>Ga0210059_1004851_pt1 | contig 21680 bp, 12 predicted proteins | sample Ectturendosymbi2_FD_188042 | JGI IMG/M metagenome (GOLD analysis project Ga0210059, IMG submission 188042) | Ecteinascidia turbinata endosymbiont from Florida, USA - Sample 2 (SPAdes) (version 2) | ecosystem: Host-associated > Tunicates > Ascidians > Unclassified | place: Key West, Florida...
CATGTCATTTATGGAGGGGTCAATAAAGTGGGTGTGAGCACTGTGGCACCAGACAGGAGTGCAGTACTCTGCTGTTGAAAGCACCAGGGCTAAGGTGGCCAGGGCATTGTTGCTCCAGCACCCCAGACAGAGCCAGCAAGACACATCAAAGTGCGCGACGTTTGATGTCAGCTTCTTGCGAAGTGACTCGAGGTCTCGACGATATGTGAGTGACCTGTCCAACGTTACTGAGAGATATTTGTCAGGGCAGGATGTAGCAGTTGTACAGTAGTGGACTATTAAATTCCTTGTTAAGCTGCTGACACCTTTTTTGTAGTGTTGAGCTTTAGCTTCCAGGTTAAGCGACTGGCTGGCACAAAATGGGGAGCTCTTAGAATTTCTGCTCTAGCCGTGGTATATGCACCAGATGAGTACTGCGCACATTGTGTTGCAGCTACACTCGCACAAAATCGACATAGGAATGAATGAAACCATGGGAACTTCTAAAGTACCCCAACAAGTCATCTGCCACCTGTTCTTGGTTGGGATAAGTCCTCAAACTCAGATGTGACATTTTCTGCCTGAATCTTAATACAAAGCTAAACGCATTACATCGCCTGCTGTACATTCAACCAACTATGACTTGTTAAAAGCAAGTTACCTGCTACGGCTATGAAAGAGAAGGTATTGGTTTACCATTGCTCCTCTCACCTCTAAACCATGCATTAACAAACTGACTTCAAAACCAGTTGGATATCACCAACACAGAGAAGCTTGGATACAACTAAACCGGGTCTGTACTATAGTCGGTTACTTTAATGTGAACATGGGTAGAGTTGGGGGAGACAACATCCAACCAATGTGAGTGCAGCTCTGTCCAGACTGCAGGACACATCTTGCAAGAATGCCCTATACTGGGACCTCCTTGCAGCATCTCCAATATCAACAGTGAAGATCTCCTGGTATATCTCCTTAACATTGATTTTTGATGACAAATGGCACCGTATTGTGCATACCAAAGAAAATCATTAAATATGTGCAACTGTTCGTGTTCAGCTAACACCCATACCCAGTAAATGTTGAATCCGTCTGGTAATCTGTAGGAATCACGATCACCGTATTTTGTTGTGAGCTTTTAAAATACCGCTAGGCCAAACCGTTGTTGCTTGAAGATTATGTGGGTGCTTCATATGTGTCTATGAATTAAGTGTAAGCTTGCTGAAGTTCATCTTTTGTATATTTGGTGAAAGTAACATGACAAAAGGAATTTGTGCTTCTTACAGTGCAAATTGAGTCAGTAAAATTACAGAAATACAATGTGTTCATCAATTCAGGATCATTTTCACAATGATCATGCCAATCTCAAACTGTGTGTCCGATTATAATTGCAAAAATTTCGAATTCATTTTTTAGAAGTAGTAGTTCACCAATGATATACAGTACTTCGTTCAGAGAGCATGAGGCATCTAGCCTGCATTTGTGTAAACTGAAGTTATATTAACTGTGACATTACAAGACAACCATCCGCCTGTTTAACAAAATCATATGCAAATTTGTACGTATTTAACTTGCGGTTTTGTACACAACTTTTTCAGGCTCTGGTTCAGGTAGCAAAGCATCTGGATTTGCTGGATACAACAGATCATCGTTTGGTAAGTCGAGTGGTATGTTGTTGCATAGAACAATGCTGTATGAAATGTTATGTGCACTGAATATAGCAATTTTGATTAATTTTTTTGTTAGAACTATCATTGCTGGTTCGTTAAAGTACAGGTTATGACTGGAAATGCAATGCCTGTAATTTTGGACTTAAACACACAGACGTTATGTATGTATGTTAATTTATTTTTGAATATTGTGCGCTTTTCCCATTTTTGTGAGAAGGTGTGGAAAACTTGCAAGTCATTGCTAATGGGCATGCACCACATGAACAAATCCAAGTGTGAGTAAAACTGTACCAGCCAGGCTTGTTTTTAGCAATTAAAAGTGGCATCTTGACTGCATATTATTCCTAATGTGAAATTCTCCGAGAGTCCACTCGTTTCAGATCACTTTGCAGAGGTGCAGTATATCAAGTTGCCTACCACTGTTTCGGAAGAGTGCGTTGTTAGTCGATGACTAACAGCGGACACTAGGTACTGGTTTAAAGAAAATGCAAAATCTTCGAAACTCATCCGTTTTCAACTTACAAACTAGAGTGCCATAGGTTAAATACATTTTGGCAAATCCATCAGTTTATCTCTATTGTTTCTTGTTGCCACAGTGTGAAGCTCTGCGCACTTGTCACTCGGGCTATCCGATTGCAACAGTAAATGTGGCCAATGTGTAGTGACTATCTAGTAAGTAGTGTGTATTCATTAGCCCTGATATGCTAGCCAGACGTTTCATAGACAGTCATAAACGGAAGAAATGCTTACAATTTCTGTTTGCAGAACTTGTAATGTAATTTTTGATATATTCGGTCATTTTTCTATTACCTCTTCCAGATTACAGTTATTGAAAAGATTTCATGATGTGTTCATACAATAGGTTGAAACAGTCTATTTTTGGGATTCTCAGAGCAAAAGAAGTGAAACTGAAATGCGGGAAGTTGAACAATTATTCCATTCATGTACTGTACATACTGCATAGTAAAACTGTATGCTGAGCAAAACTTAACTGAGCCTTTTCGTGCTAGGTGGGGATGACTTTCCAAATTAAAGTACCACATTGCTTTTTAGACTGCATTTCCAAACCTGTTTTCTTCAGCCAGTTGGTTTTAGTCTAAAAATAGTGACACCCACTACTTTCGTTGCTTGTAATAATGTTTTTTTGGTTTCATGATTGCTTCGAAGAAAGAACTGAATGGTAGTTTCAGATTTTGCACTTAGTTTGCAATGTTACTATTGTTACCCTTCATCCATATCTTCAATTCACTTCGAACTGTTTCATGGTTCTAACTTTATTATACCTAGAATTGCCAGGGTACTAGGTCTTGTTGTGCCGCACCCACTTTGCAAGACACGCAACAATGTTGTGTATACAGTTAAACGGAACCGGCATTTCGCAAGATTTTTTTAACGACAAGCAATGTTTGTGTGCTAGCCCAAGCTGTTTAATTTCATGCCTTTCCGATTACGCCGAAGTTAACTTGAGAAAGTGGGAAACTACAGGGGTGTTGCCTCAAAGAATTTTTGTGGAGTGACGATAAAACTTCTGCGTAATGGGTTGCCTGCTGAGCATGTGTTTTAAAAATCAATATCTTGCAATGATGTATCTTTTATCTGTCAATCCTCAGACTGATCTGCTTGGTGACAAATTTACTCTAATACTGAGCAAGATCCTTAAAAGATTTAGTTTACTGGCAAATGTTGTGTTTAGAATGTGCTTGAAGTTGACATGCTGAAGCAGTCTGTTATTGCAAACAAATCAGAACCTTTTTTTTCAGCATCACGGATCACAGTTCATTTAGTTGAATGTGAAGCCTCAAAGGATAACGCAGTTGGTAGTGTAATTGTAGACATCTATCATCATTCAGTTCATGTAATGTGATTTAATAGAAGTGAAAAACTGAAAGGGAAACCTGGCCCTGGTTCTATTTATTCCCTAGACATTTACAGCTTTAATGTAAAAAATGTTTAATTTTAGACAAGTCTCTGAGGTATCTTTATAATCTCAAAGTATGACACTTTCAAATTGTGAGCAACTACCGTAGATTCAGAGCTACAAGCTTCAACGAGTGATCGAGCGATTACTTTTAACTATTGTGTTGTAATCGAGTTCGTCGACTTCTTGTATTTTTTAATACCTGCTGGAAATTTCCACTGATTAATTTAAATAAATAAAATGGTTTGGATTATGGTTTTGTATCGCTGGTATGGAACCCTTGTTGCAGAAACTTGACATGTCAACTACGCGCATGTAATTCGTTATGCTTGAGGTAATACAGCTTTCGCTTTTTCTAGGAAATTCTTCATCAAACTCTTTTAATTCCTACTCGAGCGAAATCAACCAGTCAACTTATGAAAAGGCTTTATTCAATGCAGCAAACCATTATTACGGTAACCGCGGTAGAGGAGGTCCTGGACGAGGTCTCCGGGGCGCATTTCCTAGAGGAAGAGGTAATCGAGGTGCTGGTGCCAGTGGTAACTTCGGAGGTGGAAGCGGAAAACCGTCGTTTAACCAAACAGTGAGTAGCTTTGGTGTGTTTTCAAGTTATTTTTGTGTAACACGTTTTGCTGGCGTTGTTATGCACTGTGTTGGCAACGGTTTCATTGCGCTCTACTCCACCAAAAAGCATGTGCATTGTATAGATCAAATTGTGCGCATGCGCACTGTTATGCCACTGGCTTTTAAATGCGCTTTGTTCACTTTCCAGCTTAGAGAATTTAACGCTAACTCCACCAGTACCGGTGACCCTCAAGAAGGTTGCTTCTTCAAATTGGTGGTATCGAAATCAGAGGTGTGCTGGTATGTTCCTGAAAAAAAAATCAGTTTCGTTTACGACTTAACAGTGCAAAATTGGTATGTTTTACTCTGCAAGCGTTGGCCTTCAATGAACACTTCGAATTAAATAGCAAGAAACCATTTCATTTGGATAGCATGGAAATGAGGTGTGGCTGGCATGTTGTGGCCAATGAACGATTAATTGATCTCCCTGAATCCCTGGGGGAGTAATTAGTTACTTTGTTGTTTTAAAGCCATTGTTTGAAGCTCTAAACACGTGGACTTTCATCTTGTTTTTGCTCAGATCCCCATGACGTCATAAAACCCTTGACACCCACCCACTGATGATATCACCCCAAGAAAAGTTTAAACCAAAAATGATGGATTTTTTTAAATCGAAGCTAGGATACTTTGGTTTTTCAGAGTTTTTTCAGGGGGCTGTCGGCTGGCGAGTTATGGCTGGAAAAGTCCGGACCGACATACCAGCTTCTGCGATCCTTATGGCGAGGAATCTTGTCTGTTCTTTTGTGTTTTTTTTGCATTAACGCAGTTTGGCCCGACTGGGTATAGTGCTGTTATTTGGGTTCAACACCCGCACGGTTTTAACGAAGAATTGAAGAACACTCTTACGTACTTGCCAGTCTCCTCTCAGGCATTCATGTTTACAAAGCAAAGCTTACCGAGGAGTGCTGTTACGGACTACTGCAACATGCTTTACAAAAGTAGCCGCGGGACCCATGGCGGAGAGGTAGCGGAGATGGGATACAAGAGAGTATGGATATAAGTTCATTAACGCAGTTTAGAAAAGAGCATCAAAATCAAGACGTGTCACGTTTCAATAATAATGTTTGAAAAAGTTAATGTTTCTCGATCAATCACTTGTAACTTTTTTCAGATCAAATTGAAGGTCCTTAACTATGCTGTAGCCAGTTAGAAAAGATAAAGTGCACCCGTGTGCTAGCTCCTATGTGTCTCATTTTATTTTCGTAAGCCTCCAGTTTGCGAATTGTAAGTGTTTTAATACATAATTTGACCATAGGGTTCTTAATATGAAGTGGCCACTTTAAGATTTCAAAACAAAAGTGCTTCAACTCTGTATCAATTCTTCCAAAAGCAGTTTCATGCGCATGAACAACCAAACCAATATCCATTTTTCAGTTTCATCACCCATTACCAAGACAACGTAAAATTTCATGGCGTTTATTTGATGATGAATTCAATTGGACACAACTCTCCAAATCGTATGGAATGTTGTACAGATTTAACACTATACCAACATTTCAGTGCTCAAATCCGTTTACTGTATGCTTATCACGGGAAGAGCCAATAAGACCACTTTGCTTCAATATGACAAAACTAAAACAACTGTACTCTGTTCTAGGCACACAATTCTAAATATACCAGACTTATTTAAATTGTCAGTTGTCAAATTCATGTTCTCTTTCGATAATAGTGAATAACCTAAACACTTTCTGAGAAAAACTTTCTACTTTCTGAGATTGCGCAGTCCACAAATATGGAACAAAGCTTGCTTCATTATGAAAACATCTCTTACCCAGAGTGAAAACGTCTCTGGGTAAGCTTTTGTCAAAGTATATTGATCCCGAAATTTGGACTGACATTCTTGATTTTGAAATCTCTCTCGCCTTATTCATTTGGAACACAATATAAAAACGTTCTGCTACTGTATATTAACAAATTTCCTGTTGATTTTAGTTTCATATGCTTGTCACTTGTCTGTAATGTTGTTCGGATGCCCCTGCTTTCTTTTATATCAGTGGTCTTCAACATTGGGGGGGGGAGATTTTATGCGCTGTGGGAGCGATTTTGTAATTTACAAGTTTTGGGGGACGATTTCTGCAGGTTAAAACGTACTAAAAATTTGAAGTGATTCCAAAAAACATTTTTGTTACTTTTCGGTTCTCAAGCATTTCGGTTCTCACGAAGATTATCAATGTGTGCAGTGTGTGGTAGTTTGTTGTGTTTAATATTTGAAATGAGATAAAAGAATGAAGAAACGTTCTACTAAAATGTTTGCTAGCTTGGTTAACCCACCCGTTGTATGACAAACGTCACAAAAAGCACGGCAAGCAATAATATTTGTCAGCATATAGACATCAATGCGCGGGATTTTGGATGTTTCTTGTATAGTATGCCTTAATTAGCTCAATTACACTATTGATTTTGGTTGAAAGCAACCAATACTGATATAGATATCAGAAAATACCCAATCGACCAAACTCCAATTTTTAAGAAGAAAAAATTTGAACTTCTTTAAAGCCCTGGAATGCTATCGTGGGTCTGGAAGACCCGGGTCAAATGAGTTCTCCATGTGAAACCTACGTAAGCACGCGTCAGAGCGCTCCTCCACGCCTCAGTAGCTCAATTTTTGTGCACCCTATAAATAGGTGTGCGTGCTGTTGTCCTCGCTCTTTTCGATTTTGCAAAGGTAGTGGTTTTGGGTCCAGCAGACCCGACGTTATGGATAGTAATCCAGGGTTGATACTGAAAATAGCCCAAAAATCACAACACCGCTGCCACTAAATCATCGCATCGATTTTCGCAGCGATAGCGAATATTAATCCCAACTTGCCGTCAAGTTTAGCCTAATTGTTTTCGTTGTGAGTTGTCACGAATACCTCCAACTCTATGCAAACTATCGTTTGCAAAATTGCTTTGAAACAAGTCTTCGTGGTTTTTGGTAGAGCATTGCCAAACCACTGTTTCGTAGGCAAAAAATGTCACATTCCATTATCGTGTGTTTTATAATTTTTGATAAGTACCTTAAGTAAAACAATTTAGCCTACCTAAGTGCGTTTGGTTGTAATAATATAGGATATATGAGCATTGCGAGACGACTTCCGTAGCAATTAATTGCTAGCAAAACTAATTATCAGCTAGCCATAAGTTATAAAATGTGCTTATCGCGTTTTCGAGTGTTTTGCTGTACTGTGGATATAGCTGTACTGTGTTCATCTGACTTATGACAACGAAGTTTTACAGAACAGTATACTAGGCAAAGAGTAACTTGAACCGGCGAGTAAATCAAAACACACTATCCTGTAGAGATGTCATGGACCGACATTGTTGTGAGCAGGACCGACCCATACCCATCACAACAAATCCGTAACTCAACCCTTACCCATAACCCTTCCTAAATTCTGGCCCATACCCGACCCGGCCCATAAAATGACAGTGTCTATTTTGCCTCATGAAAGGTAACACTGCTGGGGCTATTTTGACTTCTCTGCACACAAGGTAGTGGATCATTTACAAAGTCTGGATGAAGACATGTAGCACAACATATCTTTTCCATCAACACTTGCTTTGCTACAGAACGGAGTCTTTATGAAATAAGCATTTACATGTTTTTGTGCTGTAACCATACAAATTAACTGTAGCAATTAAAAACACGTTAAGACATACTTGGGCAACAAAACATAAGAAATCGAGTTCTCGTCGGTTTTGCAGCACTTGTACTTGTTGGACAGCAGTTTTATAGGCATTTCCTCAACCCAATCGTTAATTATACACTAACAGTACTATGAAAGCGAACTACTCGTCTGTATTGTACTCTCAGTGATTAAATTTCAGAGAACATAGCTTCCTAAAAACGCATGACCTGTCTTTCACACACTACAAGCGAACACCACCATACTGTACTACCACATATCGTTCAGTTCTTAGCACAAACAGCATACGTTATGCGTTGCTCTTCACAGAGCTACGAAGTCCGAAAAACGTCTATAAGCCCCACACACATTCCACCAGAGGGCGATGCTAACGGCAACTGACGTCACAGAAAAACATTCCTTCAACATCCTCGTAAGTGCTTCAAAAATTTTGCGGGCTGAAGCGGTACCCACGAAGAAACATACGTGTTTGGGCGGTTAACTGGCCCATGAAAACCTACCGTAAACGACCGTCCTAGCGGCCCATGCCAAGTCCACTATCTTGGTTGAAAGAAGGAATCCAAAAATCCTTTTCGCATCTGTTTCAAGCTTGCTATGAAATCATTATGCTGTGGAGATCACGCCGCAAGTTCAATTGCGAAAAATGCTACTGGGTCCGATAACTTTTCGCCGGCTAGCTAGCATAAGCGAATGGATTCCACCATCCAGGAACCTCTCATTGATATTCAAACTGACGATGAAACCCGTGTTGTTTTATACACACGGATGGCTAATTTTGGAGATCAAGTGCAGTGAGAGTTATCCAGAGCTTAGGGAATAAGTGAAGCTATTATTACTAGCATTTCCAACGACGTATTTTGCTGAGGTTTCTGCCCAGCAGCCTACTGCATATGCGTGACAAATATCGCAATCGCCTTGACATGTACAAGACTGGGTAAACGCCATGCGACTTAAACTGAGCAACTTGCAAACTGCTTTGAAAAAGCTTACAGATAAACACCAACCGTTCTCATTAGTTGGAATTTGGAACCCGCTGTTATTTTGAAAATTATAACTTTTGTTCCACAAATGCATTTGCATTCGTTTTGTTTTAACTAGATTGCCCATATATATTTCATTGGCAGTGAATTATTTCCAAAACAAAATGATATTTTCAGACAGCACAACAATTGCCGGTAGGGGGGCAATTTCCAAGTAAACTTTCTTCAAGGGGGCGATTTTGCAAAACAGGTTGAAGACCACTGTTTTATATCCTCTACCTCTGCAGTTGTTCACTCCACCCCCTGTACATAAGCATGCTTTTCTCCCATTGTTTTTCATTGTTGTTGTGTTTACTTAATTTCTTATCTGACGTTGAGTCATGCATTTTGTTTTCTTTTACTACTTGTGAAGCGTCTCAATTAAAAATCGGTTTGTGCTGGCAACAGAGCTGGCGGAGAACTTGACCCATGTGGTCTTTCACCAACCCTTTGTGATTGAAACATGTTAGAACGCAATCATAAACCTCTGTTTTGCAATTTCTGCTCGATGATGCTGTTTTTTTCTCTTGCTGCATTCATGTTACTTCGTGCTTTGAAGTCACAAAAATGCATGAATAAATCATTACTATTGAAGTGGTAGAATCAATTGCATTTTTGCGTGGGTTCAGCATTGTTGTGCTCTGTCTTGTCAACAATCAAAGGTTGGGCCCACAGCTTTTTACGCTAACCAGTGGTTTCGTGATAAAAGCAGTAAATCTCCGGCAGAACTTGTGATTTCGTGGGGTCCGTGCACTAATTAAGCCGACTGCTGCTCCTTGGTTATGGTGCAGAAGTGACATACGGTGCATACAGCAATCATGCAGCTGGTTACGATTATAGGGTGACCTTCCCTAACACCCAGTTGCTCGAACATTTCATTACAATACACAACGGTATAATACGTGTATTTCCTCCATTTTATATGAAGCAGATTCTTGCCGATAATGCAAACAAAAATTTACCGACGATTGGAGTTTTCGATGTTATTGATTACGTCACGAAATTGTTTCGCCAGACCAGCGGTCCGAAGACGATCAAAGCAACTGAAATAAAAGCTTACCTCTATGCATGGTGTGGTCAGCGCAAACTCAAACCAGAGTACGAGATTACGCCAAAAGGCATGGCTCCAAGTGCCATTTTTGCGTGCCGGGTAAGATGCTTGAATTTTTGTCAAAAGTTGCACAAACTTGCGTGGCATTGCGTTAAAGGTGTTTGGTGCCATTCAACTGCACGTACTAATAATAATTTCAATTGGTTTCAAGCTTCACATTAACGGACTGGATTACATTGCCCAAGTTGAAGCACCCAACAAGAGGGATTCGCAAAGCAAAGCCGCTTGGGATTTCTGTGAAAATCTTGTTAAAATGGGTTACATGAAAGCCTCAGACCTGCCCCCTAAACCAGTGAGTCATTTTTTGTGATTCCATGACAATGTCTGCGATAAACTGTGTCCAACGCTTAAAGAGCAAGTTGTTTCTGTTAGGCTGAGCCTGTTCCGAAGTCCATCAGCAACATTCAAGCAGGAAGCCCAGGTTCAACTCAATCAGAAACGGCTGACGACGTAAGTATAACGCGACGTTACATGTTATGAAGTTGATTCGAGCGAATGGAGCGATGCTACGTAATCGTAAAGCTCATCTGAAACAATCGCGGTATAGGTTAAATACAGTTAGCAGTTTATAAAGACCAAGTTATCTTTGGTAGAATACTTACAATAACAAAAGAGGTTGTGTTTGGTTCACCGTATTTTTCCAGGTTGAAACGCATGGTGGGTGGACGTTAACGAATTGTCGTCAGCGCCTAAATCAGTTTTGTCAGCGTGAACATACCACTCCCGATTTCAAGCACCAAACACTGGGTCCAGAACACGCTCGTGTTTTTATATGCGATTTGCACTTGGAAGTCAAGTCTGTTAAGAAAGGTAGCCTGTGTTGATTTACTTGTGCCATCTTATAACGAGTAATAGAAGCCTTTTGAATGACTGCCCACGATTTTACAGAATTTTCTGCAAAGGAACGTGGAAGCAACAAAAAACAAGCAACCGCTGTTTGCGCCCTGTCGATGATCAGGCAGTTGTACGCTGCTGGTTTAATAGAAAAATTTGGAGATCCCATAAAACATGTCAGCCGAGGCGGATTGTTAGTAAGCAAAAAATCGAACGTTCTTCAAAAACCTAGTGATGATGTGACGATGCCTATGGAAACAGCTGCTGCTGCAGGACAAAAACGAAAGGCTGATGACAAGGTAAACTTGACTCAATACTGCCTGTTGTGCATTTGATGCTGCATGTGTGTCATGGCAATGAGCGATGTCCACGGCAACGTAGAAGTCATGGTACTGGATATTTTCTTATTCGGACAAAGCAATGCAAAATGAATAGAACTGGTCACTACGTTTTTGATGACTGCGATTGGCTGCAGGTCGAAATGGGGTCACATGCAGTTGTTTTTTTGTTATAGCCAATTCACCGGAAAATGATAGCTCTACGTATATTTTTCAGGGTGTACCTCATGGTATCGATGACAACGGAAATTGGACGGTGGACAACAGCCGTCAACGTTTAAACCAATTTTGCCAAGCCCACAATATCCCGTGTGATGTGATCTACGCTGAGGAAGGTTCTCCTGGCAATAAGGTGCGATACTTACTCCTTTTATGCGGTTTTCATGCCGGCAACTTCACAGATGTCAATATGTTTGGAGGTTGTATGTCGTCATGGTGACTTTGTTGCTGCTCAGACCTACACCGCATCCTTGAATTTAAAAGTGAAGCCATCGACTGAATCGACCGAACAAGAACTAAAAGCAAGCTCAACCGCCAGTACCAAGAAAGCAGCCGCTCAAATATGTGCCCTTCAGCTTCTTTCCCAGCTGTACAAGCTTACGCTCGTCGAAGCCAATACTGGCACCGGCCCCGGTACAAACAAAAAGCAGAGCAAAGTAAAACCACCGGTACGTACACGTACGCGTGTCATTGCATTTCATCCTATGCACTAAAATGTGATTTACGCCTATTCATTTCTTGGATAGTGTGTGTCAATTTGGTGCGATAGTATTGTTTGACAGAAGGTGTAATTGCGCTGCAAACAAATGCAGCGGCGAGATAAGGGATCTGTCCGACAACCTTTTGTAATGCACGCTCTTTTGCTTTTATCATTTGAATATTGCAGAATAATATGTCTCCACAAAGGCGACGCAGTTAAATCCATCCGCATTTTTTAAGATAGAAAATCAACTACACGTAACGCCACGCATCCAGAAGCAAAATGGTGAAGTCTTATTTAAATATAATTCTATTATAGTAGGGGCAAGATGCAACTGTGACGATGTTAGTTGCCAACCTGCGATGGGAATTCCCATCATCACTAGGTGATGGTGGTAAAACGCGACTGTCAATGTAATGGGACCGGAATCCGGAAAACAAAGCTTTACTTTTGTAGAACGTTAAGAATTCCGTCCCTTTGAAAGTAATGTTTGTTTAACCTAGTTTATCCTGTCTTACTAAGGTTACCAACAATGAGCAAAGCAGTTAACGGTATCGACATTTTACTGCATTTACTTCTGTAGATGGAAGGATCACCCTATCCTAATTATGGATTTCCGTCTTACGGCACGGTACGTATATCACTGTTGTAACATGTGGTGTTTTCCATAACATAGAAACAAACGTTGCAATGGACTTTGATGTTGTGTTCCAGGTGACTGGCTACCCCACCAGTCCCATGTTCGGGCAAGGGCCAGTTTTGCGGCGAACTCCAGTTCAGGACATGTATCTCAATGAAAAGCACAGGATGATTTATCCAAGCGATCGTGAACTGGACAGCGTTCAGCATACTGTGCGCATGGTAGAACTTGCCTTGAAAGAAGTTGCAGATGAAATTTCTGATGGGACCAGAGATAACCTTGCGGGTGTAAAAACCGAACCAGGGTTAATGGAAACCACGACCCTTGCTGTTGTAAAAACTGAACCAGGATTGGTGGAAACCACGAGTCCGTAAGTTACGCTAAAAATTTAATAGAAAAATGTCAAGTTTAAACATCCATAAGGCCCGGGGCCCTTTCGACGCCCATGATTGAGGATATGACTGGCAGGTCGGATGTTTCTGCACAAACAGTTCTTGTCGTGGGCGAATCCCTTTCTGTAGAGCAGGGGTCACCAATCTTTTTGAGACTTGATAGCTACTGCTTAGTACAGATTCATGCGAAGGTCTATCAAATGCCAGTTTGATACAGACTTCTGAAATAAAAATTTGTTCAAATTGTCTTCAATTATGATATCATTAATAATAATTAAGATATTCGTCAATATGAAGACACTGATCACGTTTATGCTATTATCATAACAGGCCCACGAGCACCATGTTGGCGACCCCTGCTGTAGAGCGTAGAGGTTCGCGTTAAACCGGCCTTGTCCAGTTCGCAATCAGTTAAATTGGACCTATGCTTTGCGCGGCGCGTTGCATCCTGGTGTAGTGTTCGTGACACGAGAGAAATACCAGGGTATTGTGATGTTGGTTAATAAGCGGGAATAATATAAACGGACTTTGTCCATCATCGTGCGACTTTTAGGGGCGATAAGGGTTGAACTTCGTTTGTAAAAAGGCCGTGCCAAACTTCTTTGAAGTGGTTAATGCGTTACTTGTAGATCGATTTTTGATGCAAGCTGCACCCGCCCGCTTGTTGACAGACGTCATTTTTGTGAATTGCGATCGTAGCAGTGCTGCTTGTATGTTAATGCAGGTCGGGGAAGCGGAAGGTCCACGGCGTGATGAGAGTCGGAGCACTCGCTAAAGGTTTGCTTCTGAAGGGCGACACTGACGTGAAGCTTGTGCTACTCTGTCATGAGGCGCCAACTGCGAAGCTATTAGTACAAATTGCGCAGCTGCTGCCCAAGTATATCAAGGTTCGTTTAATGGCCGTTACCTCATGTTCAAGCTGTATCAAGCCCATTGCCCCGTTTTTCAGTCCCCTGTTAGTCAAAATAGCCGACTGAATTAGAGCCGGATGTCTGTCTTTTGAAGGATTCTCCCATCTGAGCTAAGACCCCTGGGTTTGATTGCGGGTATTGGTTTCTCTTCACAAGCTGATAATACTTCTTCCGTTTCAGTGATTATTTATTGGTCCTTGTTGATGACTCATTGAACATGCTAAGTTTACCATTAATTAGAATCAACCAGCTCTTAGTTGTGTTAAAAGTGAACTGTCAACCACAAATTAGGCGAAGTAGTGAAAATGGCCGAAACTATCACATAAATTTACCCGTAATAGTTTTAGGATTCTCTACCTTAGTCATGGATTGTCCAACCAACGTAATTTACACATTTTTGTATTCACGCACTGTGTGGTAACAGGTTGTTGGGAGAAAATGACTAAGCTAAGGTTCTTTTTGTTGAGATCCGGTACATTCCAGTGTCATTATACGTAATACTCAGGTGTTCCTTTTAATTCTTATGAACTTGGATGCTGGCGCCCCATACGTTATTTTTAATTTGTGGATTTCGGTGTAGAATACCGATGAAAGTTTTGCTGTGAAATAAATTTTGCAGTTAAACTTCTGATTCACGTTACTGTTCGCGCGTTCGAACACAGGTCGACCATTTCTATATCGTTACTGAAATGGTACAGTCAAATAACTGCGTGATTTTATTTCTAGTCAAATGAGAACGACAAAGTGACGGTGGAAACTGCAATGTCCGAAGCCTCGATCAAGGTTGTTAACACAATAGCGAAAAGCGGGGATGATGACAAGATAACAGTTTCTGTTGCTGTTCTGCTGACCTCACCGGTTGTTCGAACACCGAAAGAAGGTTAGAAATCTTTTGTTTGGACATTTTGTTTCAAATAACAGCCAAGGATGATATTTACTGTCGCTAAATAGGAGGTAACTGTAGCGTTGTTTTGAGCTACTGTCATATTAACCAGCTGTTGAGTTAAGCCAGCAGTCGATGTGGCCAGCACTCGATACAGAAGGAAAACGTTCACTTCCGATGTCAAACATAAAAATGTAAAAAATTACTGCTATATGTCATTACAGAAAGTACTATATGATTATATTTAGCGCAATAACCGCTCCATGTGTGTAGTGCGTCTTTTTACTAAGTACGTTATGTTCAGTGGAAGGTGGATTGAGTAGAAAAAATGTTTCGGTAATTTTTAAGGAATTTCCGTGCTTTTGCATAGAATAGCGGAAACGACAAATAGTTATTATTTAACCGCCCGCTAAGTCGTGTGCGTCCACCACTGTCATTTGCAGATGAAGTAGCAGTAATTGTCACGGTTATGAGGTGCTTGGGATTTGTGGTTGATTTTTCAACGTAGAGCTCCCCCCAAAATCGCGAGAGCAATGCCAGCATTAGTGTCGGCCCACAGTTTGCGTGGGGTTGGATACCACTGATGTAGGAGGCGGTGGTGCAAGCGCACTCCCAAAAGTTTTGATTTGGTGAAAATCTGGACAAAATATGAAAAAACGGCACCCAAAATGACATCAACACCTTTTTCGGAGGTCATTTTTTTGGAATTTTTTTCGGGCAAAAATCCTTCGTACCCCCAAAAAATGCCTTCTACACCTATGTTAGATACAGTGGGTTCAGGCTCACTTTTGTTTGTGGTAAAACGTGAACCGTGTTGGGTTATGTGTTGCACATTAACGAACGACATAATGTTGGCACGTTTTTGCTTTTCAATGCAGTTGCGTATCTAGGTATGTGAAAGTCGTCGCTTGTTTTGTGGTGACTAACGGCGCGTGTGCTTTCGGATGGCGCTGATCAGTTTTAGCTAACGATTGTCCCATACCATTTAAGCATATGTGTCGTCCAGCGTTAGTAATGTTAATTGTGGCAGGATACGAGAGATGTTCCCGTGTTTGCAAGTACTACTTGCGTATGTACAGTACCTGTACGTCGAACATACATCAAAGCGTGTATGTGTGGTTAGAATTGCCGCGGCCTCTCTTATCCTTCCACACTTAATTTGACTCTATTTTTCTTTCAAAATCAAATCTGTTCCGAACCATGATCTGTGCGTTGATGCCGACCATTGTCTTGACCGCCGAACGCCTCTGCACGGGCACACACAACACGTCAACACGTTGTGCGTTTGTGTGTGCGCGAGTAGACGGGCAGAAAGATCCTCCTGGCTCTCTCAACAAGGATAAGTGTCTGCAGGCTCTAGCTGATCTCCGCCATGCAAAGTGGTTTCAGGTTCGATCGAACGAAAGTTTACTGCTTGTCGTTCACCTCTTCTTTGCATCGTTGTGTAGATTGTGGACATGTTGTGTGAAGCAGTGGTAAAGTTGGTCAGATTTCTTTTGTCTACTGCGTTTTAATGTACTTAGAAACGTAGTTAAATCTTTTGATTTGATTGAAGTGTCCTACGTTTAAAGTCGTAACTTGCTTGTGTGGTATATTTACCTAAATTGCGATTTCTCTCTGCTGTCGCAAGCAGCGGACGAAGTAATCAAAAAGAAATGCCCAGATAATTTTGATGCCAATTCGTGGCCTCCAGTCCAAGGTACACTTACGATTTTTCAGCAGACAATAAAAGTGTCACATTCGGCGCTGTTTCATGGTGAGATTGAACTTACAACTTGCAGAGCAATGAAAACACGTTATTATTAGTGTATGTCTGTGCATCTAAAGCCGAGGCTGGTTAAAATGGTGACAACCGTGTTGAATGAGATCAATTTTTGCAAAACATTCTGCAAAAGTGTATAAAATCTCAATTGCATATTCAGGCTTGTGCAAATGGTCTTCCGTCTTGTGTGGTCGTAATTCGCCTTCTGCTTGATATGAAGAAGAGAGTTCCGAAGTTGGCTTCGTTACCGGACTGGGTGAGCACTTCTTGGCGTAATTCATCCACATGGTAGTTGCAGCACAGTGAATTCATAAGCTTTTCTATGTTTTTTTGTCTTTAAAATCCGAGTTACTCAATCGCACCTAGAAGAAATCTTCTGGATTTTACGCACCCAAATAAGTTGCATATTGCCGGTTTTAAAAACTGTCCCATTTCTAGCTTAAAGCAGGGGTTCCCATCGTTTCTCTGACCATTTACCCCCCTCAGCATTTCGACAGATAGGCATATACCCCTAAAATATTTTGTGCCAAAAAAGCTGATTAAAATAACAAAAATCCACTGAATTTTTATTAGAACTTCATATTTTTCAAACTATAAAGGTGCCCTCCATTTTTGTGTCTCAAAGTTATTATTGTGGCTGTGCAATAAATGTACCCCAGGCTTGAAGCATCGAACAATCCCCGCAGCTGTCCGGAAACATGTCCATTCATACTTAATTGCGAACTTGAATTCTGGCAGTTGTTCACTGCTACCGGCTTGCTGAGGCTGATCACCATGACTGCCAAACTTAGTTTTTTTTATATGACGCAGTGCTGTTTCACGCACCGGTTGAAACGTAGAAACAACGGCGTAATACTTTTGTTCGGGAACAAGGTCACCTGCATTACTGGCTTTTAACGTTGTTGTCAGTGAGTCACGTGCCGTTACAGCCACCACAAACCTGCAGAAGGACGCTAACGACTGGCGTAATGTGTTGTATGTCTGAGTAATATGGTATGCTCGAATTCTGCTGTGTGGTGTGTCATGTTTGTGTTGATTGTTGTAACAGGCCATTGAGCTGATTGCGGAAAAAGCAATACGAACAACGCCAGTGCCATTATCACTGGGCTCGTCCTTCCTTCGCGTGCTGGAATGCATCGCATCGGGAATCCTTGAGCCAGGTAATAAAGCAGCCGTTTTAAAATATCCGGCACCGGATATTAAGAAAGTAAAAACACGCGTATTGCGCTGTGGCCTCACAGAAATGGAGGTTTACTTCCAAGCATCGTATCCGGCTCACTATATTAGAGCTATAGTGTTCTTTGGTTAGGATTGCCGCTTACTGTATCGTGTTTTCGCGTTTACTCTTAAGAAAAAGTGAGAAATTATTTGTCTTAATTTCTCAAAGTTGTAGTCAACGTCGTTATTGGGATATCGAAATCTCTTGCAAGTTTTGCCACTTGCGTACCATTTTCGCCATTAAACAAAACGATGCAGTAGTGCATCAATAGTGAGACACTGCTTCTTTTGTTCGACAATCTATGCACTGCTCCACCAAGAGATCAAGCTGACTATCGCAACTATCACTAATATTGTACAGTAAAACTCATGTAACGGCTTGCCTCCACTGCTGCGGAGCAGAGCCGTGTGAAAGGCTGTTGCCCCTCCCCAAAAATGCAAATAATATCATCTTCAATATCACGTAACCACAACTTTACAAAATATTGCTATAGTGTCCGGACGTCCGCAATTCTTGAAATTAACGAATCATGATATCACATGCTTAATCTGCCAGCTCTGCATTGAAGGCGAAAACCAGAAGAGTAAAAGTTAAGGGTAGAGAGACGGCTCTTAACTTACTAATACATTATACATTGTGGGGCTCCTACGAATGGTCGGCCTCCCGGTCTGCCTTGCCACGGCACTGCTGCGGAGTATATCAAGGCGCAATACTTTACGACTCAACTATTGGCCGCGTAACTCAATTGCGTTCCTACTGGGTCATAAAAGGTTTTGTGGTGGCTCCACATAGCCGAGCTTACACTTCAAACTGTAAAGAAAACTTGCAACTGTCGGTATAAACGAATAAAATATTTTACGGAAACCGACAAAAAGCGTCGCTATAGGCGAAATGACGATGCAGCTGATCTCGAACGCACATAAAAGATGGGAGGAATTCTGCCGGGACCAACGAAAAAGCGTCGTTATAGGTGAATACTGTATTCTTTAAATGAATTAGATTATTTCAATGTATCTAGCGACAACAAAAAAACGTGAGCTCGCTTTCTTGCCATTGTTGACAGCCAAACTTCCTTCATGTTATGTAAGGAAGGTCGCAGTCGGAAGTTTGGAAACCTCTTGTAGGTCGGACATTTTACTTCCGACTTCGCAAACCTGGTATTAACTCACTTTCTCATAGTGGGTCATGCAAAAAATTAGTAGATGTGGAGGTAAAGCTGGAAAGGCTTAGATAGGACTCAAGTAATAACACACCACAGGCTAACAAACCGATAAAACAGCAGAATTGGTAAAAACACCACACCTTGCGTAAGCAAAATAAAATCAGCATATTTAATTCTCCTCCAGTTCCTCAACCAAATCCCCAGGATTCAAGTGGCTACAGATTGAAAACCACTGTTTTCGATGAAAATATAAGTTCAAGTTCAAGTTCAGATTATTTTGATAGGATTGGGAATCGCTGATCCATGTGAGCGAACCGAGGTAGACGTCACTGACACCATGACAAACCAGGAACGAGAGGATGTTACAAAGGTTGCTCAGGTTGGTACGCGTTGTAATCAAATCGTATATTCTTAATCGATGGTCATTTACATCTAATGTTATCAACTGACAGAATGCATTGAGGTTGTACATCTTCCGTCAGCTGCATAAAGTGCTTGGCATTGAAGAAATTAAGAAGCCAGAATGGTTGCCGAAGAAAACCGAGAATACGAAAACTGAATCACAGTAGCCGTTGGACATCAATCGTGAAGAAAGTTGTTTCGCTGTTGTTCTCTACACTGTCGTGTATATGTTTCCTGCCAACACTTCGATGTAAATACTGGGTTAATAAATTCGTTTAGCTCCCGAATTCCAACTGTTTAGTTGTGGTCATGCCATACCATATCTATTTGACAGCATAATGTTGTAATAAAACAAACACGAGTATAGGTAGCGCGTTAGATGATCACTTTAGAAAAAACGTGCTGCCACTTGAGCTTTAGCGACAGAAAAGAACCAGTTTTCTGGGCATTTGCGCCGCGTTGAAGACGATCTGAGCATCCCTCAGCAGAGAACAAGATCATCCTTTGACACATCGCCATCTAGCGTTGAAAATGCAACCGCTTGAATGCTGTTACCGGTACTGCGACCCATTGCCGAAAGACCAGCTGCAAAATAGCGTTAAGAAGATCAGACATGTGCGTACGTTCATAATATGAAAACGTAAGGTTTTGTGGGTCACATCAAAGTGGTAGCCCTAACACACCATTTAAAGCAACATAGTTATGGATATTTCGGCAACACAGTTGATTGTGCTTTGGGGGCTACGAGGAGGTCCATCCTCACAACTGTTAACCGAGAGTAATTTTTTCCTACCACAACCTGTGAAAAGTGTTTTTCGACAGTTCTGTGTGCAAACCGTTGTAATCAGGGGTGTAGTGGGGCGGGAACGCGTGGCACCTTTTTTGTTTTGCTTTAAAATGAGTTCGAAGCTGTATTAAAATAGTTAGTTCTTTGGGTGCGTTCCTACTTCCCTGGTAACTTTTGTTTCACCCACTACTTCACACCGAAAGGGCTTTCAGTGCATGCTGCTTTGTACAAAACTCTGGTTTGGTCTCATTTACACGACTGCACAATCGTGCTTCGAAGCACGTAAATGCATGTTTTTCTTCAGATACAGTACGTGGTGCGTTGCGTCGGTGTATATTTGCAATAAAACTCAATTTTACAATCAATTCATCACGCAAATCTCGTGCAATCACTTGTCTAACAGTTAGCAGTTATGACCGGTTAGCTAAACTACAAATATGGATGTATTCGTTATCCGGATAGTAAAAATTCTTGATATACGAACTAAGCATAATCCGGACCTTGGCAAAATATCATTTTGTACCCTCTACTCCAAGGGTTACATTTTCACGCATGTGGCCCAATTCATGAACAGAGGGTCCGTGGCCCACCGAGTGTACAACTTCTTCAATGCGACAACTGTTGCACAGAGCAGAAATGAAAAAACCTAAAACAATATTTTAATAAACACTCGTGCTCAAGAATCAATATGAAAGCTGGGTCTGTTTTTTCGTTAGAAAGTATACGGATCCGGAGTCACTTAATTTTCGGCAGTAGCTGGAGTCTGCATGTTCTTCATAAATGTACTGTAATTGTTCAAACATTGCTGAATTTCGGTTGCATCGACGGTTGCCGGAGTTCAAACAGGATTAAAAATTTTGGAACAGGAGCGGAGGCGGAAAATGCGACTCCAGCCACCTCTGCAACGTGGCAATAATTTCTAACACAATGACGAAAGAGCGTAATATGACGTTTATAGCTCAAGAGCTACCCCACATTTCCGATTTAAAGCAGTGATTTTCAACCTGGTGTCGCGACCTCAGAGATCGTGAACTGCTTTTGGAGGGGCAAGTATTACATTTGCTTTATTCGAGTTTTAGATGGGGGCACAGGCGTAGCCAAGAGGCCGTGGCTCCCATAAATTTTTAGAACATAGTCATTTTGTGCCTTGAAAGGTGGTATCCAAACAAAATAGTGCTATTCGCCTCAAACATTTTTGGACTGGCTACGCTAGTGGATGGGGGTCGTTATGGCGCGTTGCTCTTGTTGACGTGTCTCTCACTCTGTAACACACAAGCACGGACTGTGAATCTGATTCACGCTATCCTATGTGGTGGTGAAGGCGTTACTCAGGCTCGCGGCTGTTTGAGACACGAAACAGACAGGGGAGTTGACAGGTGACACTGTACAATTTATTGCCTCGAGTTCTGCGCTGGTTTTAAATGACGCAAAACGGCAACATCTATCGACCATTAACACAAACAGCGACTTGTCTTTTACCACGATGCGGAAGCAAACATATCGCAGAAAACAGTTAACGGATCAGTCAGACGACAACTCGCTCACGGCACTACTGACGAAACGAGAGCCAGTAAGTTATTGAGTCACGTGTTACGTAAAACGCTGTGTGAACATGTGAACGGTTTGTGCCCAGCCGGATGGCTCAATGAGCAGTCTATTACAAAGCACTGGTTCCAGTCCGTACGTACTTGTCCATATAGTTG
>Ga0210059_1004852_pt1 | contig 21676 bp, 17 predicted proteins | sample Ectturendosymbi2_FD_188042 | JGI IMG/M metagenome (GOLD analysis project Ga0210059, IMG submission 188042) | Ecteinascidia turbinata endosymbiont from Florida, USA - Sample 2 (SPAdes) (version 2) | ecosystem: Host-associated > Tunicates > Ascidians > Unclassified | place: Key West, Florida...
ATCTTTGGCTGTTCGACATATCCGCCACCAATGCAAGGTTCGGGGACGTACTGTGGAACTGGTTTACCACCCACAATGTAATCGCATGGTGCCACTGGAACCTTTGGTTGGTCAACATATCCGTCAACGTAGCATGGTTGTGGAGCAACCTTGCAAGGTTCTTCAACATAGTGTGGAACTGACTTGCATGGAACTCCGCCAATGATCTCAGGAATTGGAACACATGGAGCCTGTGGTTGAAACACGTCATCCATCTCGCATGGACCAGGTTGTGGAATGAATTCACCGGGCTCGGGGGTTATTATTTTATTTGGCTTTTGTTGTTCTTTGATTTGAACGTCGCTGGTTTTGATCCAGTCGTCCTCCAGTGTGGAGAGTTCTACTGGTTTGTCTAGGATTTCTTCTGTTAATTCTGCATAGCTTGATGTAGGTTCAGATGTTTCTGTTGTATACATATTGTTTGCGATGTTGACTATTGATGATTGTATATGTATACATTTGGCCACTGGGCAACAAGTTTCGGAATCTACTTCCATTCGTATGCATCCTTCTGGGCATGGCGGATTTCCAAGTTGAACACACTTTTTGATATTGCAAACACATTTGTATGTTGCACAACATTCATCAGTTGGAACCATTTGAAGGTCTTCAAAATACTGACATGTAGGCGCAACTTCGAGGCACTGCTGCAGATCGCAGATTTCTGTAAATGTGATATAGTTTGTTTTGAAAAATGCTCAGTTTTGTCCAAGCATGTGCTCGGTGTTTACGTTGATGTGAATCAAGAAAGGTCATTGTATAATTTAAACCCAACCTGCACCAATGCAAAACGTATCATGCAACAGTGTGGGATGTGATGCCTTTTCGTTTGATTTTGTGCTGTTTGTGGTAGGAAGATGGCTTTGCTGAATTTGTTTTTCTGCCTGGTTTTCAGTAGAAACACAAAGGCTTAAGCTATTTCCGACTGATGACCGCAATGTCTCAGCGCAAAGGAAAGCCCAGACGTATGGTACAGACAGTTTTGTGCTAATTGTGTTGGTGTGGCTATTATTTCGATGTTGCACTATCTTCCAATAGTAGCAACTAAATCAAAAATAAAGTGAATTGGAAGTTTTCAGAAATAGTATGATTTATCATGGCATGATAACACGTCAAAAAATAAACCCTTTATAGGCCCGCACAAGCCCAATTTGGGCAGGCCCATGTTTTAGCAATAACTCTTTTGCTACTTTTTACCTTTTTTGTAACATTTACATCTGCATTTTACTGGTTTACTGGCTTTTCAGTATTTTATTTTAGAGCATGCGTCAGTTTTTCTAAAACCAAAATCATTAAAACAGTAAGTACTGCTTCAGTGCACTGCATGCCCGATGTGGATTTTAATCTTTTTATAAGCCTGTTCCTCAAAAGACCTCATTCCTATCCACAGTGGCATAACATTTCACTTGGTCGAACAGCAGAATACCACTGCCTATTTTCAGATTATTGTCGTTTCCAAGTAAGTCATTCGCGTAGCTTTTCCTGAGCTGTAAACTTTCGTTACGTCATGCAGATCATGAGCATATTTGTGGAAAATAAAATATTTAGACAAAATCTCCTGGGGATTTAGGCTTTCAGACTGTTAGAAAATGTCTATGAAACAAAGCATGTACAATAGGAACATGAGACGTATAGTAGCAGGCCGTGCACTTTGAAAACCTACATTAGGCTAGTATTGCCCAGGAGCACATACCACTTTTACTGGTTTGCTGTGAAGATTGTCAAGGACTAATCAGCTTTGTAAAACATCTCATCAGGAACTTGTCCAGCACATGCTTAATTATGCGTGTCATAGCTTTTGCTTTGACATACAAACAACAACGTAGCATGACTGCTCGGATTAGCAATCATTCCACTGACCTTCAACGCATCGATAAACGGTGCAGCAACCATCAAAGCTTTCCAAGGCTTTTTTGTAACCTGAGGGACACGTTGGCTCCACTGGGCAGTCTCGCTTGGTGCATCGAACATCATGAGCATCATAGCACGTGCAAACTTGGCAAGGATCATACTGCCAGCATTCACCGTAAGCCCTTTCCTTACCTCGAGAATCGACACACATTGGTTCTTCGCTAACGACGTCATAAGCAAACACACTTGGTAGTGTTGCTTCTTCTGTAACAGAATTTGCTCAACGTTTCAAAGCTATTGTTGTGAATTCTACATAAGTAGAATAGCAACGTGCAAAAGAACGAACACACAGGGCGTTACGTTGTATTCAATAATGAAAGCATTGATCTGCACCAGCTACAGTGCTACGGCAGTAAAGACCAGCAACTGGTCTACCAGGCAGTGGTACAGCATTTTGCTGAAGAGCATTCAGGCTCTAACTGTCACCGGGCACAACCAAAGTTCGTCTAGCGGTAGGTTAATTCATGGTTGGTTTGTGACATTTCCTCAATCTAGAACATACGCGACCTGACCCTGACGTGCAATCTATCTGCACTCATTTCTGCCAAAATCAGACCCAACTCCACCTAAATGAAAGTCTTAGGGCTTAAAGCTTCTGAAATGTATTAATTAATAATTATTGTTAATAATTATTAACAGCCACGGTGACAGTAACAAGTAACATTTATTCACAACGAATATACATCGTGCAGAGAGATGCCACACACTGACTTTTATCCTCCTCTCTGACATTGTACCAAAAGCACCAAACTTTATATTGCACAAAGATTTTTTGTGTAATTGTTTCAGGAACATGGCACATGTAATCGTTTCAGTGTTGGAGTCGGGTCACATAATTCGAGTCACAAACCTTTCCAGTCCAAGTTGAGTAATTTCAAGTTTTTTTGCGACAAACCGAATCAAGTCCCTAACCTTTGTTGACTCAAGTCCAAGTCGAGTCACATGATATCAATGAACTGTCTGCTCGAGTCAATTTCAATTCAAAAAAGTTAGACTTGTTTTACTTTTTCCACCTTCATACTCAGAACCCGATCCCTACAGTGTGACCAATGCCAAGTCAAACGCCAGAAAGTATGACTGGAGTCAAGTTGCTCAAACATCAGTCCGACTCGAGTAGAGTTAAGCCTTTTGCAGAAAATGTTAATCTAGTCAACATTGGTTTATCATTAAAAATACGGCTCAGGTCAAACCGCGTCAATGATCAGAGTCACGCAATCACTGCTACTGAAACCGCTGTCCCGATGCTCTTTATCTTCAATGAAAAAATAAGAGATAGACATAAAAAACGCAACCAAACATTGGACACACAAAAATCAAAATAAGCACACGTGGAAGTTAAAACAAAGTAAAGACATACGCAAGAAAAACATCAAGGGAAGCACTGCTGCAGGTGACCATAGTTATTACGAACATTTTGGCTCTCCAAAGAGCTATGCTACTTGTAGTTAGTGCTGTAGGCAAAGGCGTTATTGATACTGCCTGCCAATCAGTGATGACGATAAAACTTATCAGTGGTATTAAGCGTCACGGCACAATTTCCTGACTGGCATATATCGCAATGGTCATGATTCTACAGCAGGTTAGTAACCTAAGAAGCAATGATGGAATCTCGAAGCACAGCTCCGGTCTCGAGACGAGTCTTAAGACCTGTATATGTGAGTCCCGGTATCGTTCTTGAAAGCCTTACCTTGGCCTCAAAGGATGCAGGTTTTGGTCTCAAGCCGTTTGTCTCGAGACTTTTCAGTGCTTTATCACAATGGTTGGTTGAGCTCCAGTCTGTTAGCTAGTGGTCCTTTTCTCGGGGAAGGAAAAACCAAAGGTGAAATTTGACGGATTTGAAGTCGGAATGTCGATGAGTTTTTTTAGTTAATGTCGTTTTTTCGGTAGCGTAACTTTCTGATACATCCAAGAATATTTCTGGCGAAGAGCCTCGTATGTTATTACCAGCCGAAAAAATTTTAGATCTCAAGTGTTGAGCATTCAGGTCTCAGTCTCAGCTTTTTTGACGACGTCTCAGATCGAATGTTACCATCTTGACCACATGACACATTAAGAATAAGGCTGAGCTTACTAGGCTAAGGCACGGTGAATATGGTATGAAGATGCAGTAGCGTAGTGTCATGTACGGCTTTTGACCTGTATTTTAGTTAGGAACACAAAGGTACTTAACTTTGCAAAATGGTTGAGACAAAGTTTTAGCCAAAGTTCCATTGGCTAGGCCTACTAGGCTAAACTGTGTAGCTTATAAGTTCAAGAGATACAACTGCTGCTTTTCAAAAAAGAAACAAAGTAATGATACCTAGTACAGTAATTTAGGTGAAATTAATATCTGAAATTAGTTGGAAGTGTTCAAATTTAACAGATCGTTCATGAAATAATTTGACATAGATTAAGCAATATTAGTAAACAAAGAATGAGATTCATAGATAAATCAGATATTCTACTTGAAATAAGACACGTTTGATTATGGTGTAAATTTGATGTAGCAGTTTAGGCTATGCACTTATTCGTAATAACATTAACAATTTTTTGTTTGCATGGCTTATGGCAGGGGTGTCAAAATCAGTTCCACTGAGGACCACATCACCAGGTTGCTCTCAAACAGTTAGTCGTAAAGGTCAAGACAGTAAGAATGTGTATATAGCACAAACTACAGCAGAACCAAAAATATTGTGAGCTGCTAGGAGCATGTATGACAGATGCAGCTATTTAGAAAAACAGATGAATATGCATTCTGTGTGTTGTAGTTATTAGTCAATGCACCCTGTAATCCACATAAACTATTTCAATACACAAGTTCTTGCGGGTCACGTGTGAAATGACGGGGCGGCCCTTGAATTTGATCTTGTGGATTAAGGTGCTAAACACCAGTCTGTGCATTTGGTAGGTCCACGTTGAATTTGCAGCAAAACAACACCCTGTTCCACCCCAATATGCGGAGAAACTAAGTTCCTTCACAGGTTCAGATGACCTACATCCAGCAACATGAAGACTTTTGATTAGTCTTCTAATCAGATTTAGAAGACTGATCAGAAGTCTTTATGTTGACTTCTGATTCAAGTCTTCACGCATTCATGATTTCGTTCTGATCTCGCCAGAACGAAATCATGCTGACTAAGATGTCGCCTAGATCAACAAAATCTGCGTCAATCGTTGCATACTCAGGAAGCATTGCTAATAAAGTAGTTATTGGACGACTGGAAAGAATCCAACCGTCCAGTTAAAAATGGACACGTCATAAAGCCAAGCCAGAAATGACAATGCTGCTTCTTCAGCGCTCCACCAACACGTTTGAAAGCTCTCGTTTTGTGAACACAGGGCGATAAAGCTAACGCAATACCGTGCTTGCTTTACCAACCCGTCTACTTTACAAAGCTCCTTATTTTGCTTTCCGCCGCTCGTGAATACCACCCAGAGGTTATTGAACTTCTAGACCTGCTGCAGTGTATCATTTCTTGCTTTTAGCATACATTGACCTGGATTACTGTGGAGACATAATACCTCGGTCTTTTTAGTACTGACTTTCAATTCGGCTTGGTAGTGCGAAGGTACCTTGTGATATACGAGGTTTAAACTTTAAAAAATTATTTCGCATTTTGATTTTGTAGATTCAAGCACTTATGCATGTGTGGGTGTGCTACACATAATTTTTTATTATTCGTTTAGTCCCAGGTATTTGTATTTGGTACTTTGAGTAATTTTAAATGTTAGGCAAGGTCAAAGAAATACCGATCGCTAGAAACACGTGACATTTAAACAACTATGGTTTAAGAATGCAGTTAATTGCCAGCAGTGTTTAATTTATGTGATCCTCAAATCACCTGTGTCTGCGAGAACGTCGAATGACTTCTCAACAGCAGGAATGGATTCCCACGCAGGAGCTTCGATAACTGTATCTTCAACAAGAGGCATGACTATGTCATCAATGCGGACTGGCTTTGTCTCAACCTGCATTGATGTTGACAAAATTAGATGAAACTTTTTACTTCATCAGCGTAAAACTTGCTAATTGACCGCATTGCTGAATGTCCACACGAAGGCTAGAGACGAATAGTTAAGAAGATACACTTTTACGTTACATGTTATTTTCGTTTCACGGTGTATTCAACCAAGATCATAATGAAATAAGCAATTCTGACAAATTTGCAGCATATTTTGACGAAAACAAACGTGTTAAACTTGGTAAACAGTTCTTAGTAACTGCAAATAAAAACTCCAGTCTCGTATAATAACTGTCTTAGTAACTGCTTGACATTAAATTAAATTGTCTTGTTACGTCACAGTGAAATACCTATTTACAATGAAAAGACTCAATCGGATCACCACAGCTATCGTATAAATAGTTACTTCATCTGAACACGCAAGCGAAGTAGCAAGTCAAAACTTCATGTTATTTTTTCTCATATTCTAACAAATTTTTGGTCAAGTAATCACACAGCGCAGATATGTCCGTCCTATGAAAGTACCTTGGCCTCTGATTCGGGAGCTGGAACCTCTTTAACCACTTCTTCAACCAACTCATCAGGATATTTCATCGACAAAGCTGTGTAGCTGGGGTAATCTGTTGTCTCCGTCAATAAAGGTTCACTTCCTGGCAAAGCAACCTCTTTCTCAGGCGTGCAGCCTGCCAGCACCGACTCCTCAAGTACGTTGTTCCAGCAATAGTATCGAACACATGTGACACGACAGTCCCAGTTGTCTCCAGGCTAAAAACACGAAGACATCTCAGTCGTAAATGAAAACGAAGTTGCACTTTCGTCAACAAAATCTGAAAGAAACAAGAGTTCCTAGACGCAGCGAGGACCTGAAAGCACCAAACGTGGGTTTGTGGGCCCTTTTGCAAAAGAGCGTCTCTTGTGAGGCCATGAGTGTGCTGCCAACATCAAAAATATGTGCAAGTTTTTGAATTGTCTGTCAGGCAGTTTTCGTGTAAGATTTTCTAGCCCCTAAATCCAGGTGGATCCTCAGGAACTGGTTTCCACCTTTCACCTTATTTCTGTAGTCGTTGCAAAGCGTACCAACCAATGAATATAGTACATAGAACATTTTAATGCTTTCTAGACGCCAATTAGTATTAAAGTACAATTGTATATTGCTTTCAATGTAAAATTACAATTTTTCACTTTTTGTTTTGCTACTTCCATCATCTCATGCTTTAACCAACTTTACTGTGGACATAGTTGCATCCACACAATCATATAAAATGGATTGCAACACAATACAAGTTTTGCTGTTGAAGACCAAAATGAGAAGAGTTTTGGTGTGCTTTGAGTTAACAAACGTATTTAAAATTGTCAGACTATCTGAAACAATGGAAATTTTTACTTTCTGCTTAGCGCTATGTGCTTTACATAATAATCCAGTTAAGGGGCATGAGATATTTTATACTGAGAGTAAAGAACGACTCAGAGGTGAATTAAAGATTTACGTGATTCTAATTTTAATCTAAACTAAAATTTTGATCTTGGTCTTCGGATGAAAACCCGCGCCTACAGGTCGAAAAGCACAACAGGTCAGAGATACAAACCTAAACCAGTGAGTTAATCTATTTAACACAACACAACAGTTCAACTTTATAAAATCAAAGCAGCCCGTGATATAATAGTAAGTGCTTGCTACATTTTCTTACATCGATCAAATGAACATACCCCTGCGCCCTTTTCATGAAGCCATGTCTTCCTTGACTTGCAATGTTTGTACATTTAAGCGATGAAAAAGAAAGGAATAAACATAATTTTCGACCACACTTATCTGCCAAACCGTTTCAATAAAACCTCAACACGGCCTTTTTCTAAAATTTCACGTGGCCAAATTAAGCGAGACGTTAATGCAGATTGACAAAAATCAAGTTTTTTCTGTATAGGTTTGGCCAAAGCAGTCAAACTTCAGCCGATAAAAATTTTAGAATCGTCTCAGCTTGCTCAAAATGAATTGTGGACGTGCCTCACGTGACATCGTTTGCCTCACAGAAGTATCAGAACTTTGATTGAAACAGCTGTCGATTACGTTTTCACGTGACCCAATTATGTATTCGGCTCTAGTTCGCTGTTTCTCCTGATATGAAAGGCAATGTTTCTTAAAACTGTTTTGCTTTGCACAAATGAAAATCCTTACAAAACCTTGAGACTCAGCGCATAAGTATTCCATGAAGATAAAAAGTAATTCGCCAGCGTTTGGACTCGGGTCAATCAACAAGTGTTGAAACAAGCGGGAGGCCAGGTGCGCGATATTGCTTGTAGCTTTATTCAACGTTTTGCCCGCACCGATTTTATCAGTAACGTTTTACTGCTTAAAATGTGAAAGGGACCGATGAATAACCAGGAAAACGTTGACGATAACTCGCGGTCCATCGCGTTCTCTGTAAGAAATATGTCATTCTGCTTTCAACATTTATTGTTTGCCATATTGAGATTTAACTGCACAAATGACTGACACAAGGGCGTGTAAACCTTATATACTGTAGATGAACCGCTGTACCACTGTGTGCAATTTTGTGGTTGCAGGGATGGCATTCATAAGGACGGAAGTTAGCAATGTGAAGCTCAACAGTAGGAACAAAACTATAGGAAATAACATTAGCCATGGTTCCAGGTCTTTTGCTGATTTTCATTTAAATTTTTCAAGTGATGAGACGCAGCATCTTCCACTTCAATTTCTCTATCTATACAGTAATAATTTTTCGACAAAAGTTTCAAATGAAAAGACAGGTAGATTTATTTGGCGGTACTGAGTTTACTGCGCCAGATGTACTCTCTTAAACAGTTAAAACCGGAGCACCAAAAAAACACAGAGGTTCAAACAAAAATGTTCCAGAGAATGAAGTGCCCAGCTGTTCACTCTGTAAAATTAGATTTTATCTGCAGACCTCATAGCTGTATTTCACAAAAAAAAACTTGAAGAAAATTAACATAATCGCTTAGACCCGAGTAACCGTACTGCATAGCACTGAGCCCAGCCAGCTGCTTTGTCTCCTGCCCTGATTTTTCTAAGCAACCTTGTGCTGAGACGAAGAATAAAATGAATGAGAATCACCGGCGAATCTAATCAACGAAAAAACTTTCTTACAGCCAGGATGTTCCCGTTCGGCAGTAAGCACGTGCAGTCTTGTGGAGAGCAGCATGTATTTTCGTCCCGCAACACTTGTCCCGATGAACACTTCGTGATGGTCTGTCCACAAGTGAGGCAGCACTCGCTGTCAGACCCATGCACACACTCATAGGTTGCTGCCCGCCATGAGTGGCAGATCGAATCACACGTATATCCGCACTTGTTCTGCTTTGACGGAGGACAAAGGTCTGCAACAGGAAGTCGAAAAATTTGTTTCCAATATTCTTCACTAAACATGCCATCGACAGAAACCCGCTGGTTTCCATTGTAGCTACAGTAGATTTCATTTCTTCACATCAATAAAACACACCAGAATCTAACATCAGCCCATGACAATAACACAAGAACTATTGCTGGCAAGTAGTCAAAAAAGAAAAAATTCGTTCAAGTTTTTGCAATCAAACGAAAATTATAAAGTCTAGATCTTCATATCTGGTCTTCACACTTAGCTCTACCATTCCAACCCCAACAGTACATCTATGTCAAAATGAATTATACGGTAGTTTCTCCTTCGCTACGGTCAGTGGCAGTTGACTTAATTTGACATAATCTTACGTGGCTGATAGTTTACACAAACTCAGTTATCATACAATTGTTTCACTTTAAAAATATGATGAAATCACATTCTAATCATCTATTGGAGCAATCACGAAATGTAAAGCATTTCCTTAAAAATACTCGAAAAAGATCAGTGATCAAAAAAAAGAGTTCAGTAATCAAATCATGGTCTATTTGAATAAGAGCTGATGATACCTACTTATTAGGCTAAACGTATACTAGGTAAGATCTTCGAGTGTCTGATTCTTAGCTGGTAAAGGATTTCTTTCGATAGACAAAAATACAAAAAGCTTATGATTCCTATGAATCCTGATCGAAATTTCTTTTTTGGTTGTTTATCCCGCATTTTGGTAGTCATCTGGTACACTCAATAGCTCCAGAATGTTTTGGCAATTCCATGGTGTTTATGCTGCTTGACTGCAAAGGCGGTGATAACGTAACATCTTAAAGGCGTATCATTCAATACAATGGGCGGGCTTGCAGCCGAGGTAGAGCTAGCCTTTTATAATAATCAAACCACGCAGTTCAGTGGCTGCACAATGCCACCCCTTGGTCACCTGCTTAAAAACAGTATGTATAGATTCAAATGATGCACAATAATATAGCTAATATAAGCTACGTGTGAGTCTGTTTTGACGTACCCAAAGCTTTCTCTATTTCCAAGTTGCACGTTTCACGTGATGGTTTCAGAAGGAAAGGATTGTATTTTTTGCTATTTTGCCTTTCCCAGTAGCGAATGGTGCACGGCATGACTGGAGGGAGGTAGTTGTCCGGGCAAGGCAAACCAAGGCAGTGAATTTCGCGATCCATACAATAACTGAAATGGACAAGCGGTGATAATTTCACTTGCTGTGCGTGACCCACGCGCAAACTTTTTGAAGGTCGCTCAGAAGAAAACACGGAATGCACGGAATATCTCAAGGAAGCAAGCGAGTGAGCGCTGTCTTTGGCTTACGGTTGGATTAGTTGATGAGCTCCGCTTACTTCAAGCGCACTGGTCTGTCAATAAACGTCCGCTGCGCAAGCCAATGTCGAGTCACAAGAACTATCGAGTCACATCCAGTCATTGGTTGGCAAGCTCGAGTCAATGTCGAGTCACAAGAATTATCGAGAGTCACATCGAGTCATTGGTTGGCAAGCTCGAGTCAATGTCGAGTCAAATGAAATAAATATTTTTTCAATGTCGAGTCAAATGAAATAAATATTTTTTAAAAATCCGACTCCTAGTGTTGTTAGGAGTCCGACTCCGCAACCTGATTTCAGCGCTTTTGTTACCTGGATACTTAAACCTAAGCATTTGGCGAAAGCAGGTTTTAGCATTCATGTCACTTCTCTCCTTCACTCTCAGTCAATTCCACAAGTCTGACCTGACCTGGCTGAAACAAATATACCTCAGTGTCCTTCACTTGCCCCAACAAAGACCCAAAGTAAAAGTATGAAGTCGACTGCCATGATCACGATATGTGAATTCTGCACTAAGCCACGAGATTGTGTCCAATGTATTATGCACTGCCGACCCCACAGTGAAAAGCAAAGTATCAGCTCTGCCTCAGTGTTAGGTGGAACCTTGACCTTAAAGACTAGTATAACACCGCTGTGGGGCACAGTCACAACAGAAATTTGGGCCAATATTAATCATGCGTCACTGAAGCCAGAAGCTCATTTATTTGTCTGCAAACTAACTTTTTTTGTCAACAAGACGTTTGGAGATTTTGTAAAAATAACTCTCACTCGAGTCGCGAGCCCTTCATTGTGACTCGAATCGAGTGATTCGGTCAAAAACGTGTCTCGAGTCAAGTCATCACAACATTTTCTCAACGTGACTTGAGTCACGCTATCACTGCCAGCATCGCACTATCGCAAGCCACATAGTTGATAGCTGTGTGACCACTGACGATATACGTAAACAACCTAAAAAGCTTTTCCTTCCACGGTGCGAATAAACAACATAAATTTTATGCTTCAAAAGAAAAAGGTGGAACGCGTCAAAACATAAACAAGCAGTTCAGAAGTTTTCCCACTCACCAACTTTTGCATTCATCTGACAGGCTATAGATCTTGTCACCTTCTCCATACAGCACACCATCGTGGACTGTGCAAACGCACTTTGACCTTTCAACGCAACATTTCTCCTCACGATCATAGACGAGCTTGCCTTTGCAGGAGCAGCCTTCGACGCATGAGTCCATGCATTCGGCTTCGATCTTAAACCAAATATCAGTAAGTCTTACCACTCCCATTCTCGTTTTTGAAAAGATATAATTATTTGGTGTTTCGGGCACAAAAGTCAGGAAACGGAAGTTTGAATGGTTTCAAAACCTTCATAACCGCATCAAATCAATTGCCTGACCATTTGACAATTAAACTGTTCGAAAATAGAAACATGAAAATTTTCGTTTGCCCGTCTGTGCAACTGTCGCAACTAAAGCTTACATTCGACTTAATGCTCGTGCTGGGCAAAGACTTTGCCCGAAGCCTGTTTCTACTTCTATACACCTGCGCCTGACGACTTTGGTTGACCGGATCGTCGATGTGAGAACTAGACGTTTGGATGGACAGCACCAAGTTACGATCGACGCGAAGCAAAACGCCTACCTTAGCCCTGCTGTTGTAGTTGTCGCATGTGATAGGGCATGCGCTCACGCACGGGTTGTAGATACGATAACCATCGCACTGAATAGGGCACATGTCCTGGGTTCTCCAGTAAGGATGAAACCCGCGCTTGTTGCATTCGTGTGCGTATGCTGCCACTGCAGTGCAGAAGCACTCGCACTCTCCGCCAGTGTCGCAAGCGCAAGTGTCGTAGATACATCTCTCATAGAATGGTTTGGAATTGACGCTGCAATTGCCAAACTTGGTTTCGATGACTGAGCATCGGGCTTCTGCCCACGCACGGCGAGCAGGGTTACCAGCGCATCCATCGACATCCTCTACACTGATAGGGTCTTTGCAAAGACCGACCTGCCAAGACTCGGCCATAACCAATGGGTCGCTGACTTCAAGGCCGCCTGCGAACACAACAGCAACAATGTACGCCACTTGGAGTCTGTGGTGTTGTCGATAGTAGAAATAGTCAAATCGAGATGCCAAAGCTTTGTTCAAACAAAAGTCAACTGAACAGAATAGAAAGATTATTTTCTAAGTTTTTAAAAAGAATTTTTCCTGGCAGGTCTTAGGAAACTCGAGAAGTTTGGTTATGACGAGTTATAAGTGAAGCAACATTTGGTTTTGACGAGCACCATTAGATATTTATTCGACTGAATCCTCTGTTGACAACACCCACCGCTTGTCTGTAAATCATTCCTCGAGTCTTGGTCATAGTTTCCGCAAAGGCCTTCCACCTTTCCGGAATGTTTTCCAGTCACCTTGACGATGATATGGGTTCCTTTGTCCCACTGCAGCGTGACACCTATGTCGGTGTCAATAAACACATAAAGTCCGGCGAATCTTGCCGAGAATCCGGAATTCCTACTAGTTTCTACGCGCTTCCCTCGAATCAGGGTCAACACCTCCTCCTCTGGTGTTCCATCGTTCAATATCATTGTGATCGATTTACTGAAACGGATAAACAAATGTATTTCACACGTTACATGACAAATAAAAGAACTTTCAACGGCAAATGACTTATTTGCAATTCAGTCTCAACGATGGAAATATTGACCCCCACCTGCAAACAGTCCCCTGGGATCCGCACGGAACGTTGGTCACGCTGATCCGGAAGCTGTGATCATTGTCGTCGCTGCTTTTGGCAAGAACGTATTCGCAGTTCTGGTGGAAGTAACAAATACAAGCTGCTGTATGCTTTGTGTGGTTTGCTAAATTCATCAGTGCATCAGAGCAAACAAGGCTTGTTCGTTGATTTCTTTACGCGTGACGTAACAACAAATCAGAAAAGTCATTCGCATGTAACGCACAAAGTACAGTGCAATTTTTACCTGACCGAATTTGTAATAATGGTCATCAAAAGTCGTTATATGCATTGGACCGTAGGCGTGGCATTCTGCTTGACAAACGTTGTCAGTGCATGTCCACACACCACCAACACATTGACAGGTATTGCAATCTTTACGCATTTCTTCGCCCTCCTTGTAGCTCTTCCTCCCGTAAATACAAGGACACTCTTCCTTCGTGACGCACTGGCCCGTGCTTTCATCCAAGACGTATCCTGCAGGTAAAAGATCCTAGAAATCCGTCCGTACTTTTCTTCTGCCAATTCTCGCAATAAATCAGCAAGCACTCATTACTGCCAGCATGACGCTCTCACCACTAACTGCAAACTATAAATTCCAAGTCTGAACGAAAAGGAAAACTTAAATTGCATCACTTATGTTGAATGATGCTATATTCATTTCTTCCAAACAAGTGAGCAAACAAAAGCATCCGTCTTGATGACCGCAACATACTAACATAACACATCTATAAAAATTAATATCTTATATCAATATGTCTTGTGGTATTATCATGCCGGTGTATTAACCACTGACTGGTGTCATAAGTTACAACGATTTGCTTTGACTACGTTTCAAGACATAACTGTACAAGGCGTGACGTGACCGCAATGTTGATCTTCACACACGCATAGTAATATATAAGCGAGACGCTAATGGAAGCGGATCGTTTCGGTTAAGGCTTAACCAATGTAATATGCATGACAACTGCAGTTTGAAACACACTCGCAAGCACACACACACAGCATACCTTCAAGACATTGACAGCCTGATATGCAATGCTCGGGCTTTTCGGGTTCATCATGAGGCAAGTGCATACTGAAACACGTGACTTGCTTGTTCCACTTACACGTCACAAATTCCTAAACAAGATGTAAAAAGGTAAAAGCCACCGGAAAAATTCCTTTGGATGACATCATTCTTGTTTGGTCGAGTGTGGTGAAATAAATAATGTAAAAGCAATTCTTAGCTATACTCATCAGCCAGCGGAAACAGTGATATCCTAAGAAGTTATCTGATTGAAACTTCCTCACGACATTTCCTTGACGCAAAATCACAAAATGTCAACACATATGCATATCGCAAAATTTGAGCTCTGCAGTTTTCTGCATGTAAGAAAATGTCTGAAACGTTAACGGTAAAAACTAGATTATATTTGAAAAGCTGATAATGCTCACTCAGTAGGCGGAATAAACATATACTCAGTAAGCACCACAGTGCCCGGTCTATTGCTGTCGAAAGAAAGATACGTTAACACCTTGGCCGCCAAACCTTATACACCCAAAAACGCGTTCAGCACCAAGCGGCTTTGGGCGGTGCTCCCGCCAACTAACACATTGCAGAAATGCAGTTCAAACAAACCGATTACTGGAAACATTGATGACAGGCCAAAGACAGCATTACGTGATATCGCATAAGGTAAGGTGGCAGCCAAGATGGTTAAACAAGGTTAAAAAGCTACAAAGTTCTTATCAAAATCTTCCTCTAAGATAGTGATGAGCGTCACTTTTACTGTGATTTTTAGTGCACATTTTCAAAACATTCATACCTCATTCGGTCCGCAATCTTCGGATACGGGGCAGATGTTGGTGGTGCATTCCCACTTCGCCATGTGGCATTCGCAAACGTTACAATCCTGAAAATCAGATTTGTTTTCGGTTAAAATACACTTATTATAACTTAATACAAACAAAACAGTGCAAAGAGTACTGCTGCAAGCAAACTATTTTGTCAATTCCGGGACATTGATAACTGTTTCCGCTCTGTCTTCGTTCTAGCTACAGTAGTTCATATAAACACTAACCAGCATGTGGGACTCTCCCGGCAGGTACTTTTGTCCGTCGAAGAAGCACGGGCATTCCTCAACCGCAATGCATGAACCTTCATAGCCAAGTACCCGGCCTTCGGGGCAAGTACAACCTGGGACACACTCTTCACTGCACGGGATAGACTCGTGTATAGATCCGCACGACGCTTCGCAAGACTTGGCGCATTCAAGCCATATCATACCAGCAGGACACCTTTCCTAAATCGAAACAAGTGCTATCAGGTACAAAAGTGATACACATACCTGCAATGTCGCAGGGATAACATTTTATTGTGTGTAAGGTCACACGAAGTGGTGTGAAGCGAAATTGCAGGATTTCGATATTCCTTGTCGGAAAACACTTCGTTTTTTTACGTTTATTTATACTAACAGTTACGTGCAGAAAATGTAAATTCAAACCTCGAAATCGAAAAAAACTGCTTGCTAAGCCGCGTAAATCTACCATTTTAGGACCATTTTAGGATTTGTTTTCAACTTTCCAGTAAAACAACGCAAAAGACGATTTTTTCATGGATGTTTGAGGGAGAAACAAGTCATTCTATTGTAAATTAAAATATGGGGGATTTGGAACAGATGAAAAATAAAGTAAGGTTTCCCTTTAAATAAGAGTTTAACAGATAAAGCGAGAGAAAAATTTAAGATTTTTATTGGCACTTTTCAAGAACGAATTATATGTGATTCGTTTTTTAATGCTTCGTTGACCGGTGCCGGGAGGTCTGCAGCCTATATCCCGGGTGCCGGGAGGTCTGCAGCCTATATCCCGGGTGCCGGGAGGTCTGCAGATGACCCTGGGTCCTTCGCAGCCTCCAACTCCCTCATGCATTCTGTACATCGATGTATTTGGAAGTCATTGCAGTTCTTCATTATAATAATTATAATGGCGACATTCATGCGTGTGTCTTAAAAGCTTGTATTTCAGCAAATTTCAGTAAATGCATTAGCGCCATCAAGCGTATACTCTATACTACCGCAATGTATGTATCCTCGTCTTCTTTCGTGTATTTACGTTTTTCTCGTTTCTGCGATGCATGTTTAAAGTCTCGCGTTTTGTGTGTGGGAGTGAAGACGTTACATAATACAATACAATGCACTCAACTGTTTGAAGAATTCGATCTAATTGCACACTTTTCTATTGCATTGCATGGCCACTGACCAACAAGCACTTCAATGCTACCAATATATTGTGCCGTTCATAAATAATATGGCGAAAATAAAACGACTAGTTCTGTCTTACTTTGTGTGTAACCACCTTAGTTTCAACAGAGATACTGTATTTAGGCAATAGCAAAACGCCTTAGGCATCAGATAAATATCTCGGAACAAGACACGATAAACGCTGTCAGGAAAAAAGTGGGATCGTTCATGGATTTGTCACAGGAAACCTTCCTCTCAAAAAAATCTGCAATTTTTTTCGAACTCAGTAAATACAAACTTTCTTTCAAACCGCAGTAAATCATTCGACAAACAAGGGGGACAAACAAGGGGTCTTTCTCGCGCGAAAGAAATATCGCTGCTGGCAGTGCAGAAAGAATTGCAAAACCACTACCTCGTTTGGCCATTGTCGTAAAATGATAAATACACGAACATATCACAAAACATTAAATCAACCGAGAATTCTAACCTGGCAGGCGGTTTCAGATCTCCAGTCAAATACTACACCTTGTTTGCTGCAAGCCAATGAATAGGTTGCAAAAATGTCACACGCCATATCCCTGGTGGGCATGCTGCAATAATCAAACATGCAGGCTTCGTAGTAAGGCTGGAAAAAATCGTGAAAACAACTGTTATAATCTCACGAAAGCTCAAGTGTTTCCATGGTTGCTTAGCTTATCACAAACTGTGATGAACTTCAGAGCGAACTTTTGAAAGAACAAAACTACGCAATACAAGCTCTATAATCACAGGAAAGAGCTAAACTGCATCTACCTGGTATTCAACAATGTCGTGGCATTGCAGGAAAGGTGGACTTTTCAATTTGGCGCAGATCTCGCGAGCTGCAGGTTTGTTCAAGCTGTTTACTTTGCATGGATGAATGGTCATTGGATCCCACCTCGGAGCTCCGACGCAGGTGGTGGTCTGAATGAAAAATCCTTTGTTCACCCGATGTTTTGTTCATAAGCGTCGTTAACTTGTACAATTTATGTTGTGCAATGCTTCACTATACATTTCAGTGTCAACAGTTGGTCCTGTCGCGCACATTCACAATATCTTTGAATCGACTACTCCCTACTAGTAGTGTTATCGGCCTTCGTCGGTCGTAATGAAGAAAACTGACAAGTTAACGGTAAAACACAAACAGCTCAGCAGTATCGATTCTACCTTGCAAGTTGGCATATCCGATGTGCTGTGAAAACATCACTAGCCTGCTCATTGCACATAATCAAAAATCAGAAAGAAATTACTTTTAGTTTTTGCAAGATTAAAAAAACTTGACGGCTTGCTTCATAAGTGCATTAAAGATTTGATTATATTTTAATTTTTTTGTGGCACTAACTCCGCCGTTGCAGGGTGCATTTTCTAAAGCATACCTGCCAGAAGCTGGCGAATTCATAGACGTCTTCGTGAGTAATACCATCCGGCGCCCACTTATCATCGTCCTGAACGGAGTTGAAGTTCCCACAAAGACCGGCGATCAAACCGCACATGTTGCTTTTGGCTCTGATGAAGCAGCGTGTCTGCTTGTCCCAGAGAATGGTCATACCGTTCCATATGGTCACCTGCAACAGGCCAATGTGCCTCGTTACCTCTTTCTGTATCAATACGTTGTGCCAGGTCGCCTTTACTTACTTCGCGGCTACTTTCGCAGTGAATGCTGCACTGGTGGCGAGTCAATGGCAGCGCCGCGCGTGACTGTTTCCTTTGAACTCATTCAATAATTCCCAAGACTAGACAGGCTACAAGTGCCATTTTTCAAGTGTTTGGTATGACCCGTCCGGGCATCGAATGATCAACCAACTGTGCCACTTAGCCGGCAGCAGAAGTACTTGTTTCCCAAACAAATTTATAAGAAAGCTTTTCAGAAATGAAAATCCATAGAAAGTTTCGGCAATTTTTTTATGAGAGAAAAGTTTTCAGAGAACCCGATTTGGCCTTACTTTCTGAAATTCCGACGTGACGTCTTCCACGGAAAATGAATCTTTCACATACGGCAACTTGACTTCTTTGTCGCCGTGCACAACAGCGCCACCTGACAGCAGCTTGATCGAAATCCCGTTCACAGTCACGCCGAGGTTCCTGGTGCACTGTCGCCACTCCTTGACTCCACTTCCACTCGTTGTGCTGGTGATTCAAAATAAACGTCACTACGACTGCGTTTGCAAGGCTTGAAACGTGAAATTAAAACTGTGACCATCCAAAGTTGGCGAAAATTTGCAATCCGTCCTGTCCCTTGACTGTGACAGAACAGCTGATGAACGGTTTACGCTCCAAAGCTCTCAACACCGCACTGAAATGCTTTTCTTCGAAAGCAGGTAGCTATATTATGGGTTCCCAATTTTTCTCTGACCATGTACCCCTTCAGCATTTCGAGAGACGAGCATGTACCCCTATAATATATTATGACAAAAAGGCTGAGTAAAATAATAGAAATCCACTGAATTTTCAATAGAACTTTTAGAACTACAAAGGTACACTCCGTGTTGAAGCACACAATCATTTATTAAAATAATAATGACTGATATATGTATAAACATTTGGAAATAAATAATATATAAATATATTTTTTCCTTTCATTGCCAACCTTCAGATAAATGTACCCAAGGTTGGGAAGCCCTGAGTTATACTCACGTGCACTTCTCGTTCTCAATAACAATTTCAAACGAAATGTCTTGGACGCCACTTGACCGGGCGAGAATGTAGGAGCAGTCTTGATCAGCCCTCATACTGTAATCCACTCCATCAAATGTCTCGTAATGCCTGGAAACAGAATTTTAACGGAAAATGTCTTTTCAGAGATTTTTATTGACCTTATCGTAAATGTTCGCGGAAAGCCTGAATATAAACGCTTCACAAAACTAACTGCAAAGCTTTGCTGCGTGAAAGACTTCAACTCACATAACGTTTGACCTTTGACCTACCTGTCGCCGTAAGTTCTGCATATTCCGTCGCATCTGTTCTTAGTACAAACCCATTTCCCTCTTGCACAGACACACTGGTTGCAGTCCCTACGAATCTTGCTCTTTGGCTCGTAGAGCTACATTTAAAAAAAGCAGAACATGCTTAAGTATCAAAAAGAGCCCTGATATATTTCATAAACCCATCCAACCACTGCTTGAAAAATAAATCTCTGATAATATTCGTACTTTGCCGCCGAACTGGCAGGGACAGGCTGACCGCGTCACACACTGATCATCTTGCAAGTACATTCCGTCTGGACAATGGCAACCGTCAATGCAATGTCTATCTTCACAGTTGTACTCTCGGCCTGAACAAGTCTTCGGGCACGAAGATCCACAGTGGTCGAACACCATGCCTGGTTGAACGAAGAAAGAAAAAATCAACAGCTCAATTTCACTGCAGTACTGTGAATATTTAATAATTTAGCAAAAGAAGGATACGTCATCTATGAAGTCAAAAAGATAGCTTTCAGCCACTCATTAAGCAAACGACTTATGCAGTGTACCTAGCAAAGGAAGAGACTGACGACAACGAAAAAGTTTAACAGGAAACGCTTCAAAGCATTGTAGCCACTTGCGCGTCATGGTCCAGTTGTTCCAACGTCAAGAAAAGCAAATATTAGTGACTCAGTGGTGAGAGCAGTAACAATAAAATAGAGTTTTGTGTGCATCTTCTCCCAGTTATCTCGTTTCGCTTTGTTTTCATATGCTTTTGTCTGCAGCAAATTTGACAGTGGACATTATCATAAACGCAATCTTCGTGGTGCATATAGGGTAAAACCTGGAATTTGAGGTAAATATTAGGTTGCTTTTACCTGGAATGCTGCTGGCTTCGAAATAGGAACTTCATAGTTTCACTCTTTTTACCCAATCTCCTACTCAGTCCTCACCTAATGGACACGTGACCTCGCACAGACCATCCTTTCGCCAATCGACATGAACTCCACGTCGTGCGCATTCCCTGAAGTAGGCAGACATTGAACCACACACAGAGTTAGGATGAGCGCTGTAAAAACACACGTCCTCTTTGCATGACTCGAAGAACGGGAGTGGATCAACAACGTCTTTGCAAATCGTATCCATCAAGCTCCCGCACATATCCAAAGCTTTGCCTGCAAAACAGAATTGATTAGAATTCGAGAAAAAATTAAGAATTCGAAAAAAGCAGAACTGAATTTAAGAATTCGAAACAAAAATTAAGAATTCGAAAAAAAACAGAATGGAATTCGACAAAATTTGCACCAGTCAGGCTCCCCTTTAGCAATATTGTCGTGTTGTCATTAAGTAAATAAATAAATAGAATTTGCTTCACTTGAAATGTAGTCGAAACAACCTCGCTAATTTTGAAAACCTTGCAAAAAAATGATTTGTTCGAAAAATGTAAAGCGTAAGCCATGAACTTTTTATCAAGACCTGGCAACAGCGCAGAGATGGACATGCGCCATTTCTGCTTCGTATTGCTTGCGGCTAATGGAAGTCACATTATCATGTACGCTGATCTGCGGCTGATCCGTTCGGCTCTTCTTCTCTCCGCTCCACTGGAGGGAAGATCATGTGAGCATGCAGCAAGTAAAGCTTTTTCAGATTTAAACTTAGTTCTTTGTTCGTGGGAAGTAAATGCGATTTCATCAATGCTGCAAATGCTCGTGGCTGGCTGCAAAACCACTACACCATTTGCTTACCCGTTAAAAGTCGCTCATCCATTGCTACGTCAGGCCCCCAGCTACAGAACGGCTCACTGCCAGCCTCAGAGCAAGCGGCCAAAGCCTTCCAGCTGTTAGCAAAGATCGGAATGTCTTTGACCACACGTGGTTCGTCGTCCTCCATGATGGTGAAATCATCCGAGCAGTCCCTGGATAAAAAAAACTTGTTTAAATCGTTGTTTTGCTTTTTTGGAAAAAGAACTGATCAAATGCATCACAACAGCATGGGCTCATTGCATGCATTTAACAAAAAGGTGAACGTTTGCAAAGATTCAATGTCGTACATTTCCTGAACTTGCCGCCCATTAAGAGAGTAGGCTAGATCACATTTCAACCTCATCAACATTAGTATGGCCCGTCCCGTCGCGGCCGACGATGGGCCAGTGCGCAGATCAAGAACGGACAAGTAGTGAATAAGATCACACACAGTGGCGGTTCTAATGGGGGGAGGGCTGTGTGGGCCATGGC
>Ga0210059_1004853_pt1 | contig 21676 bp, 16 predicted proteins | sample Ectturendosymbi2_FD_188042 | JGI IMG/M metagenome (GOLD analysis project Ga0210059, IMG submission 188042) | Ecteinascidia turbinata endosymbiont from Florida, USA - Sample 2 (SPAdes) (version 2) | ecosystem: Host-associated > Tunicates > Ascidians > Unclassified | place: Key West, Florida...
ATATTTGGCAGTAAAGTCTCGTTACGAGTTCACTACTGTAAGCAACATGACGTATACCTCACAACACTGCTATGACAAAACAATGGACGTCAACATGGCCTTATATCGCGAATGCTTTTTCCGAATTGTACAAAATTATGGTGAAAATAGTTACTTTCGTAGGCTTTAGGGGGGGGCGATCGCCCCAATTGCCCCCCCCTGCCTATAACTCAAAACTTAGGAACTCGCCTAGGAATAAAAGATAGCTTATACATTTTAGCCCACTTTTTGTAATGTCGTGGCAATGGTGACCAACCAATCCAAAAGATATTTATCTTCTGAACAATTGAATGTAACGACCAGCGTACGCGGAGAGTGATCATGGCATGTGAACTCTATTGTTGCTTGCTGCCACAGTGCGAAGCTTTGCGCACATGCCGCTCGGTATTTCCGATCGCAACAACACCAAGCTATCCCCCACAATTTACAATGAAATTGCGCCCATGGCCATGGTGTTTACATTTTTTATCTAAGAATTAGGCTGAAGGGGCCATATTCCCCAAAACAAACTTGTTAAGACTTTTACTGGTGCTTTGTATCAATTTTCTACTGTTAGAAAGACATCAGTGACTGACGACGTCATTGACTGGCCCCTCCCGAACGAAATTCTTGGCTGTGCTACTGCTTTCTAGCATATCTGCGAGCCAAAATTATAGCTAAAAAATAAAAATTGGGTAAAATTCCAGTCACACCAAAGGTAACCTTGGCCATTTAGGCCAAAGGCCACAACTCGCCAGCCGATTGAGCTAGAGAGCTATTCAAACCCTCTATAGATGAGTCTTGTATTTTGCAATAAAAAATTTTTTAGTTTTGGATGTCGGGTTTTTTGTTGAAAAGATGAGAGTGTTTGTGCACATTTGTTTACATTTGGATGACGTCATCAGGTCCTGGAAGCCAACGCCATTTTTTTGACTCGAGTTTTTATTGAATACTAGGCTGTAACACGAGTCTTTAGAGGATTTAATTGGCTTTCTAGCGCTTCTGGTTCCTAAATTACGGCCAAAAACGCATATTAATTAAGAATTTTGTGAATACATGAACAAACTTAAATTTGGAAAGCTCGGTTGACCACAATGCAACTACGTCAACATACGCCAAGTTTATCAGAATTAATCAGTTGTTTACGCCGAGATCTTGTTCTCAGTTTTTTTCGCGTCAAGTTATCAGAGATAGACAATTACTCTGCTGTAAGCGTGTCGAAGAAGTTGGCATGAAAGGTTGTAAAACTTGTAGTTCATGTCATTTCCGTGAAACAGCAAAGATTAGACATGACCAATCATACTCTGAATATTTGTACTGTTTCTGTTTATTTGCTGAGTCATATGAAACAATAAACGAAGTTCATACGTTCAATCTCTCGCACTGGTTGGCTACCCTTGAGCATATGCTTGATCTGCGTCATTCCAGACAAACGAACCTAATTAATACAACTTAATCAGTCAGTTTTTAGCTTTCTCGTAATTTTTGCAATGTTTATTCACATCACGTTCCCCAACATTCCTTTAACCTTCGTGGTTATATATCCTGAAAACGAAGCTAATAGCGCTTTAAAACAATTTCAAAACCATGGAGCTTTTATCAATCAAGCATCGAAAATTTGTGCTTAACGCTGTTCACTCCATACAGCTTTCCATTCCGCTGGTTTTGTTTTTTCCTTCTAGACTCTGTGATGTAAGTTGTGCTTTCCCTTTAAATTCTACCTGACGTGCGAAGGTGCTCTCTGATGAATTGTTACTACGCTTATGTTATCTGAAGTTCCAAGACAATTTCAAAAATATTTCCTCGTGACTTGACCGTGGTTTAGCATTGCTATTGTATCTGCTGTCATTTTTATACAAAGGTTGTGACAGCCCAACGAGCTGCACTAGCTTTAACTGAGCTTCCTTCAAAACACTGCACTTTTAACTGTAACTGCACTTGTTTATCAGCGCGGTATCTAAAAACTTTCAACACACGAAGACAGGCCTTAAACAACGACAAACTGCATCGACTGGTTTGCAGATGAGCTTGGTTATCCCTTCACAGATTTAACGGGCAGCGCAGAAGTAGACGCCAAAACGACCACGCCGCGGGCTGTGTTGTCACGCGTATGAACTTTTTTGCTCGATCTTAGCGGAAATCTAGGAGCTCTGAGCATTTCGGGCGGTGGCTGAGAAGTCCAACGGTGATTGAAAAGCCACCGGAAGGAACACCTCTCCGTAAACTTGTGACTTAGCAGGAGTACCGAATCAATTTAGCAAACAGTGTGTAATACACAAAACACATGCACGACAAGCATTGAGGCGACAGGTAAGCGATTTTCAATTAAGTCTTGAAAGTTCATCTCAGGCGGCAAATTGCCTCAGCCTTAACGTGTCCAACCTACAAGATGAAACAGCAAAGCCTTTAACATTCATGCAAAACGTTGCACTGTTTTGACCGGTTTGCTCGCAAACACTTGCGTAAGTTGCCGAATTGCTTTCGATAGGTTCATAGCTTGAAGTTGCGTCAACAAACACTTTGATGGACCCAGAGCAGTGGCTCAAAAGCATTTTATTTCTGAAATTAAGACGAAACGTTATGGTTCAGACATTTTGCCGTCTGCTTCAGCGTGAGACACGATTTCGTGACGACAATCGTTGCGTTCAGGAAGTGAAATTCATGCCATGCCATCAATCAAAGTTGCGGAACAACAGTTCGAACAATACATTCAGGTCAATGAAATACGATAAAATGATATGAACGGTTTCAAGCAGCGACGATGTGGGATGGCTGGGTTGAACAACGACTATCATTTCATCGCCTGGCGAATCACAAACAGATGTCTTCACACAGATGTTTGCAAAAAACAAAAGATGAAACTTTGCAGCAACTACTGTAAACGTCATCCGAACCCAAATTTCAAAGGCTTTCCATTGATTTTTATGACAAATGTTAATATGATTGATTTAAGTTCGATCACGGTTGATGGTGCATTTCGTCAAAATCGCATTCGCACATCGACAATAGCTGCGCAGACAAACAAGTAAAAAAATGTCAAGAAAAGCTTATTTTTGTTTCTTCGAACCTCATGCCGCTTCATCGCCAGCTGTCACGTGACTTTGCTCGTTGATTGTTGAGCAGGTCGAAACAAGGCTGACGGGGAGAATATCAAGAACGTTTTTGAAAATTCATGCAAATAAAAACAGCGCGTTTCACGAAACAAACAAATTGTCTGCTTGCAATCAGAAACTTCATGTGCAATCGCACGCAGCGCAACACGAACCTTTCCGGCACAAGAACGTGATCGTTGTTCAAAGCGGCCGAGGTCGTCGTGACGCTGGAGTTGAGCTTTGCCAATGGAGTGACGCCAGCAGCCATGCAACCCAACGAGAACTGCATCAGCCAATCAAAACTTTCCCGAAATAAATGCGCTGATCACGTCCGGCGTTCCTTCAGCAAAGCCACAAATATCCAACATCCCGGCATCGTTCGGATCGGCGACCGTGAAACCCTTGCTCATTAGCGCCACCACCAGGAGCTTCGCTGCGATCTTGGTTTTCTGTCAGAAACGAAAAAAGCACGGTACTTTTGCTGAAAATCATTTCAGTTAAATGCTTTTCAGGAGCAAAATGCTTGTATGAATCTCCGATCAGTCGAAATGGGAGTGACGTGCCGGGCAGCAGTGAGTATTATCATACTTCCTCCTCAGGCCACTAGTCAATTTTTACCAAGACAAACACTGATGTTTTAGGAATTCAGAACAGGGGTGGGGATCCTATTTACTTTCACAGGCCGCATGAATTCATTATCACTGGCGGGGCGCAAAATCATTTAATTTTACCCTAAAATTCTACCGTTGTCCAACTATGAGGAAGAGTGACTTCTCCTGACTTACTATAGAAGTACCTGCTTCTCATGAGTTTGGTTTTGATGCGATGTTGCGCTCTAACTTGAGTAACGAAAATTCTGATGCGGGCCGTATCAAATGTATACACGGGTCGCAGGTTCCCCAACCGTGCTTTAGATTAACGATTTTTCAACAAAAAAGATTTTGGAATGACTGCACACAAGTGCTGCACTCCAGAGTGGGCCATTCAAATAATGCTCTGGTCTAGTACGTATGCGGCCACCAGCATGAGATGAAAAGTCCGATACTCAAGGCTGCTGAAAAAAAGCGTTCCGTACTGCGCGCGGCCAAACAGTTTGAAAATTTTTCATCCAGTGCGTGTTCAGTTAAAGTTTACTTTCAAAATGCTGGACGCAGCAGGAAACCGCTTGAACAGCTCTCCCTGGTTCGGTCATTTGAGCGCCCTCCAGCCTGGTGTTGAGCAGCGTTGGAACCATGGATATCGGGCAGCTCAACCACCACTGATGTTTTATGGCCGGGGAGCAAATAACACTTCAGTCGAAACGATCCCGTCCAGAAATTAAGTGACTTCCGCTTCCACTGACTGACTTGCAAAAAGCAAGTCAATCATTGTGAAAGAACAATGAACTGACGTAAGCGTGAACTAAATCAGTCGGTTCAAACACACAAGGTCCATACGCAGATATAAGATTAAAATAGCGGCATCACTCTTACAAATCTATCAACAGTAAACTTCCCTTGGCACGAAGCGAAAATTAATAAAAGATCGGTAAGAAGTCGCCCGGCACCTCGCGATATTGCACCAGCGCGTCCGACGGCTTCGTCACGCCGTGCCAAGTTTCTTTGTCGGTGATGACGACGAAACAATCGAACTTCTGGTCGTTCTTCTTGGCGTCGATGAGCGGTCGCGAGCAATCGGTCCCGCCCAGAGCAACCTGCACGCGATGCCAGCATGTGTTTCGCTCAACAAAACAGTGTTTAAACAGTTTCTTTCATCCAGTCTCACCGCGTGTCTCAGTTTGAAACACACCGACAAAATGTCGAAATCATCGTCAAGAAGGATGGAATTTTTCTCGCAATTGCACCAAGGGCGCGCCAAAGGAGAAAATATTCATAGGAATAGGTGGAGCCGTAGTGGTGCGGGAGCATATGTTAAAAATCGCATTTCTTTCGATGAATTCGTCCCTAGGTTTGCTGCTGAGCTTCAGCGGAATCAGCCTTCCGTGCCCTGGTTTCATCACTTTACGATGATTCGGACTTGCACGTATCCACATTTCAGCAATAAGTCTCTACAAGGTCGACTCAGTCTGTTCAGGTCGCTAATTGTTTGGCTGAGAAATCGATTTCACGTAATTTCCGCATCTTCAGGCCTGTAAACTGCAAGGAAAAGCTTACGAATGAAATGAAGAAAAACTACAGCAAGATTTAGAGAAAGCACGCGAACTGTAGTTTCCAAACACACGCTGTGACCATGATGCTGGTCTCACTCCCAGCACACCCAAAATTAAAACTGGCGCAGCTTTGTCAGAACCTTCAATTCTCGACGACACAGTGAGAAAATCTCTGCGAAGTCCGCTTTCTAGAAATGTTTGAAACGACCTGAAGCAAGAGAAAACCTTAAAAGACTTCTTGAGCAAGAGGAACGCTTGATAAAACAGGCTACGCAATTCACAGCCCAGTAGCGGTGGCCAGATGTTCTTAGCTGAGCAAACCATAAGCGCTTGCTCGACTCATCGCAGCGGTGAATGAAGCTCGTCAGTTGGCGCCAGTTTTGTTTTGGGCTGCGCTGATATCAGCATCATGGTCATAGCGTGTGTTTGGAACTACAGTTCGCATGCTGTCTCTAAATCTTGCTGTAGCTTATCATCATTTCACCCATAAGCTTCTGCTTGCAATTTTGCAGGACTAGAAAATGGATAAATAACGTGAAAGCGATTTCCTAGCAAAACGATGTTCTGTACGTGTTGAGCTCGTCGGCAACAAAACTATTAAACTCCACAGTTGAGTTGACAAAAATACTTGCCTCGCTTATCTTGGCCTTGACGGTTTCTACAGTGTCTTCCTTCTCAATCGGGATCGGCTGCAACCTGAAGAAATTGATGCGAAATGAATTCTTTGACCCTGTTGCGGTCGGAAAACCCGAGCGGCATGTGCGCAAAGCTTCACACTGTGGCAGCAAGCACCAATAAAGATCACACGCCGCGGTCACTCTGTTATTGCTTGTTCGCGCCACATATATGTGGTGTTGTTCTTCGCGCACATTCCGTTCGTGGTGAACCGCGCATTCAGCGCAACGCCAACCGAGAGGTTGCAACAACCCAAACTGCACAGCATGGCAAACCAACACAGTGAATCAGCCAAGTATATCCCATAAACTTTTTCATGTTCACAGCTTCAGACAGTTAACATCATGCCGACCTCCTCACCGGTCACGGAAAAGAGCATGAGAAATGTTGGCAGCAGGTACACTTTTACCAGCTTGGAGTACAAAGTAAGACAATATCATTGCGAAAATGAAGGCAGGGTTTTCGCCTTCGAGTAACAAAACGTTAAAACGCTTGTTAAACTGTAAACAACATGCCCCGGCACTCTTACGCTATCAAGAACGTTAAACAAACAACACTATGAAGTCAGCACAACTTTATTTTCGAATGAAAAAGCATTCAGTTTTCGGTTTCAGCACACTTGCATGTTTCAAAAAGCTGAAAGCTACTTTTTATCTTCTCTGAGAAAATGCGACATGTTTCAGCACATTTACGTTCGTTTTTTCTTAAGATACAGAAATAAAAACAGGTAAAATGAGAAGCAACACGTTTCAGCATACTCACGTCTTCGAAAATGCCTGAAGACGTGGATTCTTCTCCGTTCGACCAAGAATCAGGAGCAAGGCAGCGGCGACGGTGAGACAGTCCAGGCAGTTGCTCTTCACAATGTTGCCCTTCATGGACGACGACGCGTCGACAGTGACGCAAATTCGTTTGCCAGTAGCAGTGACGTTCTGCAACCACATTGGTTACTGGCTCGAGTGTGCGTGGTAGAACCTCTACGACAGACGACGATGGTCTATTTGGGAAATTCCAAAGCGAACGCGGGCGTGTTGCAGGGTAATGGATTTGCCCAGTCATCAGCAGACCCCACTTCAAGCCCCTTAAAGCAGTGGTTCTCCAACTTTTTTTAAGCCAGGCACACTTTGCAACTCTGGTTTCTTGACGCGGCACAAAAACCTAATAACTGGAACCGGGGGCGTAACGAGGTTAGATGGCCCCCGGGGCAAGAAGCAAGTTTGGCACCCCCACGTTGGAACCTGAGGTCTTCCGGAAGCAAATGTACAGTCAGGGGCGTACCGGCATATCGGACTGCACTGAAGAAAGTACTTGTGACTTTACGGCGCCCCCGCAGTGATTCGGCACCCAGGGAGTTGTGCCCCCTTCGGTCCGCCCCTGACTGGAACGTTCACTAATACGTCAAAGCTGTGAAGTTCCTACGTCCGCTGGCGATTATCACGCAACTGTCTTGCAGAATTATTTCGAATGGTATCGTTGCGCAAGAGGCTAGGAAGCTGCCGGAATGGAGAGAGGCCATCCATCAGGTACTCTGTACCTATACTCCTTACCTTGCGCAGGTGCTACAGAGCTCAGCCAGCCTTGAAAGAGACTCGTTGGTCCTGTGTTTTTTTTTCACTGTGACATTTCGGTCATTTTTCCCTTAGTACTATTAAAACTCCCTGAAACAGTATTCACTAATCTATATTCTCCGGCATATCGGACATTGGGCCGATTTGTATTAATTTTTTTCAGTCAATCAAAAAAAATTCGGTTCGTGACCGTAAAAAAAGATTTTTTTCAAAGGGGGAAGAATCACGTCAAGCGTTACCGCGTCGGGCCCGAGTGGACCAATGAATAGTGATGGCAAGGGGTACATTAAAATTTTCTCAAAAACTGCAGCCCCAATCACTGATTGCAGTTTAGCGTCATCGACGACTTGTATCAGGCCTTGACATGATCAAAAATTGGGCCAAATCTTTTCACACAAAACTCTGAACAATCGAATACGGTTTGAAAATCGGTCGCTTCAACTATTTCAAAAGAAGTGAATATCTACGAGACGCAAAAAAATGTCTTCTGCCTGAACTGTTTGATTTCAGTTTTGGTATTAAAGAAGATCATTCCTGTCAGCAATCTGTCATGAAATTACTTTCGTGTGCGACATTTTTATTGATAAGTGATACGCAATTTAGTTATGCTAAAGCTTTAGGTGACAACTAGTGCTGTGGCGTATGATCCAAGCACTGCGCGTTGGTAGGCACAGTTTTTAACTAAAAGCATTTTGTGCTTGCTAATTCTCATGACACATGACAACTCGATACTGACAAGAGAGTCATTAAAGAGACTCTGTCAAGCACAGGGATCTTAGTTTTCCAGACAGAACTAACCTGCAGTGCTAAATAGAAGGCAGTGTCCAGAGCGGCCTTTAAACTTGCCTCCGGCTCCCATTTCCGGTTCTTCTTCGAAGACTCACCTTTGGCGTATAAGCTCCGATGCCACAGGAAGCTGACAAGAAAATAAATATTATTCGTCCCGACCATACCGAAAAAAAACTGAGCAATCGCTGCAAATTAACCGAGCCGCTATCCTTGTTTGTTTATTGTAAGAAAACGTCGACGGACGACACAGTGTGTCGCCAAGCGTTCCTCATTGGAACAACCGCTCTCAGCCTAAAACGTTAAGTGCTGACCTGGTCTTGCAGCGAAAGAATTGTGTGGAATGACGAAACAACCACAATGGAGGCGCCTCAGAATAATTAGCAGGAGATATTCAATATTGCTTTGATTATTCCTTGTTTTTTCGCACACCACTTAGGTTCCTGATGAAACCAGACCGATTATATTGACAATTTTCGAGTCATTAATGGTGCTTCTAATTTCAAGCTATTGCCAGGATGTTGCACTTACTTAAAAAAATATTTTTGTTCATTTTTTCGGTGTTTTCATTGGTCCCCAAGGTAAACAATAATAATTTGACAGAAAAGCTGTTACATTTCATTTATAATCGGTTGTTCTGTCAAAAGTTAGCAGGTGCATTAGAAATTGATTGAGACCGTTTTCAACTGCACTCATTTACTTGAATCATCATATGTGCGTCCATCCCTTAATCACCGATTCAGTCAAAGCTAGGTCACTCCATTATAATTCAACATATATTTTGCAATTTTGTAACCCAAGCTGTGCTGGTGTCTGATTCTTTGCTGGGAGAGGATCTCTTTCGGTTGACACGATCTCAGATTTTCACTATTTTCAGATATGTTATTCTCCGCGAAAATGTTAGCAAAATTAAAAATAATTCGAATTTGGTCCACCGGTTTACAAGATGTGGGTTTTTAAGTTTTGGTCACCACTAGGTGGCGCAGAGTGCCCCAAAAATACTCTTTTGATCCACTGGCGCTAGAGATGTGATTAAAGGGTCAATTCCGCCATTTTAGGATACGCTGATTTCAAATATGATGTTAGTTAATGTAAGTGTAATATTATTAGAAAAGAAATTACAGCCACTTTTTAAACTAATTAGGTGCCACAGAAACATGTCCGAAACGCTGCCTGAAACGGCTTTTCAGAAAAAATTTTTTTGTAATGAAGTATGAATAGCCAATTATTGAAAAAACTTCAAACCTAAAATAGGCATTTAAAGCTTTTGCATTAGATGAAATGAAACTATGATTTTTGCTATTGAGTCTTTCAACCTCCACTAATTTGCATGTGCCAGTGATGAGATTTCTTAATCACACAGCTTGGTAATGTGATGATATATGTATGCAGTAGCCAATCAACCAGCTGTAAAGTTTTTCTTGCATATTTTAAAGGCAAAATACGATCAAACCTACTGTTTTTGATTAAAATACATTGCCAAGGCTTGGTTTGGCCTTGTGGAAAACAACACCCTGCCTTGTTAACCTAGAAAATGTGAAATGCTGGTTAAGTAAATTACTGTGCATTTTAGGATAATGGCCTGTTAAGCATTACAACAGGTGTTTTGAGCTCATTGTGTTATTGAACTAGAAGAGGTTAGCTCTAAGAGAAAGGGTTACATTCATTTGTTGAATTATAATGGAATGGCCAAGCTGGATTTCGAGCACAGCTGCTGGATGGACGTGTACAGTTTTTTAGGCTCAACTGCAGTGGCCATCCCTGAGACTGGTGCGAAGTATCTGCCTCCGCTCGTCTTGCATCCATCATGTGCTCAAAACGACGACCGGTGGAGCGAGTCGGCACGAGTGGAACAAACAAATAAAAACAACAACTAACAAATAGACTAAATACCCCAATTACCACAGACCTGAATGGATGAAGACGGGAGGATGCTATCTCTTTTTCGTCTTTTAATCGATTGACTAAGGTGTCCATGCACGATGGTTCGTGTGTGAAAAGTTTGATATCATGGAGAAGAGGTAGTTTCGGCAGCAGAGCATCAAGCGGTGCGTCATAAACCGATGTTTTCCACAACTGTCAGTAACATATGAAGGAGAATGAAGCTGGTTCGAAGCCGAATCAGCAGACATGATCGCGTCGGTGTCCATAACGGAAAGATAATAGTGGACTTTCTAGTTCCGACAACGTCAAAAAATTCAACACAACATACAACAGAAATCTCAAGAGTCTATCGGTTTTTAAACTGCATGTTTGCAAAACGCAAAGGTTATTTAAACTAAATGCTTACAAAATGCAAAGTTTTTCAGGCGGTGATTAGTCCAGCATTAGAGCGTTCGCCTCTCAATTGGAAGGTTGGGTGTTCCATCCACGAGTCACTGAGTGAATTGCCGCAGCGCTCCTTGGGCGCGGGCGTTCACCTCAACCCCCCCCGACAAAAAGCATTAAACAGGCTTCGGCCTGCCGCCAATTGTCAGTAAATAAATATGTCACATTGTATTCAGCAATTGCGATTAGTTTTGCATTCATTCAGCAATTGCGATTAGTTTTGCATTCATTCGGCAACTGCGATTAGTTTTGCATTCATTCAGCAATTGTGATTAGCTCTGCATTCATTCGGCAACTGCGATTAGTTTTGCATTCATTCAGCAATTGCGATTAGTTTTGCATTCATTCGGCAACTGCGATTAGTTTTGCATTCATTCGGCAACTGCGATTAGTTTTGCATTCATTCAGCAATTGTGATTAGCTCTGCATTCATTCAGCAACTGCGATTAGCTTTGCATTCAGCGTCAATCCCTGCTCCACAATGAACATCAATGTCCTGTGCGGACGTTCGCAAGTCACTATCATATGCGCTGCACGACGTTCAAATATTTAATTGAATCAGCACTGTTCCGCGACATGAACTGCAAACTACAGATGGACCTGCAGTTTGCGGCCCCAGTCCTTTTACCTATTTGCACTTACGCTTTTTTCAGCCGCTGCACATCGGCACTTCTTAGATTGCCGATGCCCCTGTTACTTATTCATTCGTGATGAAAAAAACTCAATGAAACACTACAATACAATATTAACCATCTGCAAAACAACGAACAAAATTCCTCAAATTACATCTCCTACCTCACACGACCGAAGAAGTGAGTGTGGTATGTGGCCCCAGTGCAATCTATGCTTAGCTATTAGCAGTAAGCTATCAGTATCTTTGCTGTCCTCGCATCGTTTCACTCGAGTGACTGCATCCAACAATTCCATCAGCTGCAATACAGCCAAACCAATTAATGAATCGTTTTTTGTTCTTCTCAAAACCATTGTTTCCTCGCACAAACACGGCGGCGTCCTCCGCAACCAACATTTTCACCTTCGTGACGTCGGCTTCCTCACTCTTGTTCACTCTATCTTCGAAATCTTCTTTCGTTTTCTTATATCCGTACGTGATGTAAGCGCAAAGAATCTGTGCAGCTGCGAAAATAACAAAACAAACATAAAAAGTAGCATTCTACCCGGCCATTCAAAGCAATTTTATCAAACCATTTAGTTACGCACAACGACAGCAATCAAAAAACTGAAAATTATGGTAGCTTGTAAAAAATGTACATAAATAAAACTACCTAATGATGCGCCTGGTTTGATATGAACCATTCTCAGCAGCTGCTTGTGTTTCCAACGCTTGTATGACGAACATGCAGTGACGGCAAAGGCCACGTCGTACGTTCTCTTGTTGCTGTACCAGTCGCTGATAGCTGCTCGAACACCCTTGGACATTCCTGAGCTTTTGCATGAGGCTTTCTTCAATCGTTCGTAGTGGTAAATAAACTGCAAATGCAAAGACTTCGTCAAAGCGCTGTGCAACGTGAAAATCAAATGGACGCAAAGGCTTTCGGGAAAAAGCATCTCTACGTGCTTTCAATGCAGTGCAAATGGTGGATCAGCAAGAAACGGTGGTAAAAGAAGCTAACTTGGTTCCTACGATGGTCCGGAAAATTGCGGCTGGAAACGATTTAAACGACGGAAAACGCGGAACTGCAACAGCCTTCTACCCTTGCCAGTAACAGTGGCGCACACACAATTGCCAAAGTTTACAATCGTACCTGATGCTGCTAACCTAGTGATAGACAGACCCACTGCATTTGAGCCACACTTTCACATTCTTGGAGATATATTTTGCGCTCCTAGTATGCCTGAGTTGATCAAAGCGGTTCCGGTGTATTCGTTTAGAAGCGTAACTGCCAAATTATTCCTACCTTACCTGTGTTTGTGACGAACCATTCAAAAAGATGTTTGCGTAACTATACAGAGAACTTAATATGATCCCAAAGTTTTCGCTAGATTTTTTGTTGTCGTAGCATTGCACGTGAGTGGCGCACTCACTGCCACAGCTTTTGCTTTTTTACTTCGCAGTGTGGCATTTGCCCACCGCTGCACTAACCCATTCTACATTTTATCAATCCTTTACAACAGATTTTAATCGGCATATTTGTCAACCGTGAATACAAAGTTTGTTTAAAACAGAGAAAAGCCACGTTCAAATTCGTAGAAACGTTTTGCAATCATTGTTCTACTTCGAACTTTTCCAGTCCCAAAGCTGTATATAATCACATCTGATGTCGTCTTCTGATTAAAGTTGGTTCCGGTACCTGGCCTTAACCATACTTAATGTAGACGAGCCAGCTTCACAAAGGTATGCAGTTGGGAAAGGAAGTTTCTTCACCTTACAACACAGATCAGAGAGAATTGGTTCCATTGACTAAACATTCGGCAAAAATTGAGTAAGAGGAGCATTTTTGATTTGTATATCCACAGCTTTGCAATTCAGCTATTCGATGCAGCCCATTTCACCCATTTCACAAGGAACATATTGCGCTGGCATCTCAAAAGTACTTCGCACCCAGTGAAATATTTCACTGAAATTGTTAAAAAGGATGTGTATATCCAAATTGGATAGAAATGTAGTAGGATGTTCAGGAAAGATTGGGCGAATGCAGCGCAAATCAATTTTCTACCTCTTCATCAATTTTTACCGCACTACGTTACCACAGGATTAAGCTACTCTTCCCCAAGCAACTGGACGATCAAAACGTCTTCTTACCTGATGCTTTCGTCAACGCATTTCACATGTTTTGAGACAAGATACCGACTTGCAGTAGCTGAGCTTCTTGAGGAAGCTGTGCGTTAAGGCTTCCACACTGTGACCGGACTTCACCGTTTACCTCGACTAAAGTAAATCAAGGTCTCAAGTACTGTAGTTGTATGCAAACTCCAATTTTCTTTTAGCCATGATAAACTAGTGTTTGAGGGTATTAAAATCAGTTTGTTTGCAATTTTAGTCAATGTGCTTGCGGACTCACCCAGAGTCCTCCGCGAACTCATTTTAGTCCGCGGACTCGGGTTGGGAAATACTGATTTACACAATGCTTATCCACGGTCTTTTCAAATTGATAAGCTAGCAACCGAGGCCATCAACACCAATTAATGTGTTTTTTCACCTGCAACAGAAACAGCGGGTGCGTTAATATCTGACTCAAAAGTTGAAACACTTGCTGCTTGACATCTCGTTTGTCACTGCACGCACATACTGCCAACGTGTAACTCAAGACGTTCCACAGACGTGGGTTATCTGAAAATAACATAGTGAAAATATGAGGCACGAAGGAAAGGAAGCATGTGGTTTGGGCAATGTTATAGCATAAACCTTGCCGTGAAATGTGTGTTTCTTCTATTAACAAACCACTCACATGTTTAACATCAACAATCATGACTGAAATCAAACTCTCAAAAAAACACCTTCGAAATTACACACTTCATCATACGCAAAACTGATAAACACCAGCAAACATTCGGAAATTACACCATGGCAATTACAGAAATAAATGGCAACATTACATTGATGAATTCCCTAAATTCATAGCAAATATTTATAGAAATTTATGCACCTTTTGAAGCTAAATCATGTACGGTACTAATGAGGGACAGTCCACGCCCATCAGCAATCAGCTGCCCAATAGCAAGTTCCCATGGTATGGCAGGAAATTGAGTATCTTCATTGCTGTTGTATGCTTTCCAATGACCATTCTCACAAGAGAGATACACAAACCGCCAAAATCGTGTGGAAGACGTGACCTAAAAAAATGGTAAGTTCTTTCACAAAAATTTTAAGAACTGCTTTCAAAACTTTTCTTTAAGGTTCATTTTCATTCATCAGTGCCTGCTGAGACCTTTGACAACGTAACTAAAGTAAAAACTAAACTAGCTTGTTTGTTAGTCCATACCAAGCGATGAAACCCGAAACATAGAATTGCTAAAAAATATCATTTTCATTTCTTCAAAAACATGAACAAGATCAACATTCAACTTATATAAGGTGTAGACTGATTATGTGATTCAATCTCAGGAGCACACAAAAAAGCTGCAAAATGAGCACATGACATTATTCTATACATGTTACCACGTCTGAACCAGCCCCCACATAAACTTGCAATATTGTAAAAGCTGACCAAGTTTTAATAAAAAACTGAGTTCTGGTGACACTGACATCACACAGTGTTGCACAAAACATGGAAAATATGTATCAGCGTGTTTCGCAGAACCACCAAAAGACCTCACTGATCAGCTGGTCAGGTTAACTTTGTGACGAAGGCAGCACTCTCTTTAGTGGAAATTATGCAAGTGTTGCAAAGGCAGGACCATGGCTGGCAGCACATATATGTTAAATTGCAATTTAAAGAAATGCAATTCCACACAACTAGTCTTAATAAGTAGTATCTGAGAAAGGACATCACGACTTTGAAGGTTTAAGCTCACTAGTCATATATGCTTCACCAATGCTTGTGTAAAAAACCATGGTACAAATTTCTTTAATAATATCTATGTCAACACAAAACTCAAACAAATTGCAGGTGGAAATCTAAGTTTTTAACAAAGGCTGTTTTGGGTTAAATAGACCAGTTGTACTAAGTCAATGCACAAACATTGGCTAAATACAAACTGTGATGAAGTGTAACATATTCTCAAGGATCAATATTGGCATTGGCCACATGATTTCACAATGATTAAAAAAGAAAATTAATTTATTTTTCTTGTATACCTACACACCAAATTATTTTTCTTTCATGTAAAAAGTTAATAAATAATAAATGTATGAAACACAAAAATTATGTTTTAATTATGCCATAATTAACATTATATTAAAATTTTATACAGTTCTTCTTGTTTCCCTTAATGCAGCTCACTCAACAATTAGGCAAAAACAATGTTTTGCAAAGTTTTCTTGCTGTAGACACTAATAGACAACATTAAATGAAACAAAAAAATATTAATACAGTAGTAGATTTTTTACTATTAGGAAAAAAGCTGCTGCTACTTGCAATCATCAAACATATGTAACGTTTTTATATGAATTTTTCCCATTTACATGTTCAAGAAGAGAGAACATCACTATGTTGTCAGTATTGTAACAAAATAAAAAACCAATGATAATCAAGCACGCATTGATCAGAAAAATCCCAGTTGAAACCATTCCACAATTTATGGGCAAATCTTTGCTAAAGTTACTTTAATCAATAGGTTTTAGCATTCTAAATCAAGGACATTCTGACAATGAGCTAAAGTCTATCCTGTGTATACAACATCAAAAATTTATGTGAAACAATTTCAATTGCGTTGATGCATCCATTGGTTTGAGTAAAGGTGCAAAAGGTAATAAGAATTGGTGAAAGTTACTAAACAGTACTGCAGTAGAAACAGTGTTCAAGTGTTTTGCCAGATTTTACTTTAACAAATTGGCTGCCAGTCTACAAATATATCGTACTTGGAAATTCGGGAAAAACCAGGGATATTTCAGTTGACTTATCAACCACATAGCACCTCAGTGGATTGCGCTAGAAAGCTGTTCAAACCCTCAAAAGACTTGGCAAGTCTTCACGTGTGCAACGAAAAAAAATCTTTGTTTTTGCTTTTTTGTGCATGACATCGTAAGTAAGGTAGGTTTTTGCCATTTTTGGCTGCTGGTACCTGACCTTGGCTCAACTTCTGGACCAGCTATGTCCAACCCAAATGGCTTACTGAGCCAAAATATATGTCACTATCTTAACCAGGGCCACACACTGAATGGTTTCCTTGATATTAGCAAACTAAATTTAGCTAAAGCTAATGTTCTGAAAGTGTTCAAATCCCAACCGTAATGGCAACAGATGTGATAAAATGGCACTGAGGACCACCTGCAAAAAATGTCATTTTCAAAATTGTCGAAGTAAGGACAAGTTGTCAATATGTAGGATACTTTTACAGTAGCAAAAACCGAAACTAGGCCGCATAAAACCTTGGAATAGGCCGCATGCAGCCAGTGGGCTGGTTGGACATAGCTGTGCTGAACAGAAGTATTTTGCTGAAGTTTTCATTGGAAACTAGGCTAGAAAACATGTCTTTTGAGGCCTTGATCGACTTTCTAGTGTTTCATAAGTGAAAGACTTTTAGGCCACCTTGGGCCACTTCACCTGGCCTTGGGCCAAAACCGTTAGATGGCAGTATTTCACTGAAGTTTTTATTGGTAACTAGGCTAACATACAAATCTTTTGATACTATGGATAATCTGCTAGGGTTTGGGTTCAAAATTTATGATATAAAATAAACCAATTTTTGATTAATCCCATAATTAGATAATTATTTTGTTTATTTTAGATCATAACTTTTGAACCAGAAATGCTAGAAAGTCGATCAAAGGCTCAAAAGAGTTAGACTCGAGCCTAGTTTCCAGTGAAAACTTCAGCGAAATACTTTGGTCTAGCTGTTGGGCCCTATGTCAGGTAACATGAGTCGAAATGGCCCAAAAAGTACTTCGCTTATGACGTCACTCACAAAAAATCCACAACTCCCAGCCACAAAATTTTTTTTGTTGCAGAGGGTTTGAACAGCTCTCTAGCGCAATCGGCGGAGGAGATATGGCATAGGTAAGGCAACTTAAAACTGCTAGTTTTAGGCTAATTTCTAGGTACAAATATATCGTACACTGGCTCTCAAGGTGCTAAAAAATTATTTTCATTCTAAACTACAAGACTTCACAAGTCTTTACAGGGTTTGAATAGCTCTCTAGCTTCGTCTGCTGCCTAGATATGGCTGGCCAAAGTTTGGTTTGAGAGGGCAAACTACACCTTTGTAAAACTTTTCGATTTTTGTCAAAAACTCTGTTTTTGAGCTATAGTTTTGACTCCAGATGTGCTAGAAAGGCAATCAAAAGCTTTAAAGATGTCGATAATAGCCTAGATTCCAAAAAAGCAAAAAATTGGCTCATAGGGTTGGTTCCCAAAGCCAGTAAAGTTGGCCAAAAGATGAAAACATGCTCCCATTATGACCTTACCCACAGAAAAGCCCAAAACAAATTTTTTTTAAATCTCAGTAGAAGACTTGCTGAATCCGCAGAACGTTTGAACAACTCTCTGGTTCAAACGGCTGGAGAGTTTGAGTTGTAAAAGCTTTGCAAAAGTGGCACACACAAGACTTAAAAGGAAACTACATAATCAAATTTGATAAGGAAACAACACAATGAGTTATAAAGAACAAAGGAAAATAACATGACAACACAGAAAATAACATGAAGAATATTTCCAGCAAGCAGGCTTGCTTTTGTATGGTGCAGCACTCCTAATGTTCACATGTGGGTTGCAGCTTTGTGGTATGGCTTAGACATGGGAAATGTGTTTAAGTGTTTGGAAAGGCTTAGTCTAATAACTGTACATAGTTTGCATCAATGAATATCGGTTCACATAATTAAGTTCTGTCTTGTTAAAACTTTCGGTATATATTAGGTATGTACAAGTCTGTTTTCATGATTTTTTTTGCCAATTGATTTTATGCTGCAATTTAAGCACAAACAAGAGCTTTAATTACATATTTTTTCTTTTCCTCAGTGTATATATGTACATCTAACAACTTTCAAAGGAAAAACATTACAGATAGCAGCAAAAAGAAAATTTTTGAATAGAAACAGACTGGTATACATGGGCGTCAGAAGGATTTTTTCCACGGGGGGGTACTAGCGGATTTTTCTAAAATTTGTCCAGGGAGGGGCCAAAAGTGGTGGTGAAATTTGTTTTTTCCCACTCTAAATCAAGAAAACAACCCTTTTTTGCTGAAATTTTCAAAATCCAAGGGGGGCCTTGGCCTTCCCTGCCCTCCCCTTCTGATGCCCATGCTGGTATATACCCCTGTGCCTGTTCCATACAGACCCATTATGCACAGGCATGTAACACCATACAGGAAGTATTAAAAAAAACACAGAAAAGTGATAGTGCAAAACCGCTTCTTTTTAGGTGTAATGATTATAGCATATTTGCATACGAAGTAAACTCAATGCAAGGCTTCTACAAAAATTTTCCTGCAGGAATGCCCAAGCATCATACCCATGATTCAACAATGGTTACTTTGTAAATGATATGACCAATTTGTCAAATGGTATATCTGCAGTTCCTGTGCCGTGAAATGTGTAAAAACATTCAAAATCATGGCTTATCAGCTGTCATGTGCATGACCAAGGACTTGTTTTCAGGTTTTGGGCATTTGAAAAATTCATGATGGTCTTCCCAATCAGCTGAACACAAGCAGACGTGGAACATTGTGCCCACTGGGGAGACGAATCGGGTAGTGCAGAATGCTTCTACTTTGGGAATCTTGAAAGTCACACATAAACAGCAATCTTTCCACAAGTGAATGATGGAAACATCACACATAGGAAAACAGCGCTGGTCGAAGAAGCCAAATGATACACCCTGGATGTTGCTGGCATCTGTTGAACTTAAGTGCAACAGCTGCTGGACAATCATTGGTTGGAAACTCCTCTACTTTGACACTGAGCCAGAAATGACTGCCCAGGCTAGGATGGGCTTACTCACAAGCTTTCAGTCTCAGCTGGCAAACTGTGTTGGCAAATGGATTTCACTGGGAGGAAGTGTGTGCATGTTGAGATTTAGAGTTGATACACTGCACACTGTGTAGTGTGTTTGATATAGGTATATGACCCACAATGAAACACCCTGTACCTATAATTTGTGGATGGAGCTGATGACGCCTCTTACAGCTGTACCTGTGTTGTAACAACATATGGTATGTTGTGAACACTTTCCTCCAGCACAGAAAAATATACAAACATCTTGTACAGCAATGTTTTCAGTCAGATGTTATTTATTGATTTCTAGACTGTGACAGTGTCAGTGTGAGTGTGTCTGGAAAAGCGAAGCCTGCTACATTTGCAGTTTTACAAACAACAGTGATGAAAAAACAATCTTACTTTCCATTTGTATCCAGTGCTTGCACTGGGAAGAATTAAATCGACATCATTGTTCTTGTTGCTACGAAGTGATTCCTTCACCGGCTGTATCTTCACTGGGGGTTCAAGTCTTAACGAAGAAAATAAATTGAAGTTTTCGAAGTCGGACGTGGATGACGACATCTTTCGCACGTTACCACCAGGAAGGGTCAAAGGAAACGTTAACGAACTACCCACAACAGAAACAAGTTCCACCAGTCACCAACAGTACTATATGACCAGTGTTGCCACTCTGTTGTTATGGAATAGTACTAGATTTCATGATAAAAAACACTAGATTCACAAAAAAAACACTGGATTACAAAAGCAAACTTACACACAGTGAAAATGTGGCCAGAAAGTGCGTTGCAATGCCAACATAGAGTAGACATTTGTGCAACTCATTGTTTGTAAACCAGAGACAAAGAAAACTGGAGATAGCAGCAAGGCTTGTCAGTGTCTGTTTGTACCGGTCACTGAAACTTTTAACAGCTGACCAAGTGACTTCGCATCAGTTTAACCCAAAATATGTTATATTTTCTTGTGCAATTTAAGATTTAATTAGATAGAATTTTTAGCAAAATGCAATTGCACTAAATGAAAAGGTTTTAATTACAGTTACAATTACACAAAATCGTGCAATTACATTCAGCTCACTCATAAAAAACACTAAATCGCCATAAATAAACACTAGAACACTAGATGAAATGAAAAAACACTAGATCTAGCGGAACAACACTAGGAGTGGCACCACTGTATATGACTATTGAGCTTGAGCGCTGTATCTGCACTGGCGCTTGTGCTCCGACTCGTGCAAGCCAGAGATGAGCGCGCAGACTGTCAATATTTGCGATCCAGAACCAGCCTGGTTTTTGAAACTCATTACAAGTCCAAAATATTTTTCAAAGTAAAGTCCAAGGCAACTGATGTCCAAACAGTTTGAAAAATACAGCCTTGTCACAACAAAAATGTTATATCTCTTTTGCATTAACTCAGTCTAAATTCGGCCCGGTTCCTGAATTGTGAAGAGATTCACAGTTCGGATCCAATCCAATTGCAACAAAAATTGCTATAGTCCAGATCCAGTACAATCCAAGGCCAATCCAGAGGTGGCCACGGATCCGGGGTGCCGGAGTCGATTGCTCCTGGATTCTTCGTTTTTATTTCGAACCCGGATCCGGGGTCCAAAATTTTTGATAAGCTGGACCCGGATCCGGGTTCACTTTTCAAGTTCGCTAGTAGCAGGTGTAACAGCGATGTTATTCTGTTATTTAGAGTAGTTCCTCGAGAGCACTGGTCAGTGGTGCAGTCGAGACGGTAACCTCCGAGACCGAGACCTGGCTCAAATTTCGAGACGAGACCGAGACCGAGACTTTGCCATAAAAGCCGAGACCGAGAACGAGACCTGGGGGTTCGAGACCGAGACCGAGACGCGAGACCTCACATGTCACTGATGGTAATTAAAGCTAACTCCTTGAATAATTAATTAATTAATTTATTTGTTTATAGCAGACACGAAGTCCATAGTATGAACACACACACTCTGCAGAACGCAGGTTGATAAAAACAGACAATACAGAACGTAGTACAAGACTTTGAAGCCGGCGACATCACAGGATTACAGACACTTTTTGCAACTGCATTGAAGACAGAACCATAGGATTACAGACACATTCTTAACACTATTGTTAGCTAACACGTAGCACTTGTTGCAGCACTACTGCGGAGTAGGGCGCTAATTCCTAACTTGGTCTAGTCTAGGTAAAATGCGCAAGCGTTGTGGCTTGGCTCGCCATCGATCAAACGGACACTGCAAAGTTCGACCACTCAATCACAGAGTAAAATTCGATTGTAGTGTTCAAAGAATAGTGACGAGTACAAACAATCTGACTGCATCAAAGCACGTAACCATATGTTGTTAGATTTTCTGCATCTTTCGAGAAATAGGTACTTGTATTTACGTAGCAGAGCCTCAAAGGTAGGAATGTTACATTGAACTTGGTGGCTACTAACACTCGCTCTCCAGGGCAAGTTGTATAAAGCTCTGCAACCAAAATTATATGCCACCCGCAATCTCTGCATGCATGACTTC
>Ga0210059_1004854_pt1 | contig 21675 bp, 13 predicted proteins | sample Ectturendosymbi2_FD_188042 | JGI IMG/M metagenome (GOLD analysis project Ga0210059, IMG submission 188042) | Ecteinascidia turbinata endosymbiont from Florida, USA - Sample 2 (SPAdes) (version 2) | ecosystem: Host-associated > Tunicates > Ascidians > Unclassified | place: Key West, Florida...
CAGAACCATCACCAGAAGGTCTTCAATTGGGAGACTACGTTTGTGCAGGGGGGACTGACATTCTAAAATTTGACAAAAAATCCACTGATTTATAGTGTTTCATATTTCAGTTTTGGGGGACTTAGCTTTTTGGGGGGCTGAGCCCACCAAACCCCCGTGGCGACGGGACTGGCTACCAACAGACGTCCATTTCGAAAACTGTATTACCAAACCATGCCAGGTGGGACATAGGTCTTTTGGATGCTCAGCAGTGATTGCAACGTCTTACGTTCGACGGTTATTGCGACGAACAACTTTATCCAGCACACCCATTGCCAAGCTGTACAACCATATCGATTAACATTCTTTTTAATAAAAGCATTAACCACACTCATATCTAAACATGTCATTTACCCTTGCGTTAGGTATTCAGACTAAGGTTCTTGCCTCAAATTCATCAAAATGAGAGCAACACCTTTTTTAAAATTTTCTTGTTGAAATAACTTTTTCTATGACTGCCAATGTTTAAAGTGTACCGTTGAACAAAGGCGACTTCACGAAAACCACGTTGCCTATCGTCTGGCTCTTATTCACTCTACTTGCAGTTGAAACAACTGACAATCTGAGCTCAATGTTACCCATGAAAATACACCAAACGAAAATTTTCCGGCACCATTACGTCATGCAGAAAAACAGCAGTTGTATTGAAACTGAGTAAAGCTCTCTTTGCAAAGTTCTTCACTTCAACCGCCAAAACTTAATGTTGATAGACCCACCTAATGACTGGGCTACAACTGATGGCAGTTATTGAAAATACCCCACTGGGCATTAAAAAACAGCATGAGATGTGCCAAGAAATGATTTTTTTATAATTTTGGCGACAGCAATTAGCGGCATGCCAACGCCTGAAATGTGCTTCTTATCGGGGCAGTTGAGGCAAACGATCTTGCCTAAAGAGCACCACGGCGAGTCACTCAGTGTTTGTGAATTGAACACACAACCTTCCAATTGAGTAGCGGACACTCTACCACTGGGCTATCGCCGCCGCAGCGAAATCTTCGTCGCCAATGCCTACGTGTCAGGAAATGTTATGACGTGCAATTGGGACGTTACTGAGAAACCAAAGGTACGAGAGAAAGAATTAAGCTAGCCTTGATTACTCACCGTGATTTCATGCAAAATGTTTTATCAGATTTTGAGAGGAGTGGGCAATATAAACCGAAAACAACTGGAGCCCTAACGTTTTTAGTATGCGGTCGAATGTCATCTCTTTCCTTTGTGCAAAGGACGTTTGACTGAGATTACTGAAAAGGCTTTATCTGGTGAGGAAGGTGTAGGGCAGGGGTCACCAACCTGGTGCCCGCGGGCACCAGGTCGCTCACATGGACCACGTGGGTCGTCCGCGGGCTTGTTCCGACAATAGCATAAACATGATTAGTAGGGCAACCAAAAGTCAATAAAGTCAAAAATTTTCTGCCGTTTTTAAAAGTTATGAAATGTCCACAAACCCCGCGTTGAGGGAATCCCAAGTTACTAGGTCAATAAAAAGTCAAAATTAATCATTAGGTCACAATTTGTGGTTGGGTCAAACTTTTCCTGCAGCACAGTTTTTTTCTCTTTATCGATATTTTATTGAAACTACAACAACCGATATTGATATGCTTTTACAAGTTTAGTTGCAATTCTGTAATAATAATGGGCTTGTTGCGATTTTGGACATAATAATGTTGTTTTGCCCACTACTGGACGATTGAATAGTATGTAGGATTGGCGTGGTAAGTCAGGAAATGTGGTCTTACAGTACGTGGATTGGTAAAAGCTCAATCCAGTGTGCATATAGTGTTTCAACTTCATGATGTTCTCACGTCTGACTCTACTTTAGTTATTAATGTACTTATCAATACAACATCCCCAAAGTTAAACAACCAAATTTTTTTAATTTTGAAGAATAAAGTGCAGGAATATGTTTCTCAGTTTTAGCTCAACACCTAAGGCTGAATTATAATTGTGAATGCAAAAAATTTATAGGTCAAAATAAAGTCAGAATTTGTAAATTACAAAGTCAAACTTTAAAATTTTAGGTCAAGAAATTGGTTGCACTAATGATCAGTGTCTTCACATCAATGAATATCTTTAATTTTTATTAATGATAACATAATTGATGACAAAATTAGCAAATTTTTATTTCAGAAGTGTATGTATCAAACTGGTAGCCCTTCGCATGAATTTGTACCAAGAAGTAGTTCTCAGTTTCAGGAAGGTTGGTTACCCCTGGTGTAGAGACTGGGGCACAATTGGCCCTCAAGTAAATATACCCCTAAATAGGGGGCGCAGGGAAATTTTTCGCCCCTCTTGGAAAAATGTTTTGTAGTTTAAAACTATTGGACATAGTTAAAAAAATTTGGGCCCCTCTCAGAAAACTCTTCGCCCCGCAAACATTTTATCAATCCACTCACTCCAAAGCCACATGTCGTGTTCTTTTAGGCTAGCCTACCAGTCTAGAGCTTCTAAACATGAAATTTGAAAAGCGGTAGAACATTTAAATTTGTATTTAAAAAATAACGAAAAACTAGAACTTCTAAACTCCTTTCAAAAATTGATTTTTGGTCAGCGAAGTGCCACCCCTCTTAAAGTGCCGCCCGGGGCCCGCGCCCCCCCCCTTGCTACGCCACTGGTACCACTAGACCATTTGCGCAGTTGAATCTCATTCTCGCGCACTTGCAACATTCCAAATTTAATATCGTATATATACCGCATATCCATTTTAACACTTGAAATGTTTCACTGGTCGCCTGTCTACAAACTGCATGGTTGCGCAATCCAAGCGCACTTAAATATTTGCTCAGTGTAAAATTTCCTCGGTGTAAAATTTGCATTGCTTACCAAACGATCTTTTTTCGCAGTTACCAGTTTTGAATCAAAGCAGGAAAGCGAAATTTTTAAAGCAATTCAGGGAACAAATGACATTTATTACACCATTTCCAGACGCAACAGACAATTCGGAAGACTTTTCAGAAAAACGTTTGAGCACTGGTTTAATTTCAGAATGGTGCTTCGTGCAGTTTGCACATTAGGTTAAGAACAAAACATTATTTGAAACTCCACTGCAGCCCAGGTTCCCAGCGTATACACAAGCTGAGCAGGCACTAACGTCTAAAATTTTATTTCAATAGAACGTGACTGTCTCATGAGGGTTTTTACAGGCAAAACATTGACTGCACTGTGAATTCACACACCAGTTCTTACAAATGATCTACGCAGCCCTGCAAAAAGTTCCTAACACTCCAACGAAACAGCTATAGCTCCAAGCCAGTCAATCATTACGTTCTTGTGCAGGAAGATTTCATGCATCTTACTCGTATGACTTTTTAATAACACGTCTGTCACGTTGCGACCAGGGCTGCGGAGCCGGAACTCAAATTTCTGGCTCCGGCTCCAGCTATCTAAAATTTTTGGCTCCGGCTCCAGAACGATTTGATCCATTAAAAAATGAAAACCATTGCATCATACGTACAATTGACTTGCTTCACAAACTGAGTCGGTTGAACGGAAACTCAAATTTCAGGCTCAGGCTCCACAGCCCTGGTTGCAACTACAGCGCAAAGCTGTGTTTTGCCTATCTCAACATTTTGTGCAAAAAGAACCGCCAAAGTTGTCTATTTTGTGTGTTTTCAGGCAAATAATAACACGCTCACCGATTTAAAGATCACAATAAATCGAGATGAGAGTGTAACGCATTTTACCTCTTTCAAACTTCTCTCACTTTTGTGTTTGCAAAGTGCTGATTCCGTATTTAAAAACGCGTTTTAATGATTAGAAATTAGCATTTCAACAACAACAACAGTTATCTGTGTTAGCTGCGTAAAAATGTGCATTTATTTACAGCTTTCGTTTATCACATTTCATGTTTCTGTGAAGCTTATGCAGGACCAAGAACTAACAACAACAAAGGATTCTCGGTCCACTTGTTGCAAATAAGTGATTTTATGCCGAGAATCGAAAAACAAGACCTGAAGAGTTTTTGCATTAATGTTGATGACAGGCCACCTCAGAAACGTACCTGAACCACGTTTCCAAACATGTCGCGATCAATCCTATGTCTGCCCGCAAACAGCCGGCACAGAATGTAATAACGCATTCCAAATTTGGTGGTTTATCATGCAAAATTGTCTGAGAACCGCATAGTACCAAACTTGTTGGCAAATGCATATATGCTTCTGCACTAACTTTAGAGCTGCTATAACATTTAAAATCGTTAATACGCGCAATAACTTCACGACTTCACATGATTTTTCGATAGAAAACAACGGTTTTTCTAATTCCCGCATGCAGAGCATGTTACGTATGGTTACAGAATAACGTTATAGCAACCAAAAAACATTTTTTTAGCAAATCGCGAACCTGATTTATCTCCAATCATTTCGTTGATTTGCAGCCGGAGTTTGCGATTTTTAACGGGATCGCTGTCGAGAAGTCGTATTCTTGCTGAGTCATTCAAATGTAGTTCGTTAATCAGCAGAAAGTCCAGTGCGTCGTCATCGACCAGCGAGTAACAAACGCGCTTCTGTCCGTTGTTGTTTGGAACGATGAGCACTTTGTAGCCAGTAACTGTGTCACTGATGTAAACGGACCCTGGCCCTCCACCAAGTCCAGATGGGACGGTGTCGGAATAGGACGCAGATGGAACACCAGATCCACCTCCGCTTGCACTAAGTTATATGAAATCAAGTAACGTTTTATCTACGAGCTATCACACGCAGATTGTGTTCAAAGCCGCCTAGTTTTTTATTTCCATGTATATTTCCTTACACACCTTTTGAAGCACTGGATTTAAAGTAGGCAAAGCCAAAGCTTGTATTAAATTTCAGGACACTGTTTCTTCGAATTTCTGATGTATTTTTCAAGTGTATAGTAATTTACTTGCTGGACTTGTGAACTAAAAATGACTTTCATACGTCACACAGTACAGCTTACGCATTAGGTTACCAAATCTACACGACTAAGGATATCCAAGCTGTTGCAACGAAAGCTCATGGGGCATGAGGACTACCGATTTACTGTTTATATCCAACAATACATGCAAGTATTAACAGAGATCTCGCGTACGTGCTTGACAGTGATGCAGATGGGTCTGTTGTAATGAGAAACGCAGTTACCACTGGTACATTGTTATAATATTTTGTAAACAATTTTAAAACATTCAATTAAATGGGCAAAGCAAGGACAAGGATTGTGACCTGATGACAAGGTCTTGTCACCTGTAAATTCCAGCAAATCTGTTTTCACTTCTTGGGGCTTCCACAGCGATTCTTCCTCCACTTCCAGCTCCGCATCTGCTGGATGCCACCGATGACATCCGGGATCTTTCATCCGAAGAAAGCGCATTGTAGTTGGACACTTTGCACGATCCACCATCAACAGACACTTGGCCCTGGCCATCAAAGGAACCGGAAGCGGTGATCCAAACGCTTCCACCGGATCCAGCTCCTGCGCCAATGTTGGAATTATCGCTTGGGAATGTTGCGGAATCCAAGAAGACATCAACGCCATTTGCTCGAAGACTCCCGTCCAGATGAAGAACATGGGTTTTGAGACGAATCATAGAACCTCCTTTGCTGCTCGCACTTCCTCTTCCGGCGTAGCCTTTTGTGGCTGGTTGTTTGTAGGAGCTGAACGGAGATTGACATTGAGCGCTTTCGCTCAAATACCAACCTCCGCCCAAACTGGCGTGAGCTCCGCCAGCAAACTTTTCAGTGCTTGAAGTCGGAACAGACGGTAAGTGCTGCAGAGGAACTGATTCCCCGGATTTGCCACTGACGCTGATGATAGCATCACGTTCGATCACGGCTTTACCGGCGCTCAGATCAAACGAGTCAAACAGCAAACTGACTCCACTCTTTACAGCAAAGTCGTTAACAGATAGACAGAAGTGTCCGTCGACGTCAAAACTTGCGCCTCGTTTCACGGTGAAGCTGTTCAAACCATGACATTGTCGGTCAGTTGCTTGTTGTGGATCGGAAAGTTGAGACACGTTTCCAAGTTTCATCGATGACTGTTCATCCAGGATTAAGTTTGAAGTTGTTAGTTTGCCTGTCGAAAGCAAAACGTTACAGGGGCGATTGATTAAAACGAAAAAACAAAAGGTATTCTCCGTTGCAAGATATGTTAGCAGTTCTGTTAAACACAACAACACTTCAGTTAAAGACCAGAATCGCGTCCTTTTTCTAAGAGAAACCACATTTTGCTTCTTGTTCATATAAAGGAATACGTGACTCCACACAAGTTACATGCAGCCTGTTGTTAGATTTCCTACAAAGAATTTTTAATTTCACAGAAAAATGCATTTGATGCAACAGCACCAAACACGTTCTCATGTGCAAGTGAAAACAACAACTTTTAAAGGGATTTCAGTCACGAACGTCAGTTTAAACTTATCACTTTAATTTGTAAGCGACTGTGCGACTGTATCTTCGTCCAACTGCACAAGACTGAAGTAGTCTGATGCAGTTTCCCTCAGGTCAAGTCAGAGGCAGATGAACATACAAAATCTCGCATCTTGATTAGTTTATCCTCATCCGCAAGATATCTGCAGAAGTAGAAGTCCTACGTACGTTCAGAGACCCACGCTGAGCCAGGCGACTGCTTGGAATTGGAACCAAATGGGTGGAAATTGCAGGAAGGCACCGTAGAATGAAAGTGATTTCGCAATGAGGCGTGCCATTGAGTTAGATGTTCAAGCACGGCAACGGCGCATAAATAGTAAAGTAGCGGCAGTATTTGCCCCATTGCGATGGCAAACTTAAAGGCCGTTGATGAATAATACTTGCTGTTCGTCGCAAGGCAGACTCTCACCAAAGATATTTATTGTAGTTCCATGTACAGTGAGCGAGGGAGGAAAAATCGCTAAGCCGCCTTCGTGAACCAGCATGTTCACAGCAATGCGCAGTTCATCATCCTCGTGCGATATCTTCCAAGTCTGCGTCGCATCGAGCTCAAGCCAACCCTGGCCACTCGCAAGAAGCTCGCGGACGACGAGTTCATTATTGTTTCCGTTTATTTTCAAACGGGCGTTGCCTTGAAAATAATAAGGGTAAAATAAAAATATGAATTGTGCCGTGTTATGCAAACGATCCAGACCCGTGCCACTCGGCAATTGGCGCATTTTATCCAAGAACGCGAATACAGTGAAGACCAGCGATCTTCCTGTGCTGGAATGCATTGTACTCGACAACATGCTGCTGAGAAGTGACGTTCACAGCGAATTCCGATCAAACTATGCAGTTTTTCGGTTTCAAAGTTACAGTTTACATAGACATGTGAGACTTGTATTGTAAAACAGTTCGTAGGTTAAAGATTTTCGCCATGTTAAACGATTCCCAGTGGGTTATAGCCTACTTCGATTGTCTTAGCCTTACATCACAACACACCTTGCCATTTGAAGAATAAGTTGTAGCTCAGACACACAGGAGTTCACGAAAATTTTCTTAAAGCCAACAGTACTGTCTTTCCCACAAAATATTGCCAAAAATAACGAATTTTAATTTATGGCCGTATCTCCGATAAAACGCTAAAATGACTTGAACCATAACACCAGATATGATTTTATTTGCTTCAAAAGTTTAACAAAAAATTAATTTATTCACAGTAAAATAAAGGAAACAGATAATTTTGTGATCTTATGGTTGGTGATAAACTCTGTGGTATCCCGCGTGCACCTTCATATGTGGATAGGACAAACGTACTTTTTCTATTAGCAAGCATTGCCGGACAAACATAAACATATATATCCTCAAACGTTAGAACAAAATATGATGAAAGTCTTGCAAACTATCAAAGTAAATAGTAATAACAATGACGAAAAATAAGAAGTTTTACATATATTAAGGTGTCAAGTGAGCTATCGAGAAATTATTCAGATTTGAGCATCTTGTATCATTCGCTTGCATTTCCATAAAGCTTTGCGACAAACTAAAAACACTTACTTTAGTTATGTCACATTTTTGCATAGCCCTCGTTAACATTTATGATTTGACACTACATACTACTAAAGTAGAAAGCAGAATGCTTGTAACACCCATGACAAAGGAAGGAAACACACCATACCATAATTCAACACTACAACTGTACATGGCCAACGCTTAAACAAGCTGATCCGTATCATTTGTACCTAACACCGTGAGTTGGTCCAATCTACAAACACCGTTATCTGTGACGTTGATGAAAGAGGGAGCAGTGTCTTTGATTGGATCGTGTGGGTCACGTGCATCAAACGTCATTCGTCGCTGACTTCCAAACTTCCCAACCAAATCTCGCACGTAGTACGATCCAGCTGCTCCACCGTAGGCGTTAACAGGGCTCGAACCTCCGAACAAGGTGACTGATATTTTGGGATTGAACCTATGCAAGTAAAACACAGAAACCACGTAAGCGTCATCAACAGGTTTAGTCAAGCTGAATCGACCCTGACAGCGCTGACTTCTGTAAAAAGCTTCTGTAGCTCAGAGTTGATCGCACAAATGAATTTATTACGCCCCCAAGAAAGAATGCAGAGTAAAAATGACAGTAATAATCGGTAAATATCTCCGAAATATGAGAACAGGTGGGAGTAACAGAGCCAAAACAAGAAGACTTACAAGTAAAAAATTAAACTATGTAGTTGTGCCATCTTATATCGGTTTCACATTGATGTGGACTTGTTATGTGCAATTTTGGGAGGCGCAGCAAATTTTACCGTTTGGCAAAAGTATTTAAATAAGAATATGGATACAGTTTTGACACTTAAAAATTCAGAGAAAATTTCTCTTGAATATTATTTGTTAAGAACGACGTGGCTTTGCTACACACATACCTGAGAATGCCGTCAAGAATTCTGAACAAACAGTTTTTTCGGTATGTTCAGCTGCATGCAGCAACAACGCGCTAAGCGCCAGTTATGGCGCGTCAGGACAGAAAAAGTAAGTTTGCTACGTCTTATTCGTTTCATAAAAGTTCACTGAAAGCCAATGCTAGGAGTGCTTGAAAGAAAAACAGCAAACAAATCGCAAAGACCCAAGATCCCATGCGGGCAAGCAGAGGCAACAAGGGCACATCTGTGCTTGTGCTGCATGTGATTTGAGCAGATGTGTCGTCAGAGAAAATTGAAAAAAGTGGCGACAAAATGCTGACATTTGATATCAGCAGCCAGGGACGCTGGAGAGCGGGGGCACTGACCCCTGACCTTTCAAAAGGGGGACAACGGGGTGAGATTGCCTTTTTCATTACAGTATCATAGGTAATTTCATGGTTTAGCAAGATCGAATTGAAACAAATTTACTGCAGTTATGCGCGCACCCAGAAAATTCACAATGGTTTTCTATGATTTCTGTTATTAGTTTTGAGGTCAACATTGTTGCTGAACAGAAACAAACATATTGGTAACGACATTTTTTGTTTTTTGGAAGTTTCTGTTGCCCTCAACTTTTTATTGTCACCCACCTGCCCCACCGCTGTTCCGGCTTTCCTATCAGTAGCACACATTGGTTCAACCAAGTTCAGGAAATACTGTCTATGGAAAGGAGTCCTTCCCCAGCAAAGAATCAGACACTAAGATTTTACTGAGTATATGTTTCGCCTACGATGTAGGCGTCATCAGCTCTTATTCAATGAAATTGAAATTGTATTGTATTGAGTAACGTCTTCACTCCCACACGCAAGGCGCTTGAATTTACGCATGCATCGCAGTAACATGGAATACGCAAATACATGAAGGAAGACGAGGATACATACGTGGCGGCAGTAGAGAGTATACGCTTGATGGCGCAAATACATTTACTTTGATGAAACACAAGCTTTTGAGACACACGCATGAATGACGTCATCATGCTTATTATAATGATGGACTGCGATGACTTCCAAGTACACCGACTTAAAAAATGCATGAGGGAGTGGGAGGTTGCAAACAGATTCAAACAGAATCTAACTTCACGCAATGGTATAGTTGACACCGTGACAACGCCAACTGTCACGTCATTGATTCCACTGATTCAGAATAAAATATCTTTTTGCCAAAAGCAGTTGTAATTTCTTTTGTCCCTTACTTTTCTGTAAGTTTGAAGTATACTCTTCCACCGCTTCCGCCTGTTCCTTCGCCGTTTCCATCTCCTCCTTTTGCTGATATCGTACCGTGACCTGTCACTGACGCAACGTTGATTGACACACCTCCGCCACTCCCACCTCCGCTGTTGGAAGCAGCACCAGGGTTTCCATCAGCGATAAGGGATCCTGGATGGAGAATGATCAGGTTTAGACGGAAAAGCACGCTGAAAAGCATAAGCGAGATAAAAACGTTTGTCACTTTCTGCAGTGACTAGCGATTACTATGTGAACACCAGCTTTCTAGTTTACGCAAAAAAATGCACCACGGAAAACAAATCTGCTGCAATTGTGGAAATAGTTTGCAGTCACTCAATTACTTCGAGCAATAACCTCCTTGAGCTCAACAATTAATCGGTGCCTAATTAGAACAGAACCTGACCTATGCTTACACTCCCGAAATTTAAAAGTGTCATTGTACTCTTTTTATACTATAGTTTAGGGGTTTACCAGCTGTCTGCAGACCCACACCCCCTTGCTTGTGTCAGGGACGACGCGTTTACGTTCGTAGTGATTGCTGCATTGATAGTAAGTCAGTGGAAGCACTCATCCACAAACGCCTAAGAGGCAGGCCAGGCTGCAAGTACCATCTTTCAAGTCTTCGGCATGACTTGACCGAGAATCGAACCCAGCCGACCAGCTTTGGTGGCGCGTGCTCAATCAACCAGTCAGCTGGCTATTGTCAAATGTTGCCCTGAACTGTTAGTTCGATGACACGTTGTTATCTTCTTTCTTTGGATCATCAAATTTATGTTCGTCAAGTAATAAACGCACTGCAGGACGACAAATGTGATCTGTGATAAGCGTATGCTGAATTACCATTCGACGATCTTTGACAATATTCCAGCATTCTTACCACAAAGTTCAATGTTGTGTAACAGCAACGCATAATCGTCCATATTTCAGGTTAGCCCTCGGTGGCCGAAAACAGTATTTCAACCGCCCGTTAGTAGTGCAAGCATTTGTAAAACTACCCAGTGCATTTTTTGAAAAAACAAATTTAAGTTCCAGGTGATCTTCTTTCCTTGTGTTTTTATACAAGTGTAAAAAATCTTCACATACATTTATTTTTAGAATTCTTTCTTCTGAAAAGCAAATAGACGAAACAAATTTGATAAAATTTAAATCAGCGAAAAATGTAAAACGATTATAAACATTGTAAGGTCAAAAGTTCACTTGTAGTTTTACAAGGTTTCCCACATTACCTCCCAGTTCAAGTTCGTTGCTGAGCACAATCGTCAAGAGCCCTCCTCCGGTTCCTCCCTTCCCGTGAGCAGAGTTTCCTCCTCCACTTCCTGGTTGCGTCACTGACGTCACTGCCCCGTACCATTCGCCAGGAGCTTGATCGCCAGCAGTGGGGTCGTAACCCCCGAACCCGGCGTGACCGGCACCGAAACCCACATCTCCGACCTACGGAAACAGACCCCGAAATGGTGCGCTGGTTTCGCTACTACCACTTCGGACGACTGATCTGATGCGAGATAATCATCTCAAATGAAAGGCGAATAAGTATATATGGAGCAATTCTAGAGCGGGAATGCAAATGCAAAAATCGTAAACTAATCCACAAACGTGGGTTTGGTGCGACAAGAACTGAACAATTTTGGAAGAACGCATGTTTTGTCATAGACAACCTTACCATGTAAGGCACACACATTAAGAAATTTCAGAAATCGCATGCTGATGAAACGATTTTCAAATCTTGAACAGGAATCTCGAAAACGCCATCGTTTGCATAAATTCAAAGTCACTTTACATGCGATAAAGACATGCTACGCTAACTATGAACTCAAAAAACTAGTAAGCCACAAAACTTGGATCGGTTTGTCATATAAAAATTTTCAGCGCAGTCATGTAGAAACCATTTAACAGAGAAAATTCACAAATCGTGGAATAAAAATTATCGTCACAATCTTGGCGTGGGGTTCGAATTTGATACAACCAACGCTGCCTACTCAGGAAGTACATTTGTGAAAGTATACGTAAAATAAAACTTGAAAGGGCAGGACAACCTTTAAGCTTTGTTGTGTCATGTGCGTGGTAATAAGTCAGATGGCGCAGAAAAAAGTTACTCACTCGAATTCCGCGGCCTGGTCCCAATTCGGCAGAAAATCCTCCTCCAGATACGTCAAGAGAAGATCCAGGATGAAGAATGATGTCATTTCCTTGAAGCGAAAGAACTTCCCCAAACAGGCGAGCGCCATAAAAGATTTCCAATTGATCTTTACGAAAACACAAAAACGCAGTTTAGCCAAAGGCAACTTTCGGCTGTGCCTGCAAAGCTGTTAACTTTAAAAGACATTGCAAGTATGTTCACATAAGGTTTACTCTCATCGCTACCTATGGTAACCGGCTGATTTGCAGATTCCACGTTCTTTTCGAATCCGACAGTTGCTCCATCTTTAACAGTCATCTTGCTAAAGGTGTAGACACCGGGTTCGGTGAGCACGCAGTACTCCCCATCGATAAATGTACCGGTTCGACCAGTGCTCGAAAAAACAACTGACTGCGCACTTGCAATCACCATCTCGAACACATTAATCAAATAACCTGCAAAACATTGCTACGTGATGCACTGACAACATATGGAAAAGATTCTGACACCTCGATCACCCGCACAATTCGTAAGCTAAATTAAACACGAGATTGCTGTGAGCACCAAAAGTTTCTGCAAGAAGGCAGCAGTCTAAACAAACGTTAAGGCTTTGGCTGATGGAAAGCCGATATTGAAAGCAACAGCAATAAACGCTGTTCAAACGCAATTGAAACATTCTGTTTCCTTCAAAAAAATCAGTGGCTAGCTGTTAGACATATTCCAAAGTGATTGGCAAGGGTGGTTTGCAGAACGTGACCGCCATGGAATGCTTTGTCGTCTTTCGGTGACCGTCTCAAGTTACACTATGTTGACGACAATGACAATGCGACGATTTTGTGCAACTGCGATTTCTTATCTTGCGGTTTGTAAACTCGCATCGAAAAACAAGCTTTACTGACAAATTGTTCTGTCTACTTGAGTAAAATGATATGGGTGAAACTTGGTAAGGCATGTTGCTGCTGAAATGCCTGTAGGCTTCAAAACCAACCAAATGGAAAATACGAAAAAAATATATTGTGTGATGAGTGAAAATGAAGCATAAAACGAATTTAATCATGACAGTAACCAAAACGCATACTAATAAGTGCCTACAGTGAGAAGGAAAGTTTCCTTTTGAAAAAATCGTACCTGATACCTTCACGAGAGACGAAAGAACAGATTTTAAAAATCAAACTGTGGTCGGCCATCTACACAGGTTTGACTAACCTACAGTAGGGTTACCATATCTGAAGAGGCAAAATTCCTGACAGTCTCAATGGCTACTTTTTGCGACAACAAACAAGCGCTAAACAGTATTTTTTAGTATGTTCTTACAACTACCAATCCACCCCAAAAGAGCGTCACCATTACAGAATTGCTACACAATAGGCTAGAAACGATAGAATACAAAAAATCCACATTTTTCTCTCCCATTCCTGACTATTCATATTTTTCAGAGGATGTAGTGATGAGATCCTCTGAAATCATGAAAATTCCTGACATTAGAGCATTTTTAAAAATTATTTCCGGACAAAAATTTTAACACCAAAATTCCTGACGTATGACAACCTAACCTGCAATTATGAAGCGGAAATGTGTTACAAACATCCGCTTTTTAGAAAAAATCGTACCTGCGATTTTATTGTCAGGTCCTTGCAGGGCAATAACCGACGGTAGCCTCAGTTCAGCGGCAGGAGAGACCCAGAAACTCGCGCCAAGCACAGAGTTTTGTTCGTTGCTCTCCAACACAAGCATTTGCCCGTCCCTCCAATCCAAGAGGGCAGCTGGATCGCTGTAGAGTCGCTTCACCTGCGATTGGTCACATGCGATAGAATTTCACATGAAAGCAGTTGTATCTGGCGAACAGTCAAATTTAGCAAAATCATCATAATCAAGCATACCACATGTCCTGACAGAAAATAGTTCTAGGATACGTTTGCACAGTATATTTTGCACAACAACGATTTTGATTGGCGGCATCAGCACAGAAGCGCAAACCGTGACTTGTTTGAGCTTGTGAAACGTAGCGAAAGAACGGGTGTTATTTTGTTGCTTCGTCGGATTTATGTATGATATTTACTTAAAAACCCCAACTGGATTTCGGACCTATTATTTCCGTTTTTGCAGTAAATTGTCAAAGGTTTCAATAATTACCTCCATTGTCAAGTTCGTTCCTTCGAAGCTGAGGTGAACGGAGCTCAACACATACAACTCGTCAAAGTAATAATGGATTTCGCCATTCACTGGAGCTTTATTCAAGATTGTTACAGGTTTTTGGACACTGGGGTTGTACTTTGACGTTGGTGTTTTCTGCTTGATGCCTCCTGTGTGAAAATTTATATATTTCGTTGTAAAACAGTTCTCAACCCTTTCGCCTTAAGCAAAGTATTTTTTATGCAATAACTTGAAATCGACTTTCAAAATGTAAAACAAATTAAAAACTGTTTTCTTAGCCCCTCAGTGCCTGCAAATAATTGCTACTTCTACTGCAGACAATGGAGTACAACCGTCATAGGTACACTATTAGATTTCCTCGTTTGATATCGCATTCCCTTTTCATTCACACTATCCACTACAAGCCATTTATTTTCTTCGTTTTGTTCAACATTTTATATTTTTGTGCATGGAAACAAGGCTTTTTGCGAACTATAACCGCTATTCTCAGCATGAATATGCATCTTGCTCTTATTCATAAAACATAGCAGATTTTGTACCGCGACGCATCAAAATGGAGTACTGCGCGCACACGAAAGGCAAATTTGATCATGTTCAGAGAGGATCTACGCTCGAACTGCCTACATGCAGAAATGCGTTTTAAAATCTACAAGTCTTAAAATTTTAGCCGAGCGTCAAAAAGGACTCTAGCCGCGACCACGTGATTCCTTGGGGCAGGGTAATATACTGATGTTTCGTGCAGACTTCTGACAACCATTACAAGCGTGTGGCGAACAATATGAAAATGAGCCATATTTTTCTGCGTGATATTTGCCTTTTTGTCTTAACACCAATGTACTCATCTTTGAAACGGGCACTTGTACACAAAAAGCGGATGTCAAAATTTTGATGCGATGACCTTGGAAATCATCTAATCCGAAATACAAAAATATTTGTCAAATTTTGAAAGGGCGGAAACAACATTTTAGACATTTCAGATAGATTACCAACATGTCAAATAGATTAGGAACTGTCGGTAGTAAGTGACAGTTTCATGAGATTGTAAATCCACAACAAACATTCTAGTTGTGAAAAATAACAATTAACATATTTGGTCACCATTATCTGAAGCCTCCACAGGATAGTTGTCGATGATGAGAACCTTGAATGGCACTTTTCCTCCTGCACTGTTGCTTCGTCTGTCTTCAACGTAAGCAGTTCCAGCACCTCCTGAAATGTGATCTGTGGCAGATAAACCTCCCCCCTGGACGGAGTAGGTGCCAGTGAACAAGGAAGTAGTAGATACGACAATGGACAGTCTTCCACCAGATCCTCCTCCCACTCCAGATCCTGTGCTGGTGTCAACGATTCCATGACCCCCAACCGATTCGAATGTGCCTGTGCCTCTCAGAGTGTCCGATATAGTGATAAGGACTGAACCTCCGCTTCCGCCTCCGATCTTAACCTGTGAGTCGCCATGTACGTAACCGGCTTCCCCATTGCTGCTGATGACGCCATCCATGCGCAAGTACGCCACTGAAATGCTGATCTTTCCACCTCCAAATCCAAGCTTGATTTTTCTCTCACATTCATCGATGCTGTCTGTGTTGAGACAGACTCCGGCTGATGAGGGATTATACACTTCTCCACCGCTTCCCAAATAGGAAGGATTTTTCAGTTCACCGTACACTTTACATGAAGTGATGTCGTCACTTCCTTTCAAACTCGACACTCCGCCGCAACCAGCATGACTTGCTCCTCGGATCAAAGACTTTGTGCTGCTGGGGATGTAAGAACCATCTCCTTCACCGGCTTTGTTCCCGAATCCATCAGTGGAAATTCGACCTCCATAAGAAATGGTGATATTAGGAGCAGTAACTTGAAGATCCGATGACAAAATCGTTGATCCGTATCGAAGGTCTAAGCTTTCGAGAAGTTCCAATTGCGTTTTGGATGGAATCACCATTTTTCTATCTTTGATTTCCGATCCGAGAGTCATAGAGGAGTTCGAGAGCAAAGTGAGAGACGAGAAAGAGAAATGCAGTTTGTCAGAACTCGTGTCATCAGCGAAGAGAACAACAGAAGATGTTGATCCGAAGAAGGTCTGAGCTTTTCCACCAACAGTCAGGAACCGAACTCCAGAAAGTTTTCCACGGAGCTCCAAGTCGTACTTGGCCCCACACAAGGTTGATGTCGAGTGTGCGATTCTTAGCCGCGATGGAACGATTAGCGTGGCGCCTTCCTGGACTTGGAAAGCACAGGGCAGAATGTAGTCGTGCTTGGCTCCGACGTCACTTTCCACTTCGAATGTTTGATTGCTTGGTATGATGATCTGACCAAGAGAATCACCCGCTAACTGATTGATCTTCAACTTTATCAAACTTTGACCAGCAACGTCGACCAAAAGGCGAGATGAAGACAAGATGGACAGCTTCCTGAACGTTATCACGCCTGATTGCGCGATGGAAGGCTTCAGTGTCAATCTTGTAATCGTTTGATCATTCGATGAACAGTGGGCTGCAGATGGAATAGCGTCTTCGTCAATCAGACCGTTATCAAGTCTAACCTCTTCCGCTCTGGAGCCAACGGTCGATATATACGACAAGTATATGACGCCAGCGGCAGCTCTGTTAAGAGAAGAGTGAAGTTTTATATACTTTAAATCTTGTCTCTGTCTTCATATCTTGTGGGATGAGAGCGGATCACATCAGTTGCAAGCACAACTTTCATTGACGCGCAAATAAAATTCAAAGATTATTTTACACTGATCACAAACAGGTGCACCGTATCGCAGCCTTTTACTGTGCGGTACCTCTGATGACCGGAAGTCATATTGGATCGTTGAGAAAAAAAGTTATTCAATTTTAATGCTTAGGTTTTCAATTAATGCTAAAAGATGCTTGCTTCTTCTGAGCATTCGTAATCATTTTGCGATCAACACACAGACACCTCTGTTTTATGCAAGTTGGTCAAAGTTGCCACCGACAACCGTTCAAACGTAACATCTTTGTTTAAAAGTAGGAAAACGAGAAGACAAGTAACAGGTGCGACGGAACTGAATGTCAATCTCCCATTATTATATCCTGTTGAATGAAATTTAATTTTGAAGCGTAAGTTATTCATCAGTTTAAAATTTGACAACCGTCTTTTGTAATAACTACGGCGACACTTCTACATTTCCGAAAAGCCTGCGCTTTGTGCGAAGGCGCGTGAGTGCCATTGTCAGATGTAAAAAGAAACCGGCTGGGGCGGCACTAGCTCAGTGGTAAGGTGTCCGCCTCCAATTGGAAAGTTGGGTGTTCGATCCACAGCCACTGCGTGAATCGCCGTAGCGCTCCTTGGGCAAGAGCGTTCACCTCAACCGCCTCGACAAGAAGCACAATTCAGGCTTCTGCCTCCCGCCAATTGTCGTCACCAAAATTAACAAAAAAACAACAAAAAAAAAACGGCTCAATGGTACGGTGCGCCTGATTGAACGCAATGGCTTTGAAATTTCTGTCCTTAGCAACCAACAAGTTTTCATCACAATCCAGATCTTTTCTTACTTTGTTGTCAAACTGCTGTCCATAAATCCTCCGTAGGCTTCAATCGTCCCAGTGAAGTGATCGAGAGAAGTATCCGTTTTAACCTCGACTCTTCCTCCTGCGCCTCCGTTGTTGTTGCCTCCGTCACCTCCGGAAGCGACAATCGTTCCATGTCCAGAAAGTGATTTTGCTTCAACGTAAATCATTCCACCCCTTCCACCGGCACGAGAAGGTCCTTGACAATGGAGACTCGCGCGATTAACAGGGCGAAGTACGCGTTGTCGTCAGTGTTGATAAAAATAAAAATAATGTTGAGGAATTTGGTGAAGAACTCGCCCGTCAAGTGGGCCTATTCTTTTGCAAACCCGGTTAGTATTGATTACGAAATGAAAACATTCCGCAATGTATTTTCATTTCAGCAAACTTGGCTTCACCTGTACCATACACTGTTTCATGAAACACAAGCGCAACCAAATCTATTTCTAACACGTTCTCAAAATGGCGTCAGCCATCATTGATGATCATTGGAAAGACGACCACAAACTTGCCAAACAAGCAAGTACCACGCTCTTGATAAGTTGACAAGCACGCAGTATTTGATGACTTGTTGAAGTTCCCTCTTAATCGATTCATTTTACATGAGCACAGTCTGCCACATCTTGGTAAAAAGTTGAGCTTTATGTTGTCCCAATAAATGTTTTTAATGTTAACCCTTGCATCCACTTTCTTCATATACACGTAAAATTGTGAGCAGTTCCATTTCACAGCTTTTGTTTAACTTAATTGTTGTAACAGCGCACCACAAAATATTTTGCCTTCCCTCCACTGGGCAAAAAAACAGTCCATACAAAGAAATCTTGCACAAAATATTTTGAAGCGACCTTTGCGTAACTTTGTCAATCCATGCTTACCTGCTTTAACCGCTCCACGTGCACTAAGACTTCCTCCCAACAGAACCTTATCCTTTGCAACAATTTTCATCCAACCAGCGTCGGAAGCTTCAAAGGCAGGAAGGGAACCGTCATCCTCTTCAATAGAAAGAAGCCGGTGTTGGTCAATTTGCAGGTTCTTGCTGAGTGACATATCTCGCCCGTCAACAGAAACGCTTGCGCCCGCATCGACGAATAATGACCGAGCTTCGAGATCGAAGCCAAATACCCGATTTGATGTTGACTTTACGACCAACCTGAAAAAACAGAGTTTATGTTACGAACGCAAGCATTGATAGAGAGTCACGCAAAATTGGTTGACGGCTCCACAAGCTTTGCAATGGTGAGTAACGTGCGCTGGATTCAACGTGAGATCAAGGTGGCAATTACTGTATCTTGAGCAAGAGGTTTTCGTATCTCCAAACAGTGCAATGCCAGAAGACATTCGTTCCGGCAAGAAGGCAAACAAAAATATCAGCTGCGGAACTGATCGCAGAGTCCATCGGGCCGAACCTCATGCGAACCAATTTGATTTTCTTACCTTGCACCATCTTTTAAGGAAATGTCTCCATCTGCTTTGACGACAACTTCAGGTAGCTCGTTGTTCGACGCCACAACAAATTCAAGAAGGGAGTGATAACGCAGCGTCAGACTCCCAGCAAGACCGAGCACCATGCTGCTGCTGGCAGCAGGCTGCTCGCATTTGCCAATCCTGGAGCTGTGTGACACTTGCATACGAGCGCTTTGCTTCAACTCTATATCGTTGATGCACAACGACGCACGAGCAGCTACGTCAACAAATCCGCCAGATGGCAGTAACAGCGACTCGGCGTAAAGTGAACCCTTTATTTCAGCTTGTCTGATTTCGAGACCCGCGTATGAGGTCAAACTTCCTGGAACAAGCACAGACACTGTTGCTTTCTCTCCAATAATCAGCTTTGGTGCAATTATAGTGTTCTCGCCGGTTTTTCCGACAATTCGAAGATGAGTTGTGCTTCCTGGAAAATAAGCGGATGGAACATAAACGAAGGTGTAATGTTGAACTGGAATAGTCTTTCTCCAAATTTATTTGCTGTTCGAAACAAAAGCGTTTCTTGCTACACATGGAGTGGTCTCGATTTTGGTTCTGAATAAAAGATGAACATGTTTCAAATTTTCTTCAAAGAAGAAAATGGTGAAAACGCAAAGAATTATGAGCCGCAAACGTTCGATTTTCAGTATTTTCAAACCCTATTTAAACCCTATATATAGACGATAACTTAAGAAGGGTAACGTATGAAGCACTTAAGGCACTATGACATGCACTTACCATCGAGCGATTTAACAATCGTGCCTCTGTTGAGTTCCTCCCCAGTCACCTAACCACTAGCTGCCATAAAGTCAAAAAATTGCTTGGGAAATATGCAAATCATGCTGAAATTCTAATCCTCATTAATTTCACTGTTACCGTCAGTTCAGGTAAACAAAAAACAATTCTGCCGTACATACTGAAGAAGTTAAATTCCCAAATTAAGCGCATCGCTTAAAATAATGTTAAAACATAATGAAGTAAAGAGTGACAAAGCAGAGAAGCTGCAGGCCACAGGTTGGAATTCAGGCTGAGATTATGATGTAACAATTCACAAAAACGTCATGGCAAGAAGGAAAATGTTCGAGACATCATCGGTCAGGAGTAGTTGGTCCATGAAAGTTAATTCTATCAGTTTAATGACAAACTTAATTGAAACTGCAACGCGGATCTTTCACAGTTCAGGACCAAAACCAATGCCTTGCAGTAGGAATATTAAACTGAAGTTTATCTATAAGGCTTATGGGCCTGTGGAATGATTTCAATCTGAGCGAATCGAAAGATTAAAACTCAAATTGAATCCTGTCAGTGTCGCATTGATTTCTTCAAAAATATGAAATTTAAAATTCCTTTGCTTGTTTCAGAAAATTTTTTCCTTAGACATGCAAGCATTCCCGAGAGTTGGCGCGTTGTCACGAAAAGATGAAGATCTAAACCAGTGGTTCCCAAACTTTTTCGAGTCGTTACCCAAATCAAGGTAGCGATTAGGTCTCATTACCCACAATATCTCGAAGTGATCGCTCATAATATAGAACAAAGTTATGGTTTGGGTTCCGTATTACCCCCTGAAGAATCGCATATTACCTCTGGGGGATAATTTACCCCAGTTTGGGAACCACTGAATATACGATAAGAATTTGCCGGCTGGCAAATCCTAATTTTTCTCGGTTATTGCAAAAACGTGCAACTCAGGGCCGACCATGGGTACGACTGCTATCATCGTAGCTGTCGGAGTAGTGATGTATGTGACGACTATCGATTATAGCTAATGGGAGGTGGTCTTGCCTTGCAAACTGCGCTGGTCGGTCTTACGGCTGCTTACCAGCACACTGAACGTTCATTTTTGAAGGAAAATAGCAATACCCATGGCATTGTAATGAAAACTCGCGAAACCAATTGCATTTGCGAACGATTAAATCTCAAGCATAGATGTACTGATTGTTATCTGCAGTATTTGTGTTTTGTTCATTGACATATCGACTCCTTAGTGCGAAACTAAGCATGCACCCTTGTCAGAAACACAAGCACAACTAAAGGTATCGAGCCTATGTACAGAAAAGGTTCGCAATAAGTGGTCCGAAAACACCAGTATCAACAAAATCTTAAGAACTATGGGAGGATCAAAGTTTTGTGTAGATTTTTTGCACATGCGCCAATTTCCAAGCACGAAAATGTTTATTTTGGACCAACCTTCTACTTCCAGGATACCGGTTCCATCTCCAGTGACTTCATTAATGATCGCTGCCGATGAACTTCGCGACTGAATCTTGTAATGCGCTCCGTTCAGCAACACAAGGCTGGAGGCGTCGTCAGGCA
>Ga0210059_1004855_pt1 | contig 21673 bp, 16 predicted proteins | sample Ectturendosymbi2_FD_188042 | JGI IMG/M metagenome (GOLD analysis project Ga0210059, IMG submission 188042) | Ecteinascidia turbinata endosymbiont from Florida, USA - Sample 2 (SPAdes) (version 2) | ecosystem: Host-associated > Tunicates > Ascidians > Unclassified | place: Key West, Florida...
TACAATGAATATGTAGTTTAGCCACAAAGTGGAAATTCCTCCCCTGAAGTCATGAAATTCCTCCCTGGGGAGGAATTCCTCCCCGGTTGGGAACCACTGCCCTAATCGAATATTCGCATGGATGTGCTTGGTCAAATGTGTTTCCGCGCAATGTACCAATGTATGTAACATCACAATGGCTTTGAGGTCATAATGCACTTGACTGATAAAGGTTTGTGGTACAGGCATTTAATCAGTGCTGCAAACCTTGCGGTTTTCCCGCGAATTTGGACTTGTTTTTTCCCAAACGTTCGGGATTTTTTGAAGACTTTCGGGTTGCTTGTTTTTAGGCTTGTTCCATTTATAATTTGCTTGTTTTTGGGCTTGATTTTTGCAGGTTCTGTTTTGCAGATTGCTTTCCATATTTTATGGAATTTTCTCGGTTTCTATTTTCTGCAGAACGCAATTTGGACGTGTTTTTGTGCACATTTGCTCATTTTGGAAGTTTTTTTCAGATTTGCCCGCTTTTTGTTTCGACTTTGCTTGCTTTTTTGTTCAAGTTTCTTGTAAAAAGCATTCTGGGTAGGGTTGCCAGATGCGTTTTGTAAAAATACCGGCCAGTTTGTCAACAGTGCCAGCTGTCAGATCTAAGCTGTGTCGTAATTCGTAAGCGGCACAGGAAAACAGAGACAATGAGTATTGTTAAGCCACAATTAATAATTTGCCCGTATTTTGGCTGATTCGTTACACTTCGGTGTGTGTGACGTGATAATCACACCAAGCATTGTGCCAGCAGCAGTAAATACACTTCGCTGAAAGAACTGTCCTGACAAGATTCACTACTATAGAGTCATTATAATTTGAGAAAATCGGCGTTAGTTCTCTTTAAAGTTACGGCAAAATATTTATTTTCAAAATACCGGCCTTTTACCGCTGCTAAAATAATGGTAAAATACCGGCCATCTGGCAACCCTAATTCTGGGCTTGTGTTTCGGGAAAATTGCCTATTTTGGGCTTGATTTTTCAGATTTACTTCCTGGTTTTTGTAAAATAACTTGGCATCACTGCATTTAATTATTCAAGCATGGTGACTTGGTGATAGCGTTGCACGAGCTTGCATTAAAAAATTTAGTGAGTAAGCTCTCAGTGTGTGCTATACTTTAGCCTCTTTATTTAAGCGCCTCGAAACATTGGAGAAAGCTGGGAACCATGTCCACCAAGAAGGATGGATGATCGAAGGTTGACGAGTTTTGAGTTTGTGAAGCTTCTAAATAAATCCGTTTGTTCATCTGTTGGCATAATTACAATATTACAGTTCATTTGGACCATGATCTTACACAAAGCCCTGTGATGTGCAGGTAGCGTAGAATAATTCGGGATCAAATCGTGTCTCAAAATTTTGAGGTTTGTGGAGACATTTGACATCCACAGGGGGTTCGTGGGGGAATAAGGTTAGGGAACCACTGGCATAGAATATAGCATCTACTCAAATATTAATGTATATGCAAGCCGTAGATGCCGTTTGTAAAATAAAAACTGTGAAATAAATCAACTTTTGTGAAGCTACTGTATGTAATAGGATCTTGGCCTCAACCAACTGATATTTTCGTACCATTTTCGGGGGGTAAATGATTGTATGTTGTTGTTGTACCTAACAACTAAACATGCTTTTGCAAATTTCCGCAGGGGCAATTGTGCAGTAGCCCCCCTGGTTGCCTACCGAAGATTTGAAAATATTCGCACAGTTTTCTGACTTTTGGGTTTTGTAATCACCCTGGCGAACAATCAATGGTAGTTGTCTTTATCTGCTCGAGTGCAGAAAAAGCTTTTGGCAGGTACCGTTTTTCGAGCTATTTGATACGGGAAGAGCAGAAAGAACAAACGCTCCACTTGATTCTTGTGCTTTCGAGTGTTGGTGCTGACTGCGGGTGACTGCACTGCGTCTGTTCCACGCATTCTGCAAACTCAACAACCTCAGGCAAAGAAATCTGCAACTTTATTGTTGCAACGAAACGGTCTGTAGATTGCTACGGCAAAGCTGACCTGCAGTTGCTTTGGACCGATTTTCACTCGACGCAGAGCAGCGGATTACATTTTTCTTCAAAACTTGTGATGTAGGCCTTCAAAGGTAAGCTTAGTTCTGTTTAGGTAAGCTGCGCGCTTAGAATAATATAGTGTGTTTAAAGTTGTATTTATGAAAATTTTGGTATGTCCTGGAAACCAAGTGCGCAGTAGTGTGATCAACATTCGAAGTATGACATTTCTTTGAATGTTTTGGGCAACTTCATTCTTAAGTTAAATCACAGTGAAAGAAGTACATTTTACTTTTTCTTCTAAGATGAGGTTTTCTGGGTGGTTCATTCTTTTACCACACTCTCTTCTACAAACCAAGACCTTTACTCGAAGGTCAAAAAGCATTTAGAATAGCTGTTAATCTTAAATGCACCATAGTGCCTTCAAAGTTGTTCATGCGTGGCCTGGGCAAGTAAGAAATACTTGCCCGATTCTAATAGACTGTACAGCACTGTCGTGCCGGGTGGTTTACACAGCTTGGAAAACACGCGACAACTCATGAATTATCATGACATACCTAGAGTGAGCATATGACATTTGTCGGAGTTTGTGGACGGATGAACTGCACTTTCTCGCGAGCTTGCAATCTCAGTGGCAACAGCCAGGCGTTCGTATCGTTCAGGCAAAGATTCAGTCCATTTCAGCGTTTCTCTTTGTAACATAAGTTCGACTATTCGTATTTAGCAGAGAAACTGGTTTCGTCTTTCATCAGCAGTTTCTTCTTCCTTTTGTGGTGATCACAAACTAAACGTCATAGCAAACGAAAAAGAGGCTGACGATGTCCACTCTTTTCGAAGCAACTTTTTATCAAACATGCATCGTTGAAGCGATTTTGTAAATACAAAAACTGAAATTGTTAGAATTCAATCAGTCGCGTATTAGGAAGTATATGGGATTTATAATCACAAGCCTGTATACCAGGTTTCTCCAAATCACGGCCCGCGAAGCCATTTCAAGTGACCCGCGAAGATATTTTGGCATTAATGAAAAATCAATATAGTGTATTTACAAAAAATTCACTGATTTGGTAGAATGTAACATATCCTCAAACACTTTTATTACGTAAGATGTCCGGACCTCGAATTGTTGTGTGGTAACTTATGTGGTCCTCGGACAAAAAAGCTTGGAGGCCCCTGATGTATACCAACTGTCAATAACTCTATTGTTTGAAAAGAAGCTAGTGGCGAATAATTCACGACAGCATTTATTTCTGCAGTCGTTATACGAACACCTTACCTATGCAGTGCTGTGTAGCCTGTGAACTGCATGGGATTGAGAGCACCGGTGTTGGATTTAGGTCGAGGCAAAGAAGGCACTTGGCTAGGGTCCCCCTTTTCGAAAATGGCGTGGCGCCCCCTTTTCTTAAATTGTTGATTAAGTTTTGTGCTCATTAACACATGTAGATTTTCTGGCCAATTCTGGTTCATGTTCATAGTAATACTTGAAATTCACTGTATCTGCCAGTAGTTTGAAATAGTAGGATGTGTAATATTCATATCGTGCGATGTACGTAAATTTATATTTGCTGTGAGTGCTTACTTTCTCTCAAAGGGACCCCTCAAAATTTCTGCCTCAGGCCCCAAAGTTCTTGGATCCACCACTGAAGAGCATTTCCCCAGGCAACATTTATAGCATACCATGGCATATGTCTAAACCAGAGGCCACGTGAGGGCAAAAAACGCAATGTGCTTTATCATATGATAGAACCAGGCTTTCCAGTGATTGCCGCCGCAGCGGTTTAAATCACGACGCACTGTGGATCAAAACAAAATTTCCCCTTTATTCACTGCAACCTCACAATGAGCTCCGAGGTGAAGCACGGCCGCGCGATCGATTTCTTGCCGCACTGACTTTCCATCCATTGCGGAATTCGTGGCCGACGATATTCTACATGTCAGTATCAAGCCTCCGTTCAGTGAAGTCGTCATAATTTTATTTCATCGATTTTTTGCTGTAGGCAAACGTAGCTACCTTTGGCTTAACCTGAATGCGGAACCTTCTTTCAGGCTACAAATCCAGTTTGCCGCAGCAGGTTAAGAACCAGCAGAAACAAAGTGACCGTTTTCTCTGCAGCAACCCAAGACTGCAAAGAACTATCTTAACCTGGTTCTTTCTAACCAAGTGTCAACGTTTAACTCCTGGCTTTTTATATCGCAAATAACTTCCATGTTTTCAGAGTCACCTTCGAAACAGTTAAAGTCGTTTCACCAACTGGCACGTAGGATCTTTCACCGCACTGCGCATTTTTGCAGGTGTCTATTCGAAAAGCGACGCCCATGTCCTGACGTTCATAACGATTCAAACAACCTTCGCTCTCACTCAGCCAACTGGCGGTGACGGTCGCGGCGAGTATCTGCAAAAAGGTTGCTGTTCCCATTTTTGAAAATCTGCCAACCTTCAGTAAGCGTTACTCGATATACCGTAAAGTTGCCGATCATCGCAAACTCTGCATAACAGAACTCAACGGCGTAATAGAGCAAATTTAGTCCTATATGTAAGCGTTCCAGATACACGACCGCGGGAAAACAGCACGGCTGTCCGGCTTTTTATGTGTTATAAACTTTTACTGCTTTCCTATCAGTAGAAACGGGACCTCGCCAAATGACCACTCGCATTTACTTAATTTGCAGACCTGCGTGCCACTGCACAGGTTCAGCGCAGCACCTACAACCTGACTGTTGATGCAACATCCATCAAATGCATTGTCACAGCAACGAGACAAACAAATTTAAAAATATAAGTTTATTATTAATGAAAAGAATATCGTGTGATCAATTACAATAGCTTTTCTTTTTAGCAATTCGCGACTTACTGATTTTTTTTTTTTACAGCAGTGACTGCTGATTGGGCAGGACAGCCGTCGGTCAAACGTGACGCCGAACGAACTTGACAAGCAGCCAGTTCGGCGGACTTTCCGTGGTACTTGCAAGCACTTCAAATATACAGCTCATCGATCGAACACAATAATGATATAAGGATATTAATATGTATATTATGGCAACGCACAGTTATCGGCACGCGGCACTAGCAACAACACCATGTACTGCCAGCAGGGCGGTCGGCCGAAAAAGGAAATGTTAAGTGCAAAACGAAACAGAAATGATTTTTTCGAGTCAACTGAACATGCGCGACGTGGTTCAAACAAAAAACGCAACGAAGTGAAAGGACGCACGCGCCCCCCCACAGAGGTCGACGACGGCGCGCGCAAAACATCCTCAGCAAACAGAGCAACTAAGTTTGGTGTGGCGCATTTAATCACTACAGGGGTTTCAGCACTACAGAGGTCAAAATCTGACGTGCGGGGTGCGTTTCCCTCAAGACATACAGTAATTCTGGCAAAGTGCACCCGTTCAAGAGCAGCAACCTCAAACACAGAATTTGTAGCAAACGGGCTGAGGGAGAACGAAATCGGCGAGAACTAGCACTGCTGCTTCACTTTCCGAAATGCACAGCTACCGTAGCAAGACGATCAAAACGGTGCTTAAAAGGTCAAAACACCACAGAAAATATCGCAAGCTGCGTATGAAAATACGAAACTAAAGGAACTCAGTTGCTTTGTTGTAAGAAACAAGAGTCATCGACGTAACAGTTTCGCCGAACCACAGTACAAGCCGGAAGCATGTAGCCTTGCGGACTACAGAACATGTCTTATAAGCCAGTGCTTCAACGTTATCTAAGGCCACGGATTTTTTTTATTTCAAAAAGATTCCAACGGTCCATCCCTGCTTTGCTACTCCCATGCTATTCAACTACATCTTTGTGAAATGGATACACTTTCTTTTTGGCTACTGGTTTCCTGTGGGCCACTGGTAGTCCGCCTGGATCACGTTGAGAAGCGCTGGTATAAGCGAATGACTTTATTGGCTTTATGTTGCCATATGTGACGGCAACGGAAGCGTCTCAATGTGACGCAACAATGAAAACAAGGAAGTTTTTGATTGTTGTCTACCGTAAGCGACTGAAGTATTTGTTTCCGCCTCTGATGCGTAAAGAAAATGATGCGCATTCAAGCGGAACATCGCAAATAACAGCACGGTCGGTTGTGGCGACCACAAATACTGCAGCTTTGTCTGAAAAGTCAGCGGCTTCGGGCGATGATGCAAAGGTAAAGTGAGATCCATAGTAACATAAAAAATCACAGGAATTTAAAGTTGCAATAATCGTAATCTCAAGCTTGTTCGGCCATTCCAGCGTTTTTCATAAAAAAAAGCAATCGGTTTAAGCCATTTTTACCATGAATCACCACACGTGTCACCCCGCTTGTCGACGTAATAACATAAACACGAACAGCTTGTTTACTTTGGAACGGTCTACTGGTTTTGGCAGGTTTTGTTTTGAAACGCAAAACGGTTTCAAAGCGGCTTCGAGGAACAACGTTTACTGCCGCCAGCTGGCAACTGCAAACAACAAACAGTGTGAGCGGCGTATCTTCGATTACTGCAATCGGATAAAAAAAAAACAAAAAAAACTGACTGAACGCAGGAATATCCGCCACAGTAGACGACGATAAAACATGAAAAACCTCATCGACGTTTAAACTTGCAAAATTCTTATATGGCGCTGTGTTTGAAGGAAAAGACGACTAGCGCTGGTTATTTTAGTTCGAGCAGTGTTAAGCTTAAGCAGAACAGGCAAGTCAGATAAGTTATGTGGGTAACGACGCTGGTAAAACTAACTGCTCAGAAATAAAACAAACAAGCCAAGAGGTTTGGGAACTTGCATCCAAAACAAGACGGCTGCTGTTCAATCGCATCCAATCTGCAACACGCCGTTCGAAACAGCGGGTAGGGTGGGCTACAGCCAGTCAACAAGCTGCTAAGGCAGTGATAGATATAGATATATATATATATATACTGTATATATATCGTAAAAACTGTCGAAAGGTATGAACACAGTGAAAAAACGCTTGCATAACCTGATCGAACTGATCCCGACGGGGCGATGCGACGCTTGACCTCACGTATAAACTTGATATTACACAGTTGAGATTACAACTTCTCTTGTTTTGCGTTGAACCTTGATCTGAGCTTGCAGTTGAAATTCTCGAGAACGCCGCTCGACGCTCGCAAGTGACGTCATGCCGGCGGAAAGTCCGGCAGGGAAGCGCGTGCTCGGGATGCGTTCGCAATGATTCGCGTCTTCACTCGAACCGAGAGCGAACAGCCGCGTTTCGAACGCAGGGCGAGCAACGACCGCTGCAACGATGCGCTCCTGCCCGGCGTGTTCATGAAATATTCAAGGGGCTTGCACTTGCACTCAGCTGATGTCGCGCGACAGACATTTCTTCCGTCAGTCACAAAGAGCGTGGGTGAGGAAGCACAGCGCTCACGACAGCCTTGCGTGGCAGATATCCAGCGCTGGATGAAAGCACTTCCCGGTGAGACCGGCAGGGCACAATCGCCACGCGCCTGACGCACCGTGTTTTTTTTGCCAGAGCGAACGGGAACTTTACGCAAGCTGTGTAGTGTCGTCCGCAAGAGTTCGCCGCTCTACTGTCGGCAACGGCTCGCGTTGCTTCAAACTGCGCGGCGACAGGATCCCCTCGAAGCTTTCGGTGGCTTCGCTCGTTTGTTTGTTTGGTTTAGTCACGTGTGCCGCTTCATGTGCAAAGCCAGGTGATCGGAACGAGAAAAACACCTGGAGAATGCAATCCGCAGGTCAGCTTTGCGAAAATACAAGAAATGTGAATGCGAACTTTTTTTAACTCGAGGCTGGTTGTGTTCGAAAACTGATGCGTGCAATCTCGACAACGGCGTTAGCGTTTCGTGCGGACAAACGGATAACTCTGTTATTGTAACCGTCTTGACTGTGCTGCAGAGCCGTTTTGGGTAAAGTCCAGCAAGATACAAAAAGAAACGGACTACGACAGAATCTATTTAAGCTACTGCATTACGTTCGAACGTATACTAAAGTTGAGGTTACCCACAAATGGACACACGTGCATATAGATAAATGTGCAGTAGAAGCAGAAAATTCCTCTCGAACTGGTGTCACATGCATGCAGCTCCTTTTATGCCTACACCCAAAGCAGCCTTCGGGCGAAACCACAATCGGAACTTGATGTCATAAGCTCCCAGCGCCAGTGAAGCCCAGTCAAGCAATGAACAAATTTTGAAGCAGAGCGCCCACCTTTCGCACTGGATACATTTAAAGGGCTTCGCTCCGGTATGCTTGCGATAGTGCCTCGTCAACTCGTCGCTCCGAGCGAATCGCCATTCGCAACCATCCCATGTGCATTTGTACGGCTTCTCACCTACGTGAGAAAAAAACATTAAATCGCTGCGCGAGTTAGAAATGAAAGCCGCAGGCAGCACTTTGCAGGAAAAAAAACAGTCTTATTCAGAAAATATGGAAAGCAATCGAGTCGTTATCACTTCAAACGCAAGTTTTCAGGATAAAAGATATGACAAACATTTGTTTTAATCACATTAAGCGTCCGGTAGCAACACACAGGTCCAAAGAATACACATAACCTTAGTCATTATTTGAACTGGCAAAGCGTACGCCACACTACAACACCTAAGTTTAGCTACAAATCACAAGTTGATAAAGGAACGAACACTGCTCTTGAATTTTTGATGATACAAACTTATGTGACGGCATTTACACATAATCTAAGTGCAGTTACAATATGTAACCGCACATAGATAGAATCGTAGCAACCAATCGATGTGGGCTCGGCTTTTACAACGAAATCAGGCATACCTGTGTGAGTTCTTTGATGAGCTTTGAGGTGGGAGCTTTTGGTATAAACTTTCTGGCAGTTGGGATAATCGCACCTGTGAATGCGCTTTTTGTTGCAGTCTTGATCTTCCAGAGATTGAACTTTAAGCACAAGATTGTGACCAGATATGTTTTTCATCTCTGTGTTTGACAACAGTGATTTTCTGTGTGATAAGCGTTGAGTTGCAACTTGCGCAGTAAAAGCAGTTAGAGTAAGTGGTGCATTGTGACTTGAAAACGGTTTGGGTCTTTTCATTCCTTTTGCTTGATCTTGGCAGTTGTCAAAACTTGAAAGATCTGCCAAAACAGTCATTTCACAGTCCGGGCTTGCCGGCGGTGACAGGCCAAGCTTACTGCTGGGTGCACTTTTCAGTGCTTCCAGCGCATCTTTAAGTGGATCGCTGTTGGTACAAAATGCTGGACTGATTTCCCCAGATGACGCATCACATGAAGACAAAGAGCCGATGCCTGATGAGTCACACCTCCTGAGATTGCTCGATTTTCGAGCGAATTGTATGTCTTCAACAGTTAAACCGGGGCCTCCTTTGATGCGAAGAGGAACGACGAATTTGCTCCATGGATTCGTGCAGTCATGGGAGCTTGAAAACATCTGGAAATTCGCGGGCTCTGGTTGCAAAAATTTCTCCATCTGGAAACGTGTCTGCAAAAAATTTTTTATTAAATCACTTACAACCACCAGCTACACAAAACGATTATGCAGAATGGATTGCACAAAAAATACTGCAGTAGGTAATTAGAAATGTTTTCAAAGCGTTTCACAACTTGTGCTTTTGCAGGAAAAAAATTATACTCAGTGTGTCATAGCATGATTGGTCTAGCATGCTATGTTCATAGTTTCTATAAAAAACAGAATTCCAAAAGATGATCTTATGCACCAAGTGGTGCATTGGAAATCCGTTTTAACACTTATGGTCTTTGATACAGTATAGAAACTGTTGAAAGGACTTAAAATTAACTTAACGTAGTAAAAAAATTACATACTCAGCAGCTTTAAGTCCTAAGCTTCACACAAAATAGCACAGAAATTTCATGCTCAGTTTTCAACAACTACTAGGTAAGCTTTTCACATGGATTGGTTCCCACAAGGTTAATAATGTGCTATTCTGCAATATAGTTTTTCTCACATGTGGTTGTCCCAAACTTAGCATCTCATTGCAAGTACACAATGATATATTGCCATGTACAAACTTGGGGCACCTTAAACAAATTGCCATAAACACACTATGCTGGAAGTAGTGTTCAAAATATGGCAGAACATTTGTTTACTTTGAAAAATTCTCAAGCAGTTCACAAAAAGCAAATATGAAAATTCTTTCTGCTTAACATTTTCAACATTTATATGCAATGACATCACCCCAACAGGCAGCAGTTTATGCAAGAACTTTGTTGATAAGCATCGAGTATTTTAAAACAACAACATTATGACAGCCAGTAAGGTATGCAATAAATTACATTTTATTTATGAATGAACTTTTAAAATATTGGGAATATGACAATTACTTTCATTACAAAAGTTGCAAACTGCTTATGTAAAGAAATTCCAAGCAGTGATTTGAAGAACAATGCATGCACAAAATGTGAAGCACAAAACTGCGTTTGAAGCTGAAATTTAACAAAGACAAAATGCTACAACACAGTACAATGAAAGGTTTAGCTGAATCACATCCAAACATATAAACAAATAATGTATTGCCATGCTATGACACAATCAATATAGTTGTCATACACTTACATTAACCTACTGATTGTTGATAAAGTTACTACTTGCTTGACAACCAAATTAAAATTAGTATTAATACTTGTAACTAGTCTCCACATAGGTGAAAAGTTTGAATCAATCAGCAAATTTTTAATAGGAAATCCATTTGCTATCAAAAATTTGCTGATGGATTCAAACCCTTCACCTATGTGGAGACAGTTACTTAAGTACAGATAAGTGCAAGTTTGAACCATCGCAAAAAGATGAAAGCGGAGCCCGTTAGGCTGATTCCTTGAAAGCTTACAGCAAACTTAGAGCTTTTTATGGTTGTTAATACCTGTTGCCAATTCTCTTCCAAGCTTGGCATAGATGAAAAGTAACCAGTGTCATGTATAAGCTGCAGTTCATTGAAAATACTAACACAGGGTAAAACATCCATTTTTAATGCTGCAACATGTCAATTTGCAATTAGCAAATAGCTGGCCAAAGATTAAAGCACAATTCTGACTGGATACCTCACATATCAAATATAGTCAATACTTTTACACATTTTGCTCAAACAATGTGAACAAGATATGCAGTAAGTAATAAACACAGCACCACATAACTACAACCACATTTTATATCATTTTTCGTTTTTTTACAACTATAAAAGTATGCATACCATTTCATCTAGTTTTTCAAATAAGCTAACAAACATTTTAAAAGTTCAGTTTCATTTATACTTGGTTTCTGTACACCTTTTGGAGTGTCGCAAGTGGTCTGCAGTGCCCATTTCTGCTTGCTTGCGCTGTGGGCCACGCAGCTGTTTTCACAATGAATGCTGCACTGGTTGCAAGTCAATGGCAGCATCACACTTGAACTGTTCCTTTGCACTCACCCATGACCCATCAATGCCAAGCACAGGCTGCAAGTATCATTTTTTCTGTGTTCGGTTTGACCCAGTCAAGAATCGAACCCTGCCTTCCAGCATTGGTGGCACATGCCAACCAACTGTACCATATAGCCGGTTAACACTATAAAAGTAATTTATTGAAATTTGACATGAGAACTAATACTGCTCATGATCTTTGCCACAAATATGTTGAGTTACCTTGGTTTAACATAGCTTATGAAAGTTAGTATTGACTGAACTGTTTGCAAAGGATAAAGGTTTTGATGAAAATAAAAACACTGCTCCATGTTTGTTGGCAATGTTAACAATGGGCAGTGCATTCTTTGTCAATCTTTCAAACCAACAATTTGTCAAATGAACCACAGCAAATAGACTTGTATTATTCCCACATGCTTAAAAGTTAAAAAGTGAATGAAGGTGTACACTGTGTATCTGATGTATGTCTTAATGCATTAGGAAGACAATTTTAAAAGTCTTTGTCAAATGGTGAAAAAACAGCAATGAGTAATGAGCAAATGATGTCCAAACAGATTACACTTTAGCTAACTGAGTGAATGCCAAACATGCTTGGTCACTTATGAATAACTGTTAGGTACAGTAAAGTAATTTACATGTAAAACAAATTCAAAGTAACATCTAGTCACTTTTTGGACGTAAGTTTCAGGATCACTGTGCATAAAAAATGCAACGGTCAATGGAGCCATGATACACAACATATTTATTAGCAATAGACTGCATGCAATAACAAGTGCCAAGGAAGTATTTTAAGAGCAGTTGTTAATACTCTTGCATAAAAAAAGTTTAACATTAAAAAATAGTATATATTTTCTTCAAAAATCCTTTTTTTCTTGTCAGTTGTAAGATCTCTTAGAGAAATAGATTTGGTGATACCATACTTACATACTACTGTTTAAGGCCTAGCCTATATATGTTGAAATTCACTGTCAGATTAAGATTGGGTTATTAATATGGATAACTCTGCGGTAATTCATAAACTGAAATGAAAAAGTTGCATATCAAACACATTTAAGGCATTGGTATGCATTTCCTAAGCAATAATAACTGTTAGGTGCAGCTTCCTAAGCTTAATGTTGTCTAACACATAAGAATGGACTCAAAGTTTATTAAGCTGTACATAGGCAGTAACTGTATTATATGTCTTTTAATATAAGGTAGTAGCTATCACTGTGTGTGATGCAGTTCAACTACAACGCTGAGTTTGTCACTTTAGCCGTGCCATTGTGATAGTGTAATGGACACGTTTACGTCTGCTGTGCTAATGGTTTTCAGTACGGCTCTCACCTTGGGTGCCTTTCATTTTGGTAGTAGTGGTTGTACTTTTCATGGGACCAGTTTTTCTTTTTTTTTCCAAACTTTTGTGTTTAGATTTACGGTTTAGGTTTGGGGTTTGGGTTTAGTAATTTCTACCAGCCCAGTGCAGTCTACTGCACACTCATTGTACATTACAGGTGGCAGATGAACAAGCTTTCAAATATGAAGGTCCATTGGTGACTTGTAGCCAAAGCCACTGCTTTAATTAATACAAAAGCAGACAAATTAAAAGATATAGCAATTATAGCTTAAATTATTTGAGCTTAAATTCTAAACCTACCAACTGAATCTTTGCTGTCAAACACTTTTCTTTTACTTCAGGCATGAAAAGCCATTTTTAGCTTTCCTTAAACACAATGTGCTTGTGATCCAGCTTAGTAACATTCAAGATTTGATGTGCGCATGGTAAATGCATGATTAAAACATGAATGGCTGACTCATTGATTACAAACTATCTACTGCTCTTTCTTTAAAATGCTTTGTATGCACAGCTCACTTCATTATTTAATTTCAATATTATAATAGCATATCAGTTTGATTTGAGCAGATCTACCTCGTAGATAAGCAAGGTATGTATGTCTTATATCAGGGGTTCCCAACCTGTGGTAAGTGTACCCATAAAGGTACATTTGCCTATCTGAAGGGGTACATATAAGGTTAGTAATAGAAGGGAAAAATATATTTATATCTTATTTATTGCCCAATATTCTAAATTATAAAATTTCCATTTGAAATTCAGTGGATTTCTGTTATTTTACCCAGTCTTTCTGTCATAAGAAATTTTATGGGTAGCCTACATGCTCATCTGTTGAAATGCTTATGGGGTACACAGCCACAAAAAGTTGGGAATCCCTGTCTTAGATAAACAAACTACAAGTAGAGTATGATTTACAGATACTCTGTAACAATCATCCGATCAGCTTGAACCTGCACAAAGCAGTTCAAATGCACTTTAACATCATGTACATTTTCTGAAATAAGCTACCTTGTAGTTGTACAAACGCTTTCTCTTACGAAGCTACAAAAAAATAATAACTAGGCTTAACAAAAACAATTAAAATCTAACCCAGCAGTACGTACAATAACCCCGGTGTCTTCCCTAGACGTGCACTTGGCCAAACTAGGAAAGAAGCTCAGCCCTTGCAATTGCTTCGCCAATCAAGGCTACAGCGAGGCTAGTGTACATACAATAAGTCAGCTTGGACCATCTGCCAACCACATTCATTGCATTGATTCGATCTACTCTACAGTACAACCTGGCACTCAGTAAATCTTGAAAAACAAGCCTAAAAAGGGTTTCGCATTTGAGCAACTACCATTACATTTTCGAGTGATGAGTACCAAAATCCTGAGTGAGGAAATAGATAATGTCGATGGCTGATCACTGTCGTAAGTCCACTTTCCCATACTTTCAAACACCGCTGCACCGCATACTATGTAACATAACCTTGCTCTCCATTGAAAATCTGCACGCTTGAGCAATTTGTTGATGCGCGTGCTATGCCTGACATCACTTCTGGCGTTTCTGATTGGCTGTAGCAGCGGTGCGTAAGCGTTGAGACGACGAGCTATTTTTAGACGGGTATATAAACCCGGCATGGGCGATTTCTCATTCAGTTTGCGAAGTCCCAATCGCTGTTGGAAGTGGTATTTGAATTTGCGCTGCCGTTAAATGGCGCGTCGCCGAACAGATTTAGCGACAGGATACTCCTATTCACAACAGTTGTGGATCATGCGCTCAAACTACTTCCCCTCATTTCAGAAATCATTTTCATTGCAGAAGTTATCACAACAGCAGCAACTCATGATTTACCATTTTCTTGTGTTTGGTTCAATGTTTGTTTCAGTCAAACAAAAACGTTCCTACCAGAAATATGTTTCCAGTGTAGCCCAACTGCCTCGACAGTTTGTTAACTCAAACTTACTACACACAGTTCTGCATAAAACTAACCGGGCCACTTTGATATGAAGCATAGTATGCTAACCAAAACAACCTTTTTCTGCCAGAATGCAAGTTCGAAACTACATCAAACATTAAGCATAAGTACTCTACAAGAAACTACAATAGTTTGCTGATTGGGCGGAGCACGTTTACGGACACTTATTGTGGACGTGTATTGGCAATATTATGACGGCATGAATAAAGCCGTGCTTTTACGATTCCTGATATCACAGCGTCATTGTTTTTGTGGCAGGCCTTTCTTCCGCACGTAGTTCAATACACTTGGATATCAATCAGCACACGTTTTCAAAATATTGATGCAGTGAGCGGTTGCCGTCGAAATGTGTCCTCCTTTTTCGCGATGAAAACATGGTACCATTATCAAACGACGCCACGTTTCCACGTTGCAGTGTGCGACTTTCGAAAACGTATAAAACTGAATTCACGAACCAGAGGAGCCTGCAACATCTAAAATTTATCGGAGATATGTCATACATTTTTAACAGCACGAAAATTCAAACAACTATCAGGTATCATAAGGGCACACGCAAGTTGACTAGCCGGCTAAGAAATTTTACCCCAGAGGATTTCGAATATGCTCAAAATCAACAATGTGTGATCGTACGTCTTTCATTTCAATAGCTGATCCATTAGTAGGGTTTCATCCAGAACTGGTCATTGTAAATTATACAGTATTACATCTCTTTCGTCATATTGTGAGCTATAAAGTACGGAAAGTCAGCTATTTAAACAAGATACATTGCACCACTGCTCTTCACAAACAAAGGTAGGTCAACGATGCCACTTGAGGCTAATGCAGGCTCTACATAAATGTAAAGCACAGGCCGCATCAGACTGAATCTATTTACCCTAAGGGCGTCGGTTTTTATATTCTATTACGAGCACGACTTGAAATGACCGCAATTTCATCGGAACGTTCTCGGGTGACTGCAGAGATGCATGAGGTCAATCGCTGCTTATTTCGAAATTATTGGACGCTTTGCAAAACTGAAAGAGCTTGTGGATTGATGCTAAACATTCGACACATGGCATCAGCGGGGTGAATTTGAGGTAAAGAAGTGAATATTTATTGGCCAAACACCATTCTAAACCTAATGCAATATAAAATAAGGTAAAAACGCAAATGAATCAAAAACTGAAGGCAGGCTAATTAAGTCATTGTCAAAACGTTAGATGTATCAACATAAACTTTTTAACCGATATCAATACTCAATCCTGGGCCGTTATTGTGATACCCGTAATTTCCCAATATTACTAAACCGTGTTTACGATACTGCTGCGTTTTGGTCCAAGGTTTATGATCAATTTTTATTTCTCCAACACAGCTTTTGTTGCAGGTAGATTTGCTAATGTTAAGTTTCACTTTTTGCAGTCTGTTTGGCAAAGATAGCATATTACTAAGCCTCGCTTGCCCAAATATCAAAACTGTGCACTTTACTCACATGTCAAACCTTCAATAAGGGACGTATCTATCAATAGACTCTATTTAAATCTTTTATCAAACAGTTTGGAAAAGGAAACAAAAATTACTGCAGGAATATGAAAACCAGTGTTAATTAGTAACAACACCAGCACTTTAACAATTTTAAACTTAATCCGAAGATGAATCAGTGGCTTTTAACGGTGCTAACTTTCTTAATGAGAGTTGAAACGTATAACGTTGTCGCCCGTCGTCGAGATTCATTATTTAAAGGTGTGCTTTACTAATTTTTTTCAGCTTCTTAGTGCGGTGAGTTTTGACATTTTCAGCAATCTTCTAAGTTCAACCACACCTATTTCACACTTTCTGTCTGGCACCTCAGTTTTACCTAAGCGTGAAGGTCGCAGCAATGTTTTCTTATAATTAACCTTGTGAATTGCCGTTTTCTTTACCGATATACAAAATCGCCCTTAGTAAAAAAAATGGTACCGGTAGATCGCCACTACTTTTTAACTGCGATGCTGTTGATGTGTCCGCTTTGTCTCCAAAGGCCGCAATGCGAAACACTGCTGGTGTATTTCGTTAAGTTGCACTCTTATTTCAGCCTGCAACGCAAGTAGGCTACATTGTTGCACTCCTTGCTATCCAAATTGTTGCGTTTATGGCAACCCATTACAAGTTTTTTTCTTTGAGAGTTTTGATTTTGATGATATCGAAATAGCGTATATTGACGACTGACAGATGGTACAAAATATTCGGTCGATTCGAGTAAGCACTGGATTTGTAATTTTTGGCTCATGAAGTTGTATGAACGTAAGGTTTATACAAGACGTCCGCAATTCTTCAGAAATAGCATTAAAGGCCACCAGAAGAGTTTGCAAAAAGCTTCAAGCTGGTCACTGGAATTCGACAGAGTTTTTAGTGAAAAGAGATGAGCGGTTAATACCTACGTTCAGCTGTGATGCAAAATAGTTCTCGACCGACATTAAGTTTCATGGCCGAAGCTTTCCGCGGAAATTAAAACGGCGTGATGAAATCTACGCGATTGAGTAGGGCCTCGTTGTTCGTAGCAGGCCCGTAGCCAGGTTTCAAGGTTTGGTAAGGCAAGATACGTTTCAGGGGGGGCAATATTGTTGTTTTTATTATATGCTTAAAACAAACTTTTCTGGGCACGACAAAATTTGGAGGGAAGCACAAAAAAATTTGTGGGGCACTGCCCCCGAATGCCCCCTGTGGTTACGGGCCTGGTTTGAAGCTTATAGTCGTGGCGCCTCACGAGCGACTGTCGTAAAGTCCAGACCGGACAAGCTGCACCTTGTTGGTGATGGAATGTGACGTTCACGCATGCAAGGTGATGATAAAGAATTGATGAACGAGTGGGACCAACATCCCGATGATAGTATTTAATGTGCAATTAAGTAACTCACGGAGCCTTGCGATTTCCGAAACGCCAGATCCACGTTTCAGTTGCCCTGCCATGTGTACGGGCGCGCGGCCGTTCCTAGTGCTGTAAAATTTGTCAAGAGTGTTCGAATGTGGGCAGTGCTTGTGGTTTCTCTGGCAAAGAATCACGGCATACATGGTACCGGCGAGTGCAGAACAAAACACGTAAGTTTGGATGGTTCTTCAATAACGGAGGAAGCGTTGATGCTGTTCTCAATATCGCGGTTCGACAGACCTGGATGACCTCTCTTTTTGCTCTTCACAATAACTTAGAGATTCGTCAAATTTCGAACCTTACAGCTCCACTTTATGCCTCACAGCGGGGTCAGAAATGGCGGCAATGACAAAGTTCTCGGGACAAAGGCCATCCACCTCTTAATGTTTCAAACAACCGTTAAATCATCATGACAAAACCTATTGTGTGGGATGAGGCGGACACTTTAGTACTGAGGGGCGGCAATAGCTCACTTGGAAGGTTGGGTGTTCGATCCACGGCCACTGAGTGAATCGCCGCAGTGATCCTTGGGCAAGAACGTTCACCTCAACCGCCCCGGAAAGAAGCACAATCCAGGCCTCAACGTGCCGTCAAACAAAAAAGAAATAAAAAAACAAACCTATCGTATTTTTCGAAGCACAAACTAAACTGTCACCTTGCTTCCAGGTGGACCAACGGAAAACCAACGTGGCATCAAATTGAGAAAGGATTTTAATTCGCGAATAGAGAAGAACTCTTGACGCGGGCACTTATATAATAACACGCAGCAATCAAGGTAGCGCGTCGTGTACGTCATCAAAAATGTTCACAGATCGATGATTGCAGAACGTCATCATAACATGACGTAAACGAACGAGCGGCGTCTGCAAGCTTTCGCTGATGACGGTTTAACGAAGGAAAATATGAAGGGTCGGATTTTCTCAATCTTCAACCATCAACAAGAACAAATGACCTACGCGACATGGGGGTTTGAGGGAAGGGGCAAAGTCTTGCTGCGAGCGAGGTCACACGCTTGGACTTAACTTTCCGCAGCTTCTTAAATTTGTGACCGCTGTTCATGTGAGCCAGTGGTTCCAACCTGGGGGTCGCGAACCATTTTTGGAGGGGTCGCGAGTGGTATTTCATGTACACAGCTGTAATACATTTGCTTTATTCGAGTTTTAGATGGGGCTAGTTGGGTTATGGTGGGTTGCTATAATGGGTCGCGGTATAAAAAAGGTTGAAAACCACTGCTGTAAGCCTTTGGTTTAAAAAAACATTTTCTGGTTTCGTCCGAAACACAATGATCAACAGTTTCACTTACACAACTGGACACGCGTTGGTCAAGGTTTAAGGACGAGAGCAATTAATTATTCGCGTCATTCACATTTGTACCCCAAACAAGTAAGTTCTTGAAGGCGTCGCGACACAAAACAACCACAAAATTCAAACTTTCGTGTGCGTGTGCACATCTTCAGTATCAAGCATGCCGCAGTGTTGCCCCACTCTATAACGCTACAAAGTTCTCGGCCTCAAAGCGTAAGAAAACGCGGTCAAAATTGACAGAAATGAAGTGTCGATTGAGTTTATTGCAAAACCAGTGCTGGAGCGCGCACGGGACAACGTAATTGGCTCAGTTTTCGAGAGAAAAAGGGGCACAAGGGTGTGATGCCGGAAAGCAGGGAGTAGCACGGGTATATGAATAAAGATGGCTTTCAACGCAAGCAACCGCTCAGAATATTGCCACGGGGTTGAACCAAAGCGAGGGCAAGGGCCCTGTTACCCACCGCCTTTTGGGTCATTTAAGCACCCGCGGAAAACAGACAATTGCTCGGTGAAAACTTGCTAATAGTATCGTCTGATGCAGCGCGACAAAACACATAAGAACCCCCACCACCCGAAAGCTCATGGTCCCGCGTCCTGGACCGCAGGCCCGCAGCCAGATTTTTAGGTTTGGGGGGGGGCACAAGACAAAAAAAATTTTGTGGGGTCACAAAATAAATTCGGAGGGTCACTGCGCCGGAATGTCCCCCGTGACCGCGGCCCTGCTGGGCCGATGATGTTCTTTGAACTGAGTCGGAGCATAGGACTCCATTGATCACGCGCGGTCGCTCGCGTACATTGCTGTAACGATTCGGCAACTTCCTTTGGCATCATTGCTTAAAAACGAAACGGCGACAGTGCAGTAGTATATCAGCGGCGGGGAGGAAGGCGGCATAAATAGAAACAGGGAAGCGAGCACAGCTTCTGTTCGCAACAGTGCGCTTCATGACGAATGAAAATAAATGTAATACGGGAGGAGCAAAAAAACACACGCCAGAAATTACTGCATACTGCGATCGAAACGAAACCGGGTCGACGCGGGCGAAAGGGGGTCACTCGTTGACTGACGGGGGCGCACTGGCGGTCAAGTTGGGGGGAGCAGCAGTCAGATATCCCGCCACGTTCGGGCCACCTGAAAAGCAAAGGTTGTCGGTCAAAGCGATAAGAAAGCTTGTCTGGTCCCTGAGATTAGCAACAGCGTCGAACAGCAACAAGGGTGCTTCTCGCTGTTGGTGCCGCCAACAGCCCCGAGCATTCGGCAACTCGCGCTTTCCTCGAAAAATCAGTTTTCTCGTTGCGCGTATGCGAAAACGGGGGTTAGATTTTTGCGTAAATCGCGCGCGAAGTTGCGAGAAACACCATCACAGGGTCAAAGGTCGCGCCTGTACGTTGGCCTGACCACAGTCTGTTCATTTAAAGCAGTGGGTCTCAAACTTTTCTGCACGTTGACCCCCAATTGAAGTATACAATTTTCTGTAGATCCCGTGGCCTAGCCCAATAGTTACTACTACAAGGAAAGTATGTGTCAAAATAAATTTGAGTACTTTTTACCTGAAATGCATGATAAAATAATACACAATCCGAAAATATACTTAGAACTTAGGGGCCATTCAGTCACCCCATTCGACACCGTGACTATTCATCGACCCCTTTGATGGTCCAGTTGACCCCTGGGGGCCGATATCGACCACTTTGAGAACCAGTGACTTAAAGTGTTTCGCTGTTTTAAATTTCTTCTCCAAGATTTACTAGAAAAGTGACTAAAACCACCTGATTACAATACATCAGTTGCCTTGCACATGAGATTCTATCGAGTAAGTCCAGCAAAGACAGCGACGCACGGATCTATTTTCCTGAAATGGTGTCAAAAGTAAGGGTCGGCTCGAGGGCCGTGTTTTCATGCTGCCACCATCTTGCAAATGACTTTTCTCAATATGGAAAGAATGCCGGACATCAAGTCAAGCACAACACATTTTTCGAAGGTTGCGGTGCCGACATTAACAGACACTGACGTGGCGCTGAACGTCGCATAGCAGTGAAAAGACGGGATTTAAAAAATGCGGCTCCGTTTACTGCAGAATTCGCACTATTTTCGAATTTCAGTCTACGCTGCGAAAATGCCAAAATCCGAGTCGACCGTTTCACAAGAAAAGGACAGGAGGGTCGTGTTTTCGGTTTCAGAGCTTCATCAACAAAACACATTTCTTTCGGCCGCAAAACCCCGAAATGACGTCATCGGACGTTTAAATCAACTGACCTTGTCGTTTTTTGAAAAGTTTTTACGGGTGTACGTCACTAGCGTGCCAGATGTTCCTTGTAAAGAGGTACTCAAGCGTTTACAGAGCGCTTTGAAAGGATAAAATCATTCGCTACATGAGATAGGCAGAGTTCTTTTCTCCTTCGCCTGTCACGACTTACCTTCGCAGGCAGCACTCGCGACTGAGGACTGACTGGGGGCAAAGATGGCCGACTGATCGACCGATCGTCAAATCCTATCGTTGAGCATCGGCCAAGTGCTTTCCACAACACAGCAACATGCGGTCAACCCGCCGCTTGCCGTTTCGGGAAATTCGCCCAAAAATGCGGCGATTAAGCGCCAGTGACTTCCGATGCGCCCGTTTGGGAGTGGCCCTTGTGCGAAAACAATGACCCATTGTGAAGTAGAAATCGCGTGCATCAGTAAGGCTTTGTGCTGGGCCGCAAGAAGCGGTTTAGCTGCAGCGGCAGTTCAAGCAACTTGTGCGCTCAACTACATTATTTCGCATCGTTTGTGATGTTCGCGCGTGACGCACTGCACGCGACACGGTTGAGCGACGACGCAAAAGATG
>Ga0210059_1004856_pt1 | contig 21668 bp, 12 predicted proteins | sample Ectturendosymbi2_FD_188042 | JGI IMG/M metagenome (GOLD analysis project Ga0210059, IMG submission 188042) | Ecteinascidia turbinata endosymbiont from Florida, USA - Sample 2 (SPAdes) (version 2) | ecosystem: Host-associated > Tunicates > Ascidians > Unclassified | place: Key West, Florida...
TCCAAAAAATGGTCCATTGGGACAGCGCCCAGGGCCAGGCAAAGATGGCCAAAATAACACAAAAACACCCCTACTTGTGACGTTCCCCTCAGAAAACCTCAAACCCAAAACGAAAAAATTTTTTTTCGATTTTGACTCCAAGACTTGCTGACTTTCACGATTGAAGCTGTTCTCAGGTCACAGCATAGAAAGTTCAGACGCATTTCAGAAATTCTCTGCTTGCAAAGTTTGTAAAGGAGATCTGGGCGCAGTTTCCCAATTTTTGCGTCTCACAACAAAGCTGTTTGCCGTGAAGTTCAGATGCATTTTTTGTGTTATCTGCCTCCAAGTTTGCAAAAATGTGTTGGGCGCATTTTCACGATTTTTGCATGCAAAAACGAAGCTGTTTGCATTGAAGTCCAGACGCATTTTGGAGGTTTTCACCTTGCAACTTCACAAAAAAAAGTTCTGAGTGCATTTTCAAGATATTTGCGTCCAGAAACGAAGGTATTTTCCGCGAAATACAGACGCATTTTGGAAGTTGTCTGCCTGCAAGTTTTACAGAAAAAGTTTTAGGCACAATTTCACAATTTGTGTGTCCAAAAATGAAGCTGTTTGCTGTAAAGTTCAGACACATTTTTGTTGAAGTCCTCTGCCTTGCAAGGTTTATGAAAAACGTTGACGCATTTTCTCGATTTTTTCGTCCAAAAGCGAAGCTGTTTGAGTTCAGATGCATTTTGGAAGTTTCTCCATGCAAGCTTTATAAAAAAAAATTCTGGGTGCATTTTTCCAATTTTTCGTTCCAAAAAGGAAGCTGTTTGTTGATGAGTTCAGACGCATTTTGGAAGATTTTGCCTTGCAAGGTTTATGAAAAAAGTTCTGGTGCATTTTCCCGATTTATGTATTTTAAAACGAAGCTGTTTGCCATGAAGTTCAGACGCATTCTGGATGCTCTCCGCTTGCAAGGTTTACAGTAAAAACTTCTGGGCGCAATTTAACAATTTATGTGTCCAAAAACGAAGCGGTTTGCTGTTGAGTTCAGACGCATTTTGGAAGTTTTCGCCTTGCCAGTTTGATAAAAAAGTTCTGGGCGCATTTTTCTCAATTTGTGCGTCCAAAAACGAAGATGTTTGCCGTAAAGTTCAGACGCAATTTGGAAGTTCTCTGCCTGAAAGGTTTACAGAAAAAAGTTCTGGGCGCAATTTCACGATCTTTGTGTCCAAAAACGAAGCGGTTTGCTGTGAAGTTCAGACGCATTTTGGACGTTTTCGCCTTGCATGCTTCATATAAAATGTTCTGGGCACATTTTCACGATATATGCATTCAAAAACGAAGCTGTTTGCTGTGAAGTTCAGACGAATTTTGGAAGTTCTCTGGCTGCAGGTTTTACAGAAAAAGTTCTGGGCACAATTTCTCGATTTATGCATCCAAAAACGAGGCGGTTTGCTGCGAAGTTCAGATGCATTTTGGAAGTTTTCGCTTTTCAAGGGTTATGAAAAAAATTCTGGGCGCATTTTCCCGATTTGTGCGTCTGGAAACAAAGCTGTTTGCCGTGAAGTTCAGACGCATTTCCAAAGTTCTCCGCCTGCAAGATTTACAGAAAAAGTTCTGAGCGCAATTCCACGATTTATGTGTTCAAAAATGAAGCAGTTTGCTGTGAAGTTCAGACGCATTTTGGAAGTTCTCTACCTGCGAGTTTTACAGAAGAAGTTCTGGGCACAATTTCTCGATTTATGCGTCCAAAAACGAGGCGGTTTGCTGTGAAGTTCAGACGCATTTTGGAAGTTCTCTACCTGCGAGTTTTACAGAAAAAGTTCTGGGCACAATTTCTTGATTTATGCATCCAAAAACGAGGCGCTTTGCTGTGAAGTTCAGACGCATTTTGGAAGTTTTCGCTTTGTGAGGGTTATTATAAAAGGTCTGGGGGCATTTTCCCAATTTGTGCGTCTGGAAACGAAGCTCTTTGCCGTGAAGTTCAGGCGCATTTCCAAAGTGCTCTGCCTGCAAGATTTACAGAGAAAGTTCTGGGCGTAATTCCATGATTTGTGCGTCCAAAAATGAAGCAGTTTGCTGTGAAGTTCAGACGCATTTTGGAAGTTTTCGTCTTGCACGCTTTGTGAAAAAAGTTCTGGGCGCATTTTCCCGATTTTTGCGTCCAAAAACGAAGTTGTTTGCTGTGAAGTTCAGACGCATTTTGGAAGTTCTCCACCCCCAAGGTTTACAGAGAAAGTTCTGGGCAAATTTTCACGATTTATGTGTTCAAAAACGAAGCTGTTTGCTGTGAAGTTCACACACATTTTGCAAGTTATCTTCTGGCAAGTTTTACAGAAAAAGTTCTGTGTGCAATTTCACAATTTATGCGTCCAAAAACGAAGCTGTTTGCTGTGTAGTTCAGACTCTTTTTGGAAGGTTTCCGCTTGCAAAATTGATAAAAGTTCTGGGCACATTTTCACGATTTGTGTTGCGCAAACAAACATTCTTAACTTCCACATTTTGTAAAAATGCTGTGGCCACGTTTTTATAATTTTACACGCCCATAGATCTTTGCTGAGTTGTTTGGGCACATTGTGAAGTTCTTGACTTTCATATTTTATAAGAATGCTTTGAATCTGAACACATTTAACCACAAATTGTGGCGTGAGAGTGTGACTTTATGCGAAGCAATTCCAAGAAAGTCTTGGACTGGCACCTCAGACATGTTTTGAAATATCTGAACTTCAAAAGAATGAACAGATTTTGTGAAATTTGACCTGAGGTAAGATGCCTGGCAAAACTAGGCTAAGTCGTTCATATAGGCCTTTAACCTATATTCTTGTGTTTGGGTATAATGCACCTTTGAAAGACAGTAAAACTTGTGTTTTGTCCGGCTTATCACGACTGTTATTAAGTTCCAGGTTCAGCTCATGTTGCATCACATGACTGGTAAATGGCTGAGGTCACAAAGTTTGACAGTGAAATTTCACGATCATTTGTGATGTATCGAGTATGAAAGTAAACAAGCCTGCAAGAGGCGGGAAGAGGCAATGATCATTGATAATTATAATTTATGTATAAGCTTGGCGAGATATAGGTATGACGCACTTATTTTGAACAAACAGTTAACTTGCACATGCAGTAAATTCCTAATGATGTCAGTGGCAGTTTGCAAAATTAGGCTAAAAAAACACTGTCTATCAAGTTAGTGTAAATAGTCGAAAAGCTGGGAGAAGAGGCTTCCATCAATCGATTTGGACATATCATCTTAAGACAAATATGCCTAAAATTTTTAGTGAGAAAATAGGCCCAAAACGGTTGTGCAGAGTGCTTTTTTATGTCTGGATATTGTTTTCCGTCTGTGGCAGTGCTGTTGTTTTCTCAAACAAACCTTTCAGGCAGTGGACTAGACATAATAACTCATCCAACGTGGATGATTTGCAAGTGCTTTGATGTAGGCGATGGTTGTTGCAGAGAGTGTAAACAAGATGTTTACTAATCGTTGGTGCCCCTATACCACAAGAAAAACAGACTGTAGCTTGCCCGACAGTCGACACCTGAAGTTAACCTTATAGTTAAAAAAGACATTTTGGACACATTTTGTGATTTTTGTTTATCACAAAATGGCAAAACCTGTTAACTGTTGTCGCTACTTTCAGATATTTTACGAACGGGTCTTATTTCTTGATTGTTCTGGTTTTTAAAAATGCTTTTAACATATTTTGCTGATCTCTGCGCATTGGTGGATGCTGTAGGCCATATGTTTGGGCGCATTATAAGTTTTCATTCTGACTGAAATGTTTTTTGAGGTATTTGGGCACTCATCAATGATCTCCGCCTATAATGAAAGGCTAATGAAATTATGCTCGGGCGCATTTTTATAAATTCATGACTACAATAGTCTGCAGTATGCTATTTTGCACACTTTTTGCTTTCGGTGACCTCTGCCTTTTGTACCTTTGGACTCATAAAAGGCAGGCTATATGAGAATACATGCAGGCTACGTGATTTGTCAAAATGATATATTCAGTAACAGTTGTGGTCGGGCACATTCTTATTTTCACTGTTTTGATGTTGTAAAATTGTTACAACACCCTGTGAACAGTTACACACAAGAGTTTATGATAGGCCTACAAAAATAGCTGTGTTTATGTCTGCAACATGCAGGGTACCCAACATTGATTTCTTTGGAGTTCTAACAATTTTATGTAGTATTGAATGATCTATGTCAGCGGTGGGCAATTAGTGGCTCACGGGCCACATGTAGCTCGCCACAGCGTTTTCAGTGGCCCGCTGAAGCAATCAGCGTAAAATTTTAATCAGAAAATACCTCCCACTTAAAATAAATATCAGTGCTGAGGCTAACTTGAACTGAGACTTGCTTCTATTTCCATTAGAAGGTATGGCTCTCTGCTGAACGCGGCCTTCTCAAAGTGGCCCCCAAGTTAAAGTAATTGTCCACCCCTGATCTAGGTGATGCATACAGCAAAACAACTATTTTAGAAGTCTTTAGAGAAGGTCTGCTTAAATATCAATTAGCTTTGATCAACGCTACTACATAAAAAGTTACTGTATATCTAATGTTTGACCATTACCTCTGCTGCATTACTTTAAGATTATACAGGAACAGCAACGTGGCTGAATTGCAGTGTAGCGTTTTAGTCAAAAGAAAAACAATTCCTGCACATGGGTGGATTGTGTTTGTGCAATGTACAAAAACACGCTGAACTTCACAACATTTATCAAGAGAAATCGCACATAGAGCTAGTTGTTTTTGTAGAATCTTATAAAAATTTTGATACAATCTAGAAATAAATTATTTGTAAAGATGCTTTTCTATGTCGCGCATGAGCACTAAACATCTGAGCCACCTGAAGATTTTTATGTTAAGCAAAGAAACAACGAAGGTTTGTTAGTGGTTGCGTCACTGTCTAAATCTGACGAACACTTTCAATTAATTTTTGGAGTTTTTTACAACTATTTTAAGTACACGTGTAGGCGACTGGGCAATAGCCGTTAATTACGTAGTAGTTTTTATTCTCGTGGCATAGCTAGTGGGTTAGGAATGTTTGCTGCTTCAAGGCTATTTCAGATGTACTGTGCTAACAAACAAACTGTTAACTCAGTCATACTTCAGACAGTACGGTACAAACCATTTTCAGATTTAGGATTTAGCTGCTAGCCCGAAACCAATCTGGGAAAAAGAGACAAAGTAAAATTCCTTTGTTGCTTGAAAATCGCTTTTATGCTCTTTTCTGGAAATCTGTCAAATGATATTTTTGGAAGGGTCATCAGTACATAATTTGTGTACACAGCTGTATTACATTTGCTTTAGGCCTATTTGAATTTTAGATGGGGTTGTTGGGCTGAAATGGGTTGCTGTAATGGTCGCGGTACGAAAAAGGTTGAAAACCACTGGATTAGTGATACAGTAAGCAACGCAGAACAAAGACAAGAACAGTCATTCAGGACCGTACCCCGGACAACCCATGAGAGAAAAGGTTCACATTTGGCTAGGAAGTTTGCATGCAGCTGATTTCATTTATTGCCTTTGTGATGACTCTTTGTATGTTCATTTAAATCAGAAAATCTTGTGTGCATACGTGTTGGAAAAAGTGAAGACCATTTTATTTTGGTCATTCACCAACAATGGTTGATGAAAAGTAGTTTCGTTTAAAATGGATGCATTTTAGGAATATCTACAAAGGATGCCTAAATTTCTTTTCATCTTGACGGCACTTTTTGGACACCAGCCGACGTACAAAAATCTTAGAGGGAACACTGGTTATAATAGCTTACTTTTGACTTTTCTATTAGATGATTCAACTTATTTCTATATTTTCGAAATTCAGCCCATTTGTGTTGGTCTTGAACAGATTTTCTGTGTAAATTTGTATACAGTTTTTTGTCCTAATTGATTGAAGCAGTCTTTTGTAAACCATGGCTTACTTTTAATAGGTTCCTGTCGTTTTGAAAGTTTGACGGGGCATGTTTATTTAATACATTTTCAAATGAAATCAGCATCGTACTTAAGCTAGAATTAACATCTTCACTGATTGGCATACTGCTAAGGGTTACTTGAAGTTCATTAAGAAAATTTTCAATGCTAAATTGTTGCATATCTCAAAGTCACCGTTGGTACCCTGCGGAGAGATTTGGACAGAGATACAATACAAAATATGGGGCAGTGATCACTTATATCCCAAATAAAGACATATGCCTGAGTTCATTCTATGCTTAGAGTCAGAGTTTCTTTTGTTACTCTAGTTGGTTATTTAAGATTTCTTAATCCAAAACAGTTTGTAAGATTTACAAAATCATCTAAGACATGATTATTCGATGCTTTCAACAGATCAATGTTAAACTCTCCCATAACATATTTTTTGTTAACAGTCAATTTGTGAAGGGTTTGCATAAAGCTTTCTTGGAAGACATTCATGTCATTATGGGGGTGTCTATAGACAACTCCAATAATGATATTTTCTTTGTTGAGGCCAACTTTAATCCAAAGGGATTCACAGCCATAAAACGATCTTGACAATTCTTGAATGTGTTTAGCGTCTATTGTGTTTTTAATATAAGTGCCTACTCCACCTGCTTTTGTTGTTGAGTCACAGTGGAAAAAAAGTGTATCCATGCATTTGATGATCAGATAGATGAGAGTTTGTGCTATTAATTCTTGTTTCAGAGATAGCAATGATATCAGGTTCATAATATGGTTCAGATAAGTATTGCTGTAAATTGCATACATTTTTATTTAGACTTCTGACATTACAATGCACCATAAACAAATCTTTTGTAGTCAATTGTTCAGTGTATTCAATTAAGTGGCCACAGTTGTAGTACTGACAGGACATAGTTTACCTATATATACTCGCTTACGACCCGCAGCAGAAATTTTAGCCATATACTGAGAATCAAGGGTAATTCACGAATAAGCCGCAGGTCAATTGACCTTTTCACTGGTGAAGACCCTGTACAATCATCAACCACAAAATATTGATTTTTACAGGCAAATGTAATGAAAGTCAATTTTATTGTTCAAAACTTTTGACAGAGACATGATAGCACCCTACTTTCGCACATTGCCAAATGGCATTTGCGGTTTGACTGGATGACTGAAATTCAGTGATAGCTCATGCGAGACACTTTGTCCCTCTGGGTATGTTGCATGTATATGGCCTGTATTTAGCCACAGGCAAAATACAGGCCATATTCCAGGTAAAAAAAGTGTGGCTAATAACCGAGTATATATGGTACATTGTTTTCTGTCACAGCATCATTAATCAGACTAGATGGTAATGAAGCCTGACTTTCATTAGCACGTTCAAAATTGACTTTGTCAGAGTTGAGAATATAAGAAAAGGGCAGATGTTGTTGCAGACAGCCCTGGCAATAGTATGGCTTTGGCCTTGATTCTAACTTTTCAAAAGTTGAAATGCGCATATCTACGCACCATAAGTGCAGCCAAGAATTACATATGTCACATGCAATGTTTTTGGTTATTTTTACATGGTTTGCTACATACAGAACATAAATTTAACTGGCATTTTTGCATCACCTTATAATAACAGTGAAATAATGCAACTCACTTACCTTTAATCATTACCACCTGAAAATGCTCCAATAGATTCTGCAGCATCAACTAATTCAGCATGTAGACCAGCAAGAAATGGAACACTAAGTTCATGCCAGTGAACTTCAATATCAAACTTAAAGATGCCAGTTAACTTCAATATCAAGCTTAAAGAGGAGGCAGTAGACCTTACACTATAGTAGTACCATACTGAATGATCTAACCTCCAGTAAAAAATTATTCTTGCACAAGACAAAGTTGAAGATATGCAAACACACATGCTATGTTATGTTATTTTTACCTTGTCAGATACATGTAAGCAAAAACAATGTAGCTTGGTGAGGATCCGTACGCTTCATGACTTATGGATAGCATAAACTGTTTAGTATTTGTGCTGTTAAGCAATTTGGCTCATGCAGTTACAATAAAAAATATGTGAAAAATATTTCAACATGCACACAGCAAACTAATTACCTTATTATTGAGTTCCACCACTGAACAATGCTTTCGACATATTGCACAAACAGGAGAAGATGCTGCAGGTAACAACATTAAAAAGATGTATTCAAAAGAATTTTTGTGACGTCAGTCACAAAAATTCCGCACCCCCCCAACCAAAAAATTTTTTTCGAGTGCAATCTACAAGACTGGCCGATCCATTTGAGCCGTTGAACAGCTTTCTAGCACAATCGGCGGAGGAGCTAGGGCGTTGGTAAGGCAACCGAAAACTGCTGTTTTTTAGGCTGAAATTGAAGTACGAATATACCGCAGACTGTCAGCCAACGAGTTAAGACCTGCGTGAGCCACTTTTTTTTCCATCACTTTGCAACTCCATAGCTTGCCCACCGATTGCGCTAGAGTGCTGTTCAAATGCTTCAAAGTAGAGATAGACTGATATATCGACCAGGCCAATATTTGGGTTTTATCGATATATTGGTATCGGCCAAACAACCAATATTATTGGAATCAGTTGGTGTTGACAAAATGCTGTTATATTCCTCATGCATGCAGACAACTTGTGCAAGAAAGCACAACAAACCAAGTTAAGACAGTTATCTTGCAGCAACGTTAGCAGGTGTGTTTTCATAGACAAGCAGACAAGATGAACCATGGAGCACACATCAACTGTTCCAGCCAAAACAAAAGCATCATCATTATTCAGATTAACCAAAAATCACAGCAAAATATTGAAAATGCTGCAATTTGAAAAATTTTAGCTCATAAATCTGTATTTTTCAAGTTTTTGAAAAAAAGGTAAGGCATGGAATACATTATATTTTTGATAATGAAGCAGAAAACAAGATTTAATAATTTTGGAAATATCCGTTATTGGCTATTGGTGCACAAATGGTGGATAGATTGGTATTGGCCCCAAAAAAGCCACATCAGTCGATCTCTACTCAAAAGATGTGGTAAGCCTTCTAGATTGCAATGAAAAAAAATTGGAAACTTTTTGATTTTGGGCATTTTGTGGGTGACATAAGTGGGATAGGTTTAGGTCCTTTTGCCCCAGGTTACCAGGCGGTGGGTCCCAATTGCTAGAGGGAAATATTTGATTCAAGTTTTTATTAGAAGCTAGGCTATAAACTGAGTCTTTTGAGCCTTTGATTGCTTTCTAGCATTTCTGGTTCAAAAGTTATGGCCTAAAAACAACAAAATAACTAATTAGTCCCTTTGCTAGTCAAGTAATCATCAATTTTTTGTTGTTTTAGGCCATAACTCTTGAACCAGAAGTGCTTGAAATTTAATCATGAGCTCTGAAGACTTGGATATAGCCTAGTTTCCACTAAAAACTTGAGTCAAAAAATAATATCTTGCAGTTGGCATCTTGGTCTGGATAACCTGAGACAAAATGGCCTGAAACCTTGCACAACTTATGACATTACACACAAAAAAAAAATCAAAAACTTTACAATTTTTTTTCAATGCAAACTAGAATCAATCAACATGATTTACAACAAGGCTGGTTTATAACAACAGTGCAAAGTGAAATGATAACACATAAACAATTAAAGGTATTGTCAAACTAAATATGTTTTTCTATTCCAGGGTTCATACTTCATATTCAAGGTCATACACCTTCAACAATTACATAAGACAAAGTGAAACAGTTGCAACACCAATTTTGTTCATACGAAAATCTATTGTTGTAAGAACAGAATGCTTTTCCTAAATGAGATGAAACCAGACTTTTCAGTGGACTCATAAATCTTACCTTTTTTAGTGCACTGTCCACAAAAAATATGCCCACAATTAGTTAAGAAAAATGACAACTTCTTTTCCACAAGTCTTATAAGGCAAAGATTGCAATGCAGCCATTCTTCCATATTCATAATTTATCCTGCAAAAATCATCTTTCATATTTTACCTGCAGTTCTTTAAATTCACTTTTGAAAAGGTATAGGAAACGTTTACTTAGTATTATCAATTAAAGTCAACTTTTAGAAATAAACTAGCATAAAAGTTTTTACAGTAACTCTGCATCATCATGAAATATTGATGTAGTTAATGTCACATTTTTATCATTTTTTCTTTTGCATTATTGCTTTTGTACAAATACAAGTGCACATGTTTATGTTTTTTTACCCAATTCAGCAAAGCAATTTTTGCATATTTATAGTATTTTAATGTAAACCTAGTTCATACCAGGTGTCCTGTAACTGTTTTGAAAGAGCTTAGCAAGATAGGTGATGTATCACACTAGTGTGAGGAGCTTGTTGCTATGCTTGCATGTAGATTGTTAACCAATAATAAGGTTGTTAATAAGAGACTTCATAAGTGATTGCTTGCTTAAAGAAAGAATTAATTTGTCTAATGTCATTTCATACTATTCTCAATGCTTTGATGTAGCAAGTTGGGTGGAAACTGACAATAGAAAAAAATTGCAAAAATATCATAGCAACCAGCATATTCTTTGTGAAAAACTACCCAACTACTAAAAGTATTAAGGATTACACATTCCAAAAAAGTAACATTGAATTCCAATGATAAAATTATTTTTACCACAGCATTTTCAGCTTTATTTGTTGCAGAATGCTATTTTCTTATTTCAGCAATGATCTCATCACACCTCTGCTTGCGATATTCACATTCACAGTGTTGCAAGCGGAAAGCTCAAGTGGCAAGTGCACAAAGCTCCACACTGTAGCAGCAAGCAACAATAGAGATCACCAATAAGATTCCTCCACTACTGCTTGTTTGCACCACATATGGGTGTTGTTTTTCGTGCACATCCAATTTGTGGTGAATTGCAGATTTAACAACATGCTAACCATGAATTTGCAACAACAGATATCCGTATTTTACACTGTGCCTCTAGTGCAGGGGTCGGCAACCTTTTGGTTAATGGGTGCCGATGCAAGGTTCCAAATCATTCAATGTGTCAACTACATCCGTCTTTTTATATACAAGTCAAGATCAATACATTTTCTGTGTGAATCTTAACAAATTTGATATGCAACCCTTGGAGCTTCTGCGTGCCATTGGAAATTACTTGGCGTGCCAAGTATGGCATGCGTGCCATAGGTTGCCGACCCCTGCTAAAGTATATTTACAGTCGTGGCCATAAGTTTAATACCAAATTCGATTTTTGTGTGTGAAGCTACTTATTCTGCAGTATTGCATCAGAAATCATTCGCGATTGCATCATCCTTTCTGGTGAGCAAGAGACTGTTTCAAGTCATAAACAGTCAACCATTCAGCAGTGAGGTTGTTTTTTCGTCATTATTTTCTTGCCTCAGGATGGATAAGAAACGGTCTCCCTCTGAGGCACAGCGAGCTCAGATCGTGATTCTATGCCAGGAAGGATATATTGAACGCGCAATAAGTGAACGCCTTGCAGTCAGTAAAACAGCAGTGCATCAGGCAGTGGTCAAGTTCAAGAATTGTGGATCTTATTCAGATTGTAAGAGTAGCAGTCGTCCATGGAAAACCACCCGATGAGACAATATTTTGATAGAAAGATGTGTCATGAAGTCTCCTACGTGTTCACCTAAAAGGATTTGAGCAGAACTTGGGGAAACTGGTTCAAGAATCAGCAAAAGAACCATCAGTCACCGTTTAACCAACAAATTCAGCCTCAAATCATGGAAACCAGCTAGAAAACCGAGACTGGCCCCTGCAATGAAGTTGAAGCGCTTGCAGCTTGCGAAAAAATACAAAGACTGGACAAGCCAGCAATGGTCCAGAGTTTTGTTTTCCAACGAAACAACAATTCAGCAGTTTGCTTGAGGAAGAGAATTGTGAGGAGACCACCAGGAACTTGGTACAATGAGAGATTCACACAGCAAACCATGAAACACCCGCCGAGTATGATGATTTGGGAAGTGATTTCATGATGATTTGGGAAGTGATTTCAACCCAAGGAACGGCCGGCCTATTCTACCTCTATCCCAGAACCACCATGAATGGCAAAAAATATCTGGAACTGATGAAAGAGAAGTTGGAGTTACACATGGCAGTGCATAATTGTGAAATATTTATGCACGATGGGGCGCCATGCCATCGGGCAAAAATCGTCACGGACCTTCTCAAGACAAAAAATATCAAATTGTCGGAATGGCTGGGAAATAGCTTGGACCCTAATCCAATTGAGAATTTCTGAACAGAACTGAAGAACAGAGCTGCTGAGAAGCATCCAACCAGTCTTCCATCGCTTATTAAGACCATCAAGTCATCCTGGGTTCTCGACATGCCCACAGAGCTGTGCCAAAACCTTATCGCAAGCATGTAGAGACGGATCAGGGCGGTGTTAAAAGCTAAAGTAGGACATACAAAGTACTGAATGTTGATATTTTTTATGTAAAATGGATAATAATATATAAATATGATGCCTATCTATGAAAAGTATAGATCGGAAACACCTGTGTACTTTCATTACACGACGGGATCAAAAAATTTTAAAATTTCTGTTTGGTCTTAACTTTCAAAAAATTATAGCGTTAACGTTTTCGTGGATGCCACAGCTATGCTAACCCTAAGCATGGGCACAATTTTGTTATAAAATGTGGGGGGGACAGCTTGATGTAAAACCAATATAGTCATTGGGCCTATGCGGAAGTGAAATTTTGTAAATACAATCTTGTTTTTAGAGGTGTTTTCAAAGCAACATTAATCACGCTTTGTTTTATCCCTTCAAATGATTTAGAAATTAATAAACTTAATTTTGTTGTTGGACATGGTACTGTACTTCAGCTTGATTACACTACTATCAGACTATGATACAAACAAGCAATGCAACATAGCAGAGCACATCAATTCGGTTTCATCAGAGCTGTCAGTTGGAGTGCACAAAACGGTGAATCGCATTGGTCGCACATGCATATCACTCTTAAGTAGAACACATCTATTTTCATGCATTTTATAAGAAGTGTGGGTTGCAGCACGATTTGATGTCTTGTTTACGTTGCTTAACCATGAAAAGACGATAAATTGAAAGGTATGATATATATATTGCAGGGTATGGTAGTCAAATATTTTTCTTGCACATTTCTGCTCTTTAAAATGTTACAAATCTTTAGCCACTGGACATCATGCATGCAGCCCCACTCCTAGCCAAACCTCCATTGATATCTTCTTACAGTAGCAAAACATATATGGCCAAAATTAACATAGTGCACAAAATGATTTACAATTTATTTTAACTGCTGATGAGTGGAGGATGCATCTTTTCAATCTCCCCTTGTCAGCCCCTGCATGCTGTTTGGTACCCTTTTGATTGTTCAAACATCGTTTGTCTAATACCCTTTCCCAACATCAATCAAACTCCCAAGCAGAATTATCCAAGCAAACTAGAGAAAATTTCAAGGTATCCAAAAGAAAACGAAGCAGAAGTCTTTCTGAATATGCAGGCTCATAGGTGGCGGAACCTAGAAGGCCACATGGCTCTAGGCTTGCCCACTTTTTTTTGGGAGGGCTTGGCCCTCCCACTTTTAAATTTCGAATTTTGCCTAAATTTGTTTAAGTAACACAATTCGAATTGGTTCCATTATTAAAGTAAATTGTTTTTGTGTAAGACTAAGAACAACTATTTACATTTATGTGCTCAAGACAATATAGTGCAGTGGTTTTCAAACTGGGGTCCATGAAAGAATTTTCTGGTGACCGCGAAGCACCTTCCAAAAAAACAACATGACTCCTGAAGAAAAAAATTTTGTGTGAAATAAAATTTTCGGGCAACTTATTTTTCCAAACCAAACTTAACAAACACAATTTGGAGCTATGGTAGCCTAATTCTATTGTGGAACCAAACAGTCATGTTTGCAAAAGTGGGCATTATATAGGATGCAGATAAAGAGGTGAGTTCTCAAAAGTTTTACATAAATTAGAGTCAGAGTTAAAAAAATTTAGGAGTCAAGGATAAAAGACATTTGATTTTTTAAGGGGACCGTGAGCCATTTAAAAATTTGCTAGGGGATCGTTGCGAAATTTTTTTTATTTATTTGAAAACCACTGACATATAGTGTATGATAGATAGGGTGTTGTGCAGATAGCAGTCGTTGAGGCCTTATCAAATTTTGAAAAAAATTGCTTAAACATGCTGACAAAAGTTAATGACGTCATATCAAATGTCCAAATTTTTTTGATGTGCACGTTTTCCCCCACTTTGAAAAGAGTTCTGCTACCCATGTGTAGGCTACGTGTAAAGCAAATGCTCCGCACTTGGATGAAAGCATTGCTGCATTGTGGGTACAAATATCTTTTGAATTTGTTGGTCACCCTTGTCATGACGTACAAGAACAAAGGCTAAATGTATAAGCTATATTTAATTCCTACTCATGTCATTAAGTTTTGAGCTATAGGACAATATATAACTAGGTCAATACTTCTCTAACATTTTGATGGAAATCCTGTTTACTAATGGTTGAAGACAGTCTTTTGCAAAACTACTCATCCTAAAACTAAGTCTCCACAATAGCGCTGCTATTTGTTTTCAGCAAAAACTTCGCGACTTTTGTCTGAAAATGTAACTCTCTGACATTATAGGCTATGCTTGCATCTTTAAATTTTACGCTGTCTGTTTCTGAATACGTGACAACCAACGCTACAGTAAAGCCAGTTAGCCAACATTTTTGCACGAAACAAATCACGGCTGTAGTAGTATGGTCTCTCACGTGTGCAGCCGTTAAGCTTTTCAAGGCAGCGAGCTTCTTACAGTAAACCATACATACTGGATAAATGTGGGACTTAGGCACTTATTAATAATCTTTTGCAGTCTCCAGAAACTTGCAAAATTCTACCAATCATTTTTGAAGTAAAAATTTATAAAAATATCAGGACCAGTGATACCACATCAAACTCTGTTCTGACATCAACATGAAAATCTCTTCACACAAAGAAAACGTGACAAATATAACATTTAGTTTTGAAACCTCTCCAAACAGAAACCATACAAGAAAAAGTGGGGGGACATGGCATATTATGTCCCCCCGCCTAAAAAAGTGGAGGGGACACGTCCTCCGTGTCCCCCACCAAATTCATGTGCCCATGACCCTAAGCAGTCCTACAACAACTCTCTTGCCCAATCCAGGAACCAAGACAGTCTCACATAACCATCTCTACTACTGTAACTGTATACACCACCTGCACCTCACCCGTACAACAGTAAAGTCAAAGTGTCGTTGGTACAGAATAGTAAGCAATATGCTGTTCTTTTTGCTACTCATGTTGTTTCGTAGCTTCTCATGTTGTTTCGTGGTAAGCAACAGGCCATACCTAGCAACTACTTAGGCTAGATGTAAGAATGCTGGGCCCCAGTTGTAAGCGAATGCTGATGCTGACAGCAATCGAGCATTCAAGCATGGCAAGCGGTGTTGCCAAGTATGCTACAACTAAAATTCCATTAATCGCAGAAAAAAACATGAGACCACGATCCCAAATAAGGAAATTAAAGAATTGCGGTCATATCGTGGAAACATGGGTGGATCTGTGCGGTAACAAAAGAGAAGTACACCAATTTTCAAACATCGTCCATTTTCTCGATGCGAGTACCTTCTATATCTTCAACATCAACCAAAAACTTTCCGTTTTCTGTGAGCTTTCAAGGAATCAACCGAATGGGATCGGCTTTCATCTTTTTACGATAATTAAAACTTGCACATATCTGTAATATTCAAGTATGGTAATGGTAATTGTTTATTGTTTCATATGACTCAGCCAATAACCAAAAGCACCATAAAAGTCATCGCATGCAGTAAACCAACTGTTAGCGAAAATTAGAGCAAATGAAAACACAATGGCATAATAGCTGATCAGTGTAAATAAAGACGGGCGCTGTGTCATATAGGATTGGCGAAAGACCGTGGCGGTCATCTGGTCAACCAACCCCGTTTATCACTTTTTGACAAGTGTTGAGAAACAACACTTGGAGATAAAATAAGCATAATGAAAAGAAAAAAGAAAACGAATGAACGCAGGACATGGTACAGAAAATGCACAGGTGAAAGCGCATGCCTATGTACATAGATGAGTGGATCGAATTTAAGTGAAGGAAATTGGTGTGGTGAGAGTATTTTTAGCAATACAAAGAAATTAAAAAATAGTAATATAAAGAGTAAAAAAGTTACAAAAACTTATTAATGAGGCACAAAAGAAAACGAAGCAAAACAGAAAAAAACAAAAAGTGTACTTCATGCCGAAAAGCATACAATGTACACACAGAAAATACGAAAAATTAATACACACATAAAATAACGCAGAGTTACAGAATACTAGAATTCACAGTAGTTTGTTGGACAAATGAAATGTTGCTAAAGTTCATAGTTGGGAATTTTTTCATGTAGGAGGTGTTTCTTAAATGTCGATTTAAAGGTAAAGGTGGTTGAAAGTTTAATATCGTCTGGTATTGAAGACCATACTTTTGGGCCAATAAATTTAAGAGAACATTTTCCTGAGGAAGAGTTAACTCTAGGTAAAAACAGGTTTTCAGAGGTTGGTAGTCTTGTGGAGTGATAATGAATTGAGCTGAGTGGAATAAAATATTCATCAAAATGATTTGGAAGCAGTTTGTTATGATAAGAGTGCATGAATTTGCCTACTGAAAAGCTGTATAGTTTGGGAAGGCAAAAGATGTTTAAGTGTTGGAAATGGTCTTCTCGTGATCCCATGTCAGTTGGATTTATTATTTTTATAGCTTTAGTTTGGAGCTTAATGAGAGTAAACAAGGAATCGGCAAAATTTAGATAAGAAATCAATAAAATTTTAAATGAGAAATCGATTTCACATAAAACTATGCATTATCAGTCCTGAAATCTTGTTTAAATAGAATCATTTGAATAAAATTTTTGTTATTCGCATAAGATTTCAGAACTGAGGATGTGTGTTATCTCGTGAAATCGATTTTGTAATAAAAATTGCCAATAACTTCCTTGCTTATCCTCATTGCATAGAGTAGGCTACTCATTTCAAAAAACAAGATCAGAAATAAGAAAAGCATGCAAAAACTAGACGTCTATCTGAAACAACCGGAAGCAAAATCGATAAGGGCTTGTTGTTAGCCGATCAAGCATATGACCTCAAGAGGAGAACTGTTTATGCACGGAACAACCAACCAAGAATGACGCAACCGTTCAAAACAAAAAACAACCTATCAAATAACAATTTCAGACGACAATAAAAAAAGACCAGTGTTGCGATCGAAAAACTCGAGCGCGAAGTGCACAAAGTTTCACACCGTGATGTAGCCGAGACCTCAACCTTCGAGACCAAGGCCGGGACCTGGTTAAAATTTCGAGACCGAGACTTCATAACAAATTTTGCTACTCGAGATTTGAAATTCGATGCCGAGACACGAGAAGTCAAAATTTGTGCACTATGACGAAATTTTTCGAAAAACGACGTCATCAATTCTAAGTTAAACTTTTTAAAATTTCTGGCGTTTTCCGACGTGTTTTAGTTGTTTCTTACCTGAAAATACAATAAGCAACACCTCGTTGAATTATTGAAGCTTTACTAAGCCATTTCTTTTTGATAGTCAAAGTCTCGAGACCTGTAGCCGTTGAGACGGAGACCGAGACGAGGTCTGGAACCTTCGAAACCAAGACTGAGTTGGAGACTCGCAAAAATGGGTCTCAAGATGAGTCTTGAAACCGAGACCAAGTCTCGAGACTCCATCACTGCTTCACACTTTGGCAGCAAGCAACAATAGAGATCACGTGCCGCGATCACTCTCTTATTGCTTGTTCATGCCAAAAACAAGTTGCAATCATTTTTCTTCTTACAACAATAGTGTCACGACAAGTTACAATTGTTTCAACCTCTCTTGCGAAAATATCAGGTGATTGTTGCCCTGAACCCTTGCAATTAATAATCAACAAACTATCAAACGTTCAGAAAGGAATTAGTTTTTGTCTTTTTAAGGACAAGACAATCAAGCATATGGACAAGAAAGAAAGACAAAAAGTAACATTTAAATATAAGCTCTATGAAAAATATCATTTAGCTTGAAATATTAGGTCTACAAAATAATAAAATCAAAAACTGACTTCCAAAAATAAGGTATTGAAATTCCAGACCCCTCGCCAGGATTTGCGGCAGGGGTAGCCAAAAATCACAATGGGGCCCACATTATTTTTAATACTATTGTGGATGTATGGTGCAACCTGGGAGTCGAACATTAAATGGGGAGACACAGATTTCAAATGGGGGGACGGACACCACTGATCCCTTCGCTGGCAACGGCCCCGTGAATTTCAGTTGTGTGACTTTTTTGTTACTGTTTCTTGCTTATGAGTTTTTCGAAACGTAGAACTTTGTTGCTGATGGCAACACGCATGTCTGCTTGTGCGATTTCTAGTATTCGTCTTAATTGACAAAAGAGTGTTAAATCCTGAATCATGCACTGAGTCTTTTGCAAATCTTCACATCATTCCATTTCCTTTTCTTTGACATCATGATGATAATTAGTGTTAGTACCCACCAGGTTCAATGTAACATTCCTACCTTTGAGGCTCTGTTACGAAAATACACGTACTTGTTTCTCGAAAGATGCAGAAAATCTAACAACATTTGGTTATGCTTTGATGCAATCGGATTGTTTGTATTCGTCCCTATTCTTTGAACACTATAATCGCATTTTACTCTGTGAATGAGTGATCGAACTTTGCTGTATCCGTTTGATTGATGGTGTGTCATGCCACGTGCCACAATGGTTCCGCATTTTACGTAGACTCGACCAATTCAGGAATTGGTGCCCTACTGCGCAGTAATTTTGTAACAAGTGTTGCGTGTTAGCTAAGTTTAGTGTTAAGAATGTGTCTGTATACCTATGGTTCTGTCTTTATTGCAGTTGTAAAAAGTGTCTGTAACCCTGTGATTCCGCCGGTTTCAATGCCTTGTACTACGTGCTGTTTTGTTTGTTTTTATCGGCCTGCGTTCCGCAGAGTGTGTATGTTCATACTATGGACTTCGTGTCTGCTCACAAATAAATAATTTAAATCAAATCAGGAGTGATGTGTCCGAGTCATATTTGTCGAGTCAGACACGAATTATAATGACAAGCCCTTCGAGTCAGAGCCATTCAAAATTTATTCTATTCAGAGACGAGTCATAACTTGTTCGAGTCGTAGTCAAATCACAAGAACTGTCTAGCTAGTCGCTTCGATTCATTGGTATGCAAACTCAAGTCAATGTTGAATCAATTTAAATTAAATATTCTTCCTATTTCTTTGTTTTTGCTACGGAATGGCACACCGAGCGAAACAATGGCGCCCAATGTTGTTTTGGCAATTTTGATGCTAGGTTATTTAGATCCAAGTTTTTGTGAAAGCAGTTTCCATTTTGCTTCTCCTTCACTCCCAGTCATTTCCACAAGTCTAGCCCAAACTTGCTACAGAAATATACTTCCTTGTTTTTCACATGCCAAAAAATGATCAGAGATGAAAATGGATTTTGATTTGAATCTTGCCCAATTCTAGTATTGGGTTAGATTTGCATTTTACCATTTCTGCTCGACAGGAAACGCCAGTCGATTTCGCTTGAAATCCCACGTGAACCAGAGGTGATCACGGAGCCAGAGCGCCGTAGTGGACTCCGGAAGGAGTCTACGATTTTTGCGGAAGCCGGAGAAGGATCTGGAGTCGGATTTTTAAATGAAAACCGGATCCGGAGCAGGAGGGAGAATTTCAGTTTTTACAGGAGTCGAACAATTTATTTTATTAAATTCAAACTTTCTCTGAACGGCTAATTGTTAGATTAATATTTTCGCTCTATTCTCTTGGATAAAATGGCCAGTCATTAGTTCAGGCTGTTGAGGGTGAGGGAGGGACGCAGACTGACGGTCTGTGTTCTGATCAGTGTTGCCACTGCTGTTTTTTTCACTAGATCTGGGTTTTTCTTTTTTATCTGGGGTTCTGGGGTTTTTATTGAAAATCTGGGTTTTTTTACTCTGGTCAAATTTTAGAAATGTAGGCTATGTTGTATTACTGTATTTTCCATTCAAGAATGCGGTAGTTTCACATGCGTAATCCGCAGAGTCAGTAGCCAGTACAGTTCAGAAGGGCTAGGCTTAACCAAATTGTTTGAAATGTAATGTTCTACAGATTAAGCACTGACTAGGCATAGGTCAGCACTCTGATCTATCGCTGATGTGTCAAGGGCTGCTTGTGCATGATTTTGGAATGCTTTTTTTGTTATGAATGAAGATGCTGTGGTTGACAATCTGTTCATTGTTTTACAGGCGCATTGATTGTGATTGGTATGAATGTAAAATTTTGAATGTTAAATTAGCAGTCAAATATTGCAATGAATGCTATGATTAGGGTGAGAAGAAAACTGCAAGACCTTGAATGTATGATATACGTGTTTCATTTGTGCATTTAAGTGAAAGTAAAAGAAAACATTAAACGTTTTTTACAAAAGATATAACTTTTTATGTTACTTCATACATTTGCTTTGCTGCTAGCTTACTTGTAAATTGTCAGTTCAGTATGTTTAAACATAAAATTGCACTTGGTAAAGGTTTGATGCAAATAATGCATATTACCTTAATTTTTATGTGCAAGTACCGCTAGCGTACATTTCAAGTTTGCTTTTGACTTTTTTTTACGTTTTCCATGTCTGTTTTTTTTCAAGGAAATTCTGGGGTTTTTCTTCATAACAGAGTGGCAACACTGGTTCTGATCTGACTCGTGCATAGCTTATGGTCAGCTGCTGTATCACAGGACGTCAGTTACTGGAAGTTTTTACATCTTTGGTGGGTCGTGTTTTGAGCAGTCTTCACAATTTGTTAGTTTCAGTGAAATGTAGAAAACGACAACAATGCATGTAAAATGTACCTTTACAATGCAGCAACGCCAACTGCAGTGCAGTTTCAGTCAAGCTAGCAGAACTGCAGTTCAGGCTATTGCTAAACATGCCAATATCATCTTGCAAGTTCAAATACAATAAGAGAAATAAATTAATTGTATGAATAAGGTGGCATGAAGTGCTTTCCATGTCGCCAACGTGGCTTTATTTGTGGAGGCTAAAGTGAAAAGATAGCAGTAGTTGTCTTATTCTTGTTTCACTGTGCTTGTGCCTAAATCACAAAGAGTTAAATAAAAAAGTTAAACAAGACTTAGTTCAGGTCAGAGCTAAACGAGTCAAATGAGATTTGGTTCACATGAGAACAACTTATGGTTCAGTTTTTTGTTTTCAAGTTTGGTAGCCTAGTGCATATTTTGCCTCATGAGCCAAAATAAAATGTGCAATACACAAATACAAAATGCGTTAGGATTTAAAGTTAGGGAAAACCTGCAGTTGACCAACACAGGCAAGAAACCACTACCTGCTTGTCAGTACTAAAAGCATGACAATACTCATCCATATTGGCTAAAGGCAAAATAGTTCAAGTAGTTATTTTATCTCATGTGGCAAAATAGACCCAGCTTTAAAGCTTTCGGAGTGTAAGCAGGAGTTGGAGTGTAAATTTCCAATAAGCTCCAGAGTAGGAGCTGGAGTCACTTTTTAGGAACAGGAGCAGGAGTCAAAAAAAGTGACTCCGATCACCTCTGATGTGAACCAGGTTTTTAGCGTCACTTTGCATTTACATAACTCGCCAGCCGATTGAGTTAGAGCAGAGCTTTTCAACCTGTGATGCCGAACCCACAGGTGCGGATGAGAAAACCCTCTTGTAGGGATGACAACAGCGGCAATTCTAAGGGGG
>Ga0210059_1004857_pt1 | contig 21668 bp, 9 predicted proteins | sample Ectturendosymbi2_FD_188042 | JGI IMG/M metagenome (GOLD analysis project Ga0210059, IMG submission 188042) | Ecteinascidia turbinata endosymbiont from Florida, USA - Sample 2 (SPAdes) (version 2) | ecosystem: Host-associated > Tunicates > Ascidians > Unclassified | place: Key West, Florida...
GTTTTGATCCAGATATGCTAGAAAGGCAATCGAGGACTCTAAAGACTCGTGAGATATCCTAGTTTCAAAAAAATATTTGATCAAAAATGTGGGCCCATTCGATTGGCGTCTAGGGCCGGGCAAAGTAGGCCATAAAAACGCGAAAACACCCCCACTTGTGACGCCACCCCAAGAGAACCCCTAACCCTAAACTGAAGATTTGTTTTTTGACTCGAAACTGCTAGACTTGCTGAATCCGTAGAGGGTTTGAACACCTCTCTAGCTGCAGCAGGTGCCGAGTTATAACCAAAAATGCATGAGCCACTATAGTGGTTCTGGTGGTCGTTAAAGGGTTTTGAATTTGATCCACTTATCTTTGCATCAAGCCCGTAACCACCTTGGGACACCAGAGGGAGCGAAAAGTTTTTTGAGAGTGGCCCAAATTTTGCAAACTATGTCCAACACTTTCAAATTATGTCTAACATATTTTTCCAGGGGGCGTAAAATTTTCTAGGTGGGCTTCTCCCCCCTGCGCCCCCCTGGTTACGGTCCTGCTTTGTATAAAGGCATGCACTTTCATCTGTTCATCTGTACATTTTCTTCACCATGTTCTGTGTTTGTTTATTTTCCTAACTGTTTTTATTTGATTTCCAAGTGTTTTTTTCAACACTTCTCAAAAATTAATAAACAGGGTTGGTTGACTGGATGACCGCCATGGTTCCTCACCAATCCTATATGAAACAGCACCTCTCTTTGTTTACGCTGATCAGCTATTGCGCCATTGCACTTTCAATTGCTCTGATGTTCACTAATAATTGGTTTTGCTCAGTGCAATGGCTTATTGTAGTGCTTCTGCTTGTTGGCTGACGCGCATGAAAAATAAACCATTGAAACCATCTCTGCTGTCTTGCTGGATATCCAACCAGCAAATTGGATAGTGATTATCTCTCTTGTCTGAGGGTTGGAGAATGCGTCCATAATACACGGAAGCTGTTACAGAATGAACCGTCTCCAGAAAGAATTCAATAGGGGAGCTTTACGTTTGTGCAAGGGAGCTTGACATTCAAAAATTGACAAAACTCTGCTTATTTATACTAGCGTTTTATATTTCAGTTTGGGGGGCTTGGAGCTTTATTTGTGGGTCAATCCCATCAAATCTCCACCGTGGCAACGGGACTGGTTATGGTTTGCCTATGCTGCGTGACAGAAAAGATAAAAATGGAAACGTACACTGCACAGTTAACACCTCTGCAACAAACATCGCTGAAGAAATATGAGAAGTCATTTCAAATATTTGCATGTCTCTTGGACAGAGCTTAGCTTTGACTGCAGATCCGGCCCTACTTTGAGTAAAACTGAAAAACTTGACTCCAGCTCTGATGTAAAATGCAAACTTCGCTGGAGTCAATTCTGTCACTCCTGCTCTGTGATGATCTCATCTCACGTGTGTATGAATGAAAGATTATACAATGTTTATTAAGCATTTAAACTGATTGTTTGCTGTGTTTTATCACCGTGTGTAGTCTTATGCCACTTATTGAAATTTCGAACTGCAGACGGTGTGCATGTAGGACTGAAGTAATGCCCCGAATATTTCTTGCTGCTAAGGTTGGTATGTAATTTGATGTTGTTTTTGTTTCCGTTTCTATTTCCTGACAAATTTTAGCATATTCTAATAGGGGAAGCCCCATAGGAGGAACCTGATTGATTGTACGAACCGAAGATATTTTTGTTGCATTTCTGCAGGCAGTGTTGCTACTTCTGATGTTTCAACATCAGATCTGATGGTATTTTTGGAGAAATTTCTTATGTCTGATGTTATGGCGACAAATCTGATGCTGAATAGACTGTTTTTTTGATACGTTTTCGCTCCTTTTTTTAGCATGCAAAAAGTTACTTTGTTAAGTTTCTTTGATGAATCTGTTATTACCCTCATACATAATAGGCTATGAGTATGTGTAATTCAATAATTGTCGTTTCAAAGCAAATTGAAAAAGCTGTCTTCTATGCTTAGGGTTTAACATTTTACATTGGTGCCAAACCTGGGGTTTTGCCCCCATGATATATCAGGATTTTAAAGCCTTTTTTTGTTTTCTGCCAGATTTTTCTTCGGAAAATCTACAGTTAAGATTGGCAGTGGCTACAGAACCGCCTGTGGTTCTTCACATTTGAAACCTCATTCAACCACCACCTGTAACGTGACAGTAACGCATAACGACAGTGCAGTAGGCTTAGTAAAAATGTACCAAACGTAAATAAAACCATAACCTTTAAACTTAATCCCTAACTAAACCTAAACTTTTAAACCTTAAACCTAAAGTTTTAAACCTCAAACGTAAACCTAACCCGTAAAGTTAAACCTTAACCACTGAACCTAAAGTGTTAAACCTTAAACGTAAACCTAACCCCTAAAACTAGAGTTTTAAACCTAAACCCTAAACATCACATGAAGTTTTAAACAAAACCTAATTCCTAATCCTAAACCCTAAACCTAAGCCCTAAACCTAAACATAAAAAAGTAAAGAAAAACAGGTCCCAAGAATTGAAACGTGCAAGCACTACTACCACAAAAACAGTCGTTAAGATGAGAGCCGAACCAAAAACCATTGGCTCAGCAGACGTAAACGCTAACTGCTGTGCTACCAGGACAGTGCTGCTTGAATGACAAACGCAACATTTTATTCGACTTGTGCCATGTGAGGTGGTTCTGTAGCCACTTCCTTTAACCCTCTGTCTTAGTCCTGCGCTGGCCACTGTTTTGGCCAAGCTTTGCAATGCCATAAATTGCCCGCCGATTGAGCTAGAGAAGTGTTTAAACCATCTACGCATTTAGTAAGTCGTCTAAATCAGATTGAAAAAAATATTTCTTTGTTTTGGGTTTGGTGTTCTCTGTGGGTAATGTCTTAATGGGGGCATGTTTTCACACCTTTTTGGCTGAGGTTACCTGACCCTGCACGCCAACTCAATGAACCATTATTTTTGCTCAAGTTTTTTTTGGAATCTTAATTTATTATCTAGGCTATCATGTGAGTCCTTAGAGCCTTTGATTGGCTTTCTAGCACATTTGGAGCCAAAATTATGGCTCAAAAAACAAAAATTGGTAAAAAATTATGCCTCCACAAATGTTGATCCTGGGTATATTATACCCATATTATATATGGCTGTAACTTGCCAGCAGAGATTGAGCTAGAGATCTGTTCAAGCTTTTCGTAAATGGAGAAAGTCTCGTAGTTTAAAGAGAAAAAATATTTTAAGCTTGGGATGTCGTTTTTTTATGTTTACATAATGGGAGGATGTTTATGCAAATTTATTTATAATTGGATGATGTTATCATCCCCTGGCAGCTGACCAATTTATCCGATTTTGTGGCTCAAAGTTTTCTTGGATTCCAGACTATAGTACGAGCCTTTAGAGTGTTTGATTAGCTTTTTAGTGTTAGTGGTTCAAAAGTTATGGCAAAATAACTGACTACTAATTAGGGAAATCCCCTAGGTTTTTGTAAACAATTCATTTTTTGGCCGTAACTTTGGCACCAGAAACGCTAGGAAGTTGATCAAGGGCTTTAAAGACTCATTATAGCCTAGAATCCAGTAAAACTCTGAGCCACGAAATTGGCTCATTGGATTAGCTAATGTTGTCATCATACAAACTGCAAAACATACCCGACTTATGACGTCATCAACCAAAAACCCCAAGCCCAAAACTTAATTTTTTTCCATTCTAAACTACAAGACTTCATTAGTTTTTAGAAGGTTTGAATAGCTCTCTAGCTCTATCTGCTGCTGAGGTATGGCTGACCGAATTTGGCAAATGATACCTTTTGTGTAAATTTTTGTATTTTTGTCAAAAATGTTTTTTTGAGCCATAATTTTGGCTCCAGATATTTTAGCAAACCAATCAAGGACTCTAAAGACATGGATTATAGCCTAGTTTCCAAAAAAGTCTTGATCTCAAAAATGGCTTGTTGGATTGGCACCTGGGGCCAGGTATACTTGGCCAAAAAACAAAAACATGCCCCCATTATGATGTCACCCACAGAGAACCTCAAATCTAAAATGAAAAAAATATTTTTCAATCTTAACTAGAAGACTTGCTGAATCCATAGAGGCTTTGAACAGCTCTCTAGCTCAAACGGCTGGCAAGTTATTGCGTTGCAAAGCTCTGCAAATAAGTGGGCGGCCTGGGACAGAGGGGGTTAAGTGCAGATTACTGATACATCTTCATTTTTGATACGTTTTTTCTAGGTATCATTCATGCATTGCTGCTAATGTTTAAATGTTGTGCGTATTACATCATTTCATTATTCTAAGTATTGGCAATAGAAGCTGTTAGTATATATGAAACTGCAACATAAAAATCTGATATTATCTGATGTTGTAAACTTTGCTTCAGCAAGGCATATTCTAATCTTCACTATGGTATTACAAGTTGGGCATCAGCCCCTAAATCAGTGGTTCCCAAACTGGGTAAATTATCCCCAGGGGTAATATGTGATTCTTCAGGGGGGAATGTGGAAATAAGACCTAATCGCTACTTTTCATTTGGGTAACAGCTCGAAAAAGTTTAGGAACCACTGCCCTAAATCAACAATTTCCTCTTTAGGTAACACTCAATAGTTTCTTAGAATAATGACTTAAATAGCAATTTCAAATCAGGTGTAGCAAGTCATTGATAAAGAAATTTTGACAATCACCAAATACTGTATTTATTAGATTGTTAGCCACCCTTGATTGTAAGCCGCACTTGAACATAGGTTACCTAAGACTCTGATGTTTACACCAAACAATTGCTTTCTGTTCATCATAGTCCCTCCTGAGACAGATGTACACGTGATGCTGAAGAGAATAGAATGCGAAATAAGGGTTTGGTCAACAAAACGTTGCCAAGGAAAGATTGAGCCTCATCTATGCCTTTCGATAAGGTAAAGAAATAAAAAATGTAAGCCACACAAAATGATGAAAAAAAATTTATAAGTCACGGCTCACAATCGAATAAATATGGTATATAAACTAGATATAGCGAAATTCATGTTTGAGCTCAATAAAAAGTAATTTCCTATAGCTTCCAATTACTGCTTCATTGCAGTTTTTAACATTCATTCTCATAATCACAGACAAGCTCCTTGTCTGTGATTGTCTTGAATCATGAATGTGCCATTCTTTGGAAAAGCGCTATAGATATCTGCTTAAGATATTGGGCCAAAATATGGGCATCTGTTGGTAAGAAAATTAAAGCACCTGTTTACATTAAAATAAAAAAATTATTCAAGCAAGGATAATGATATGGGATTGAGTTGAGATTTCAGCTTAGCTGTCACATAAAATTCTGAAATACAGATGTTTGGAGATAGACATGTTTTCTGAGTGCATTACTGTATTTGTGTTTTTATGCTTTTACTATAATTTTTCTTTGTTTGCACTGCTTATGGTCAGTAATTAGAATTTGTTTCTTTTTTGCTTGTTCAAATGCAGTAGTAAGTTTGGTTTTGTGTGTGGATAAAGTTGTTTTTACAATTACAGTAACTTACGTGAACACTTTATGTAAAAATAGATAATATTGAAGTTTAATTAATTCTGACTCTGAGTCAAGTAGAAAAAACTAATAGAGCACCTGACAGCTAAGCTTATGTACCAATATGGAATGGGTTTTGTGGAACAGAAAACAGGCTATGTGCAAATGTGCATCTGGCTCCTATTGCACACTGGCTGTAATATTTTCTCTTGGAAGTTTGTGTATTTACATATGAAAACTATGAATGAAATAGTATATTTAACAATTAAAGCACTTGTTTTGGCTCCAATTGCAAAGTGTTTTATGAAACTAGTTCATACATGGCAACTTTCAAAAACTGCCTGATATTCAACCCATTTTCCAATGGAAAACACCTAATAGTGAAAGTGCTCATGGTAATTCTAGGTGTCATGGAAACTGATTCTTTTTATCAGCAGTAAATGAAGATACGTAGATTTATTTTTTGTACACTGCTTTTTGATTTTTTCATTGAGCACTGTGTTTTTCAAATTATCAATATGAATTTGCCGCAGGTTGTAAAAGTCTATTTAATTTCGATGTAGAGATTTCGTTGTAGTATGGAACAAATTCTGGAACAAAAACTACTTATTTGAGGTCAAGCTTTGCAACATTTTCTACAATAGAGAAAGCTTTAGTAGGCCAAAGAAAAGCTTTTGTGTACTTTTCTGTGCAGGCCTGGTCTAGACTATCACTAGGTTGGGAACACCGTTTAATTAAACTATATTTAATGGATTACTAGATAGTTTCAAATCTGTTCATAACTCACCATGTTTGAACGCTGATCTCATCTAAAATTTCTAGCTTTTGCATTGAATCATTCTCTGTGTACAATCTGCATAAACAGTTTGAAGCATGATGAACAGCATCTATTTAAAAATTTTGAATAAACACTAATTAAACAAAAGATCAAATTACAGACATACTTTAATTATAGTTTATGCTGTTATTCTTTGAAGCTGGTAATTGCATATCATACATTACATTTTTACTAAAACTGCCTGACTATTTTGACTGTTTTTTTCTTTTACCATATTTTTGGGGCCATAAGGCACATTAAATGAAGCAAAACTTGCTTTTGCAAGAATACATGAGTTGTATTCAACTCATTCACAACAACTCCCATGTGCCAGAGTCACCACTTGGAGTTTACTCTGTCATTACATACATGGGAGTTTAATCTGTCACAAATGCCTAATCTGCCAGACACGAACAGAATAAAATTAAAGTTGTGCACGTGTCAGTGTGTGCCAAAGTAGTCAGGACCCTCATGGAGTAATACGATCTGTGGTGTGTGCTAGCTACTCTTAGGCTCTGCTCATTGCAATTGTTGTTTTTGTATTATTACAACACGGTGGTCTGTTTACAAAAAAATCATAACTAGTAATTAAATAAATAGCAGCGTTTACCACATAAAATAGGTTCAAGATGAGAAAGCACAACCAGATTCATACATTAGGCGCACCGCATTGTAAGGCACACTTTCAATTTTTGAGAAAATTGGTGATTTTAAGTGTGCCTTGTGGTCTTGAAAATGTGGTAATTTGATTTTGGTGGCAGTAATTTGCAGCAGACCAAAGCCTGGAATTTGCTTCTTGCTAGGGCAGTTAAGGTGAACATTCTTGCCTAAGGTGTGCTACAGTGATCCACTCAGTGGCCATGGATTGAACACCCAACCTTCCAATTGAGAGGTGGACACTTTACCATTGAGCTATCACTGCCCCCTTTGACTAGTAGCCAACCTTTGATCAATAATCATTCAGGAATACAAAAAGCTATTTTCGATTGTAAAAGCAAGGTTAATACAATATATATATATATATGTATAAATTCTTCAATTGAATATTAAGATATAACATTTTTATATTTGATGATACTGTATCAAGTAGAAAGCTTATGTTTCAATGGCATTATCTTCTTTTTTTAGACTTGATGGTCAAGCCATATATACTTTGTCTATGGTAGCACCATTGCATGATGTTTAATAAAACTGGGTTGGACTGTTCGTACTGAATTGTGAACTGCTCCGTAATATTATTTCAATTTTTTGATCCAGAAAGTTTGCAGAAAAGCTTTTGAAAGAGTTTCATGTTAAAATTCAATTTCAAGAAACTTCTGTCTTGTGGCAGAAAAGAAATACATAATTTGCTTGGAAGTTTTTCTTATAAAATGATTTAAGGACATCCAGAAAATGATTGCAACTCTGGCTGCATTTGCAAGATTTTTTGAAAGACACCACACTAATTCATCAGTATTGCCAGATGATCTTACAACAAAAAAAGTTAGTTTGGAACGTTTTCTCACTTATACATCTTAGATGAAGGTTGTAAATGTTTCAACTATTTGGTTAGAAAGTATAAAATTAGCCTTTAGCTGGAGTAAACTGGTGTTGTTAGTCTGATCTCTTCATTCAACTTTCCAAATATGACTTGTTTTTTGTGTAGTTTCACTGTTGTTTAGTGACCTGCTTGTAGTTTTATAATGCTGCCAGTCGTTCCATACTATTTTCTGTAAATTTCAATTTTTATTTCTTCTGCCAAATTCTTCCAAATTAGTATTTTGTTCAAGTGAACATATTTTTGCTTGTGAGGCCTTTAGAAAACATTTACAGTTTGCTACAGGCAGAACAACCGAACTAATATTAAAGTTTTTCATTTAGTATTGAAAAAGTATGGGAAATGTTTTTCGAATATATGTGGGAACCCTGCAACTTTACAGAATATCTAAGTACACTATCCAATAACCTGCCCATCAAAGCTTTTTCAAACCTCATGTAATAATAAATTAGTTAATCATTTAATAGAACAACAAAGCACTCAAACAGGAGTTTTTTAAGTTAATACTACTATATTTAAAGAAGAGAGAAAGCTTGAAAAAATAAAATTTCCTGTGTTTATGGTGTCAATATCAGAGGTACAAAAATCTGTACTTAGCTTTAACTGTATTATACTGTTTTTGGTTAATTAATTTTGTTTAACCAAACAACAAGCATTGTTACCCTATTAATTCCAGTAGGTCTCTTTTTTATAAAGGTATTACTTTAGTGTGTTTGTTTTCCAGTTAAGGAAATTAAGTACAGCTTCCATTTTGTTAAAAATACTGTGTTGGATGCAAAACCCAACCTTTATTTGCAGTTGGTCTGTGGATTGTTGCTCAGTATGTAAAACTTTGTCATTAATATGAAAGTTTTTAAATCTAAAATCCTTTGCTAGAACCTTTTTTTGTGATTTTTAAGGTATAGACTCCTTAAACCAGAGTCCTAAACGCAGCAGCACAGCAGTACAAAAGGATCAATTATGCAGTGACTGACACTAGAACTCCAGTGCGAGAACCAAAATCTATGCCTTGAAAAATATGAGATGTGAAATAACAAGAAAAAAGCAGTATGCATTGTTTGACTTCATGTGATCAAATACATACATAATGTCAAGGCAATGTTGGTGTCATAATTGGAAACAAGGAAGTCAGTGTCTGGGCTGTAGTCATGTGCATTCAACCATGTAAAAGTGGTAAACAAACATTCATCTGAGAATCTTGAAAGCAGACTGTTTCTTCAATAGTTGACAAAATTACCAAAATAATTGGTCAAAAGCATAATTCACAAGACAAAAACATATAGCTTGAGTGATCTATTGCAAGAAAAGAACTTTCAGAATTATGCAAGACCAGGTTTGTAACCATGTTCTGAATTAGCTAAGGGACACCAACTCCATTTAAAGATCTCATGGAATGGTGTTAATATCAGAAGTCACAAGCAAAAACTGCACCAAGAATGTTTGCAGTGATGCAAACTTTACGATATGACAATTGTACTCATTGTACAAAGTTAAATGTGCATCAGTGTACTCTAGTAGGCAATTGGTCCAACTTTTTCAAATGTATTTAGCGGTGAAAAAACAAATTTTTTTGCGTAGTATGCTTTCTCCTCGGTTTAAGCTTATTCAGTTGTTTTGACATTTGGTATCACATTGTGCCCTAAAAAGTTATAATTTAATGCTTTTTGGATCTCCAAGAAACACTGCATCATGCAGCAACTAATCTCTTTTGAAACTCAACCAATGCTAAATCACGTCCAGTTTAGATATTTTTCCTATGATTTAAATACAACATTTCAGTGTGATCTCATATAAAAATCAAGATTGCTTTCAAGTATAGCATCTTGAGAGTAGGAGAACGACAGCATGGAAAAAATGAGAATAATTGTAGCATAACATATCACGCTAGATTTTCATTAAATGGAGTTAGGCAAAAAGTCCAAAAGTTGCAGTGGGATGTGAAAGAGGTTTATAACAAGCTTCATACTTTTCTTTAAATCTGGGTTGAAAAAAATTCTGCATGTCCATGGTGCGCCTAGTTCCACTCATTCAGCATTACTACATGTGCCATAGATCAAATTTAGTTTTATTTTTGACTCAAATAATAAAGTCACATTAGGAAAGGAAATAGCTTTTATGTGTGACCAAGAACTTCTTTTAACGTGTTTATTTACAAATACTTAAATCAACATCATAATCATATGGCAAAGAATATTAAGTTTGTGAAAACGTTTCAGATTTCTCCACCAACCCAAGGATCACTGCCCAACAACGTGGACAATGAACCATGTATTACAACACCTTCCATGACGACAATAAAAATGAGCCAGGCAAGTGAAACAATATGTGAAAAAACTAAGGTTCTTAGATTTTTTGACATAGATTTCAAATTATTTCCCATCATAGCAATAGCGACAGCAATGGTTGTGTTGAATTGGTGTTTATCACAACTTTTTGATGAAGTTAATGATTGGAGAAATTTCAAATGGCTTTAGACAAAAAACTGTGGTTGGAGTATTGCATTTCTTTGCAATCCATTGCTTACTTGTGACTGACTAGTGGATTTTGAGCTGTATTACAATGTTACTTAGTGTTTATATTTGTTCCAACTCCGTTTGCAACTGCTAAATATTTGTCAACACAGCATTTGTCATAAGACTTGGAAAACGTGTGGTATAAAGTGAAGAATTATCTCGTCATCGCGTGCGGAACACTCAGTATTTAAAAAAATAGAACACATAATGTTTTCTCTTATTGTTTTGCAGATATGGTGGATACATTTGTGCTTTAATGTTTTGTGCATTCTTAGTTCTTACTGCGTGGTTGGAGGCAATATTCGGTTCGTGATTCAATGCAATGCACTTGTTTGCGAACAGTCTAACAGTTGACCTGATAACCTGCTATATACCGTACATCAATGTTTCATTGGTCGCTGTTTACATCATTAGCCGCTGTTTCCGGTCGCTCCTGTGAGTGGACAACGCTGTTGTTCACCGAACCGTATAACGCCACGTTGTTCTGGCTTCATATTCAAGTTTATTAGTCTTTGTTGTATATCCGAATATAATCAAAGGTGGCAATCAAACGTAGAGTGCTACTGGAAAGTTATTAACGGACAAAGTGGCGAGATTTCGCCTTGCTTCGGCTTGCCAATCTCAAAAACGCCAGGTCGGTGCTCCTGCAACAACTAGATTGACCCCTCAACTAGTAGGGGGATCTCTGTGGAATCGTAAACGACAACGTGTTCCTCACAACCACCGAAGATTCTACGTACAGTTCCATACACAGTCTTAGGGCCCTTTGGTTGCTAATTTTTGTATCTACACAACAGCGCTTTACGAATTTCACAGCTGCTCACATTGTCGCGAAGTGTCACGCCGTGAACTCTTCGCAAAAATCCCATCCAAAGCTTTTCCCGAAGGACCTGGTCATATGCTTTTTCAAGGTCGACAAAACATGCGTAGACATCTTTGGCATACCCCTAAGATTTCTCGAAAATTTGCTGGAGAGTGAAAACTTGTCTGGAAACCAACTGCTTGAAGGAAAACTATTTATTCGTAAACAAACGAAGTTTTATTAATTTGTGATATTGTATCCAACTGCACTCATCAGAATGTTTACTTTCAACATTTTATGTATAGAATGTAAGCAGAACATTTCAAATGCAATGCATGTTCAAGTAAACAATGTTGTGTTGTGTAATTTTTTAGGTTGTGCAATCGAACCACGTTAACAAATACCTCGCACTCGATGGCGGTCAGTTGCTGAAATGGGTCGACACATGTGCTTGCTTGTCAGGTAACATTTGTTACATGTATTGCTACATCGACTTAACGTAGTAAATATGTGCCGACGAAAGGCGAAGTTACTGAGTAGGCTGCATGAAGCCTAGTGGACTGCAATTCCAAGCGCCGGGTAGGGAACGTTGAGTTTTTAACCCAAGCTTTTCAATCAAATGCCAGCATTTTCAAAACTGTTTTTCCCTAAACTCTGGACTATACACAGATTCGACCATGTAGTGCAAAAGCGGTGGAGAACCGGTAATTTTTTTACGAGGACTCGTAGTAAACCTTTAGTGGTAAAGTTGGCTGTGATTTTTCTTTTGTGTTTTTTTTTTTCAATCCGGAACTCAAAGTATTGCACGACGCCTACCCAGGCTGCTTTACCAATGTATGCGGAAGAAATTTCTCTCTGATCTACTTAAAACTAAGGTTTTGCTGTTGTTCTTGCGAAAGAGCTACTTTATCTCTTTTGCTGTCACGTTTATGTGTCTCGTTGTTTTTCGATCCACAGCTGAAAAGCTCGCTGGTCATCCGTGCGTGACTGTTTCAGTGGACGATTTGCATTTCGAAAATGAAGTGACGTTGGGACAAATACTGAGCTTGCATGCCAAAGTTAATCGAGCATTTACGACAAGTATGGAGGTAGGCAGGTATTTCGGCACGTTTGATGAATTAAGAACGTAACTCACAATTTGGAGGAAATGATGTAGACATGTCTCGTTGGCTTCTATCGCTCCGTGAAATTCAGGTGCATCTGTTTCATTCTCAAACACTAAATGATCAAGCTAGAATTCGATTGGAATAAAATAGCAGACCACATCTCTTCTGCTGGTAAAGTCTATGCTCTCTGTAAGATCCGGTGTAATTGATTCGCTGCCGCGTTAAGATGGATATTTGTGATAAAAGCTTCTTGTATTTTAAGTAAGATTTGCGCGCAATTTTTCTGTTTTGGGGTCTGATTAAAAGAAGTCCGATTTTCATTTTGGTGTGTTCAATGTTTTATCACAATATGCTTCCTTCAAGGAACTCCTAACAAATTGCTTCTGTTTACAACTATCGCGTATTTAGAAAAAACAGTTGGTGCTTTGTCGCTGCAAAAAAGTGAGAGCTGCGATTGGTTAGGTCATGAAGTTTTCTTTGTTGTTACCATTTTTTCAGCGATATGTTGTCGTGATTCCACTCTTAAGCTCCATTGTGAAACCGACAAACGAATGCAAACAGTTATGAGAGATCATTTCCAGTAAAACTAGCGATGTATTCGCTAAAATGCGTTTTTTGTCTACCAATAATAGCGAATAAATGGCTAGTAACTTGCATTTTTACGCAGGTTTAGTTCGGCATTGCGCAGGTCCTTTGCATGCATTTTGCGCAGGTCGGAGTAAAAGTTGATTGTGAAGATCTAAGCGAAAATAAAAGGAAACGTGTGTGCGAAGTATTCATGACGTTTGTTGCTCTGGATTCTGATCACAAAAAGGTAATCGGCGAAACAAGGAACGTAGTATGTCGCAGTTCCGATAGCAAGTTATCTTCCATGTTCAGATTATGATTGTTTTTGTGACAGGTTCCATTACCGCAGCTCATTGCTGAAACTTGTGAAGAAAGAGAATCGTTTTCTCTTGCAAATGAGCGGAGGAAGGTCAGTAACTGTAGAGTCTAACGCGCCGCTTTCTCAGCCAAAAACCCGGGATGATGCGCTGCCAGTTTTCTTGTCCGCTCTTATGTAATTGTTATGATGACTCTCTGTCAGTTTTATTGATTGCAGGCGAGTGAAACAAAGTGCAGAACAGTTTAAACGTTTCGATTAACTTCGGCTGTGTGTCCCTGCGCACAAAGGCTGTTTCATAGACTGTCGGTTCGTTCGATCACGGTCTTTAGGTCCGCATCAGCCATGCCAATACCATGAACGCGCTGCTCAACGATCATGAAGCGAGTTCGGCTCTGTACTCGCTGTCTCCTGTGCATCGATTGCCTCCCAGCGAGTTGATTTTCCCGTCGAAAGCTGTGCACGGGTTGGACACGGCGTAAGTGTCGATGAGGTATTGCTATTGGTAGCGTTGACAGGTTGATAAAAGACGCTTAGAAAGTACGTAACTACGTACGTAAAATTTGAAATATAGCCTCAAGATCAGATTTACTTGTTTCATGTGCAAATGACGTCGAAAGTTGTCCTTATCCACTGTATGCAGAGTGGAAAGTGTAGAATTGGTGTTGCCTCCTCACGCTAATCACCATGGCAATACCTTTGGGGGTCAAGTGATGTCATGGATGGAAAACGTTGCTTCCATTTCCGCCGGGTGAGCCTTTTATTCTTCCATCCACCATCTTACACCAAACGACTTTGTTGTAACTGCTTTTCCACTCCCAGACAGGCGTTTTCACGAGACAGACGAGCATATGCACGACAGCTTGGTTGTAAACGTCGTTATGTCGTTCGTTGTTTGCTCATTTCATGTTTTTCAGAACGATATCACATTTCACAACGCGCTGTTGGTAAATAGTTGAGCGCTGTAAGTTATAACATAGTTTAATGCGTAATTGAGCGTTGTTTCAAATTTTATTGAATGATTTCGCGTAGTTGACGAAAACAGGCAGTATGTAATGCAAACCGCTTTGCGTAAACGATTGTGGGATTTTCTTGCTTTTGCTGAAGCCTGACATCGCACAAATCCGATACGCATCTGTTCTCACCGTTGCATGTGTACAATGGACACATATGAGCCCAGAGTCCGGCCTCCCTAGCATAAAGCAAACACGTGGTAGTTAGAAACGATTTCTTAGATAGTAGTTTGTTCCTACAGGCGCGTTTGCAACGGTTCTGCGATTCTGCGGTCTGTCGACATGGTTTGCTTTCGAGGACCCAGCACAGTTGGTGACCGCATCGTGCTCAGGTCCATTGTCAACAACGTGTTTCAGGACAGGTGAGATGTTGCATGACGACCTCATCAATGATTGACATGTCGTTGGAAGTCATAGCGTTGTAAAATTGCAGAAGCGGTCTTGTGACTTGTTCTGAAAACACTGTGGTTCACTTCATGTCAAAACCCCATTTGGGAAAAGTGCTCACATTGCAATGATTGTGCTGCACGTAGCAATTAATACGGAGCTTTACCCGCCCGTTACTTCATTACTTGCCATTGTATTCGTCCATTCATCGTCAAATCGGAGAGATTGAAAATGAGTCCGAAGTAGTGTGGATGTTGTACACAACGTTACGTTGCACTTTTTCCCCCTTCCAATGGCTTTCTGCCTTGTTAGTATAAAGAAAAATCATGCAAACTATGCGACATCGCTTACAGCGAACGACCTCATCAACTCATGCGATTTGTTGTCGCTGCATGCATACGAGTCGCGAGTTCTTGAGTGACTTTCATCGATGCCGCGAAGAGCCAACGGTTTCTCGCTGTTTTGCTTCTACACAGTTTCGGTTTTGATAGATTTTGACCTTCGTTGATGATCGTTTGAGCCGAAGTTGCTTTAACCTGCAAATGCCAAGTGTTTTACTTTGTGGATGAAGCGCTGTGCGCCCGGGCCAACCTCGAAGGGCGACAGTGCGGGTTGATATTCTCCAATGAATCAACTACACGTTTGCGTTTGTAGATACAGACGCCTACGATGCTCTGGTCAGACTGATGACTCGCTCGGATAAGTTACCGGATTGGCTTTGCGCTCTTTTACCGAAAACCAGGGATAAGTCGCTGCTCAAACGGAGGCCGGTCATTTGTGTAGCTGTCCCCCATTTTGCGCAGTTTGGTTGTTTCAGTCGTTTTTTTTCTCAAAGTTTCACTTCTTCTATTGGTTGATGCATGTTCATGGGTTATTGCTCGAGAGAGCCATCGGTGTGTGCAAAGATGCTGTTTTGCGAAATTAAGGAAAGTTGAAACCATTTCATAAAATCGCGTAAGTGGTGAACCGGCGCCTGCAGTCGGTGCGATTTCCTCAACCTTTTTTATTTGTGATTTCGATGTTTGCCTTTCTAAAGCAATAACTTGCGCAACTTTGTTCAGTTTAGAGGTAGGAGTGCGCGTTGAAGCGTATCGTTTTGACAACGGCAAGATCGGCAAGCGACGTCACATCAACAGCGCTTTCCTGACTTACGAAATTCGAAGCTCTTCAAACGCTGTGGTTCTTCCAAAATTAGTTCTAGAGCCAAAAGTAAGATATTTGTTCATCTGCGTACTCGTACTTAATAGTTTTGACCACTTTTTGTAAAGCAGTACCTTAATTAGAAAATCAGTCCGTGATGCTTCCACCTCATCACCAAGTGAGTCGAATTTTTTTCGCTGATCGCTCAAATGTTACAGAGTCCACTGAAATTTGAAAATTAAGTTTTCGGACTCGTTTTTGTTTATTTTTTGATCCAAAAAAAGATACCCACGTAACTCTGAAAAAGCAGAAAAGGCACTTTTCCAAGTCAGAGGCTTCTGTAAACACTAATAAAAATCATACTTGATGTGTAACTCAAGTCTGCTCACGTAGAATAAAACTAATAGTAATTGCCACTTGCCACAGCGGGTCTTGATTTTTCTTAGTTTTTTTAATCAGAAGGTGCCTTAAACTCTAGCATGCGCTTATTGTGGTTATTCTGTTTTTCACCTCCTGGGCCATTCGAGCTATTATCGTATCCGCTGCCGCACAACCAGCATCGGTGTCATAAGCTCCACTTTCGCAAGTGTTTGCCGCAATATCCTGTCTGGAACAGCGAAATTAGCGCCAGGAAACCTTCCATTCGATCAGATTCACCAACAGGTTTGTAGGAACTACGGCTTGTATTGCTGTTTTGTAACTGACAGCAAAGCGGTGACTTTCTTCGTGTTTGGTCGGTTCTCATCTCAACTAACGTCATTTATGGCTATTCTCATTCAATTTTTTGTGCCATCGGCTGTTGTCTGATTAGACTTTTTTTGTTTACTGTTGGTAAGTCGTTCAAATGCATGTGTATGTGTTGTCTTCACCGGTCAGGGTTTCTTATTTTTCATTTGCTTTCGATTTTTTTAAACGTGGCTTGTGACAAAAGGATTGATCGGTGTTGGCAGTTTCAGCTTATGTCACCGACCTTGCGTTGATAATTCTGTAATGCTGGACGCTGCATATATTCAGCTTCTATGATCATTATGCAAATATGCGTCTAGGATGGTCCGCGCAGACAGAGGGAGGCGGCTGCCCGTCGGAAGATCCGGCTGGACAGGCGATACATACTGTCCCCTCGACGCCAAGACATCCTGTCTGTTTCTTGGAATTCGGCGAACGCCATGTACCTTTGCTATGGCAACGTGAACGCTCTCAATCGTCTGTCAGCTCGTACGGACTGGAAGGTCGTGGGAGATACCGAAACGGTGTGGTGTTGCTCAACTACACATAGATTATCTGTTTTTCCGTCGAACAACGCTTTTCATGCTCGATAATCGTGTTTTTCTTGTGCGTGTTGCGATTTCTTTCTGTGATCCAGACGTGTTATTGTTTGTTCAACACAGATGCGCTTAAGTACGCGAGAAGAAAGCGGCGTGCTTTCCATGTGTGTTACGTTGAAGGTGACGTGTCCTTTGAAAGCGGAGGCCGTGTTTTCTGTCTTGAGAAACGCGAAGTATCGGCTCAAATGGGATCCTTTGATGATGTGAGTCGCTGGACTTCACAGCAGTCTTTCCGCTCCCTCTGCATGTTCTCTGATCTAACAATGGATTAACACCCTCAAGTAGTTGCATAAATCTTGGCTTGTTTTTTTTTCATCCTGTTCGTTGAAGAAAGTTGTACAAACTTCGACTCAATTTGTTTTGCATCCTGTTTATTTCAATGCTTAGTCGAAGAACCCGCGTCTGCGCGTTGTTTCATTCCAGAACGGCGCACTGGTTCAGAAAAGGCTTTTTCACTTTTGTGGAGAAACAAATGTGTCTTTTAAGTAAAACTTTTTCTAACCTTGGTATTTTCTTTGAGAACAGCTCTTGCTCACTCGTGCAGCAAGTAAGCGACGACGATGCGATTTACCACACAGTGATGCGGAGCGGGGAGGAGTCGAAACCCGACAACGACTTCGTGCTGCTCATCTCCGACCGTCGTCCTTCCTCAGGGAGGTAATTATAGCGCCACCAGGTGGAACGCTCTGCTTTTATGCGTTTCAATCGGCACTCCATCCGTCCGTCCTATTCTGTTTTCGGATCGCGCTGATTTTATCAACATCAAAAGTGTTTAGTGCTGACATCTTTCACCGAAGTGCCCGAAACTAAAGTTGCTTCTGTTTGCGCAATGCACGAGTGTATCTTGCTCGGCGCAAGCGATAAAGGCGGAAAAGGTTTGACGTGAAATGAAGTTTGATTTTTGAGCTGGTTTCGTAAAGATCACAGAAAATAAACCGAACACAGCGAGAAACAGATCTTTCCTGCGTTCACGAACTCTTCAGCGGCGTTTCAAGCTTGTGCGCAGTCGGGCCACGTTTCCCTGTTTTTGAGTACAGCGCAGTAGGGGTGTTATGGTATAGTACGTTTAACAGAACTCTGTACACAAACTACCCGCAGGTTTCAAATAAAATGCATTGCCCTGACTCCCAGTTTTAATGGAGCGCGATGTGAGGTCAGAGGAGCCTTTGGCTCAACCCACTTGAAACAATATGAAGCATTAAGCGCCACGTTTTATGAATGTGTGTTTTTTCAATTCATGTTTCTCTGTTTCCATCGGTTTTGCGTTCCCAGTATCATACAATATCGTCGGTTTATCAAGAGTAACAAAGTGAAAGCGTGTACAATGTATGTATGTTGTTCTAGCCACCCGTCCAGAACCGTCGATAGGAATTTTTCAATATGGTGGCTTTACGTTTGTGCAGGGGCTTCACGTTGTATAAATTGACAAAAACTCTACTGATTTATGGTATTTCATATTTCAATTTGGGGAAGCTTGGAGCTTTGTTTGGGGGGACTAAGCCCAACAAAGCCCTCTCATAGCGACGGGACTGAAATTTTCGTAAACGCTGTCCGAATATGGTTAATTAGTTGCGCCTCATTTTTGCGATGAGCTCTAAGCATCTTTATTTTAAATGTAAGTACCTTAGCGTTTTCTGCGATGCACTCTGAGTTTTTTCATGTTTTCTTTTTTTGTTTTTTCGTGGTTAAAATCTTTCACTGTTTCTTTGGAGATGGAAATTTTCAACGTCAGAACTTCACGATCCTCGCAAAATTTTTCTTATATCCTCTTTTTCTTGAAACAGTGCAGTTGCAACGGCGTATATGTCTCGGATTGGTTTCAAAAGCAGCGGCACTGATCCAAGATAGCACAATTGATCAATTTTTCCAATGCCTCGTAGAATTTGTATATTTTTGCAACTTTTGAGAATAAGTGCGCATACACATTCCGGAAAAATCTGCTGACAAAGATAATGTACCAGCTACGCCCATTTTTTTATTTTTTTGGCTGTCAACAAAGAAATGTGTAATTTTTCCCCCAGCTTTGGAGAAAAGCCTGCCGTTACCCACAAAAGTATTGATGGCTGTAGTGACTACTGACCAGTTTTCAAAAAGAATATCCCATAAATTTTCTGAACATATATCGTGTACCACGTTTTTTGTTCTGATGTGCGCTTTACTATGGCAAAACGTCTGCGTTAACCAAAATAATCTTTCCTATTAGTCGGCCGTGTTGCAGTGTTTTTTCAGGTGTTTCGAGGAACCGAAACAGCCTCTCAAATTAATCCAACGGTTTCTCAAAATACAGTAGAACCTCGCTTTACGACCACCACCAAACTACACTAAAAACTTCCGTTATGACTATGTCAGTATTCAAATGAAATTGTTGCTGTCTCTTGAAATGTCTTGGCGGTTACCAAGTTCAAGCCCTAAAGAAAACCTGGCCGTGCTGACTGTTTCGCTGTTAATAAGCTCTAATTTCAAGTTCCATGTGAAATAGCGCGGATTATTTGCGTTTTATAGTTAAAATTTTGCGATTTGTAAAGAAAGGTAATCCGGCTGAGCAGTTATTTTGTTTAATTGGACTGGAGCCGTTCTGTGGAAGTTGAAATGCGTTCTTGCATTCGCGCTCTGTTGTCAACATGCTGTGCTATCTCGTAAAAGGACCTGACACTAAAATTTTGTTTTCTTGTGAAGTGACCCTTACCGCGTGGCGATCCGCTCCGTTACACTGAAAACCGTTCCGCCGTCGGAAGAACATTCCAGAGCCGAGACTGCGTGTGCGGGTTTCTTGATACGTCATCAAGAAGGGCGTTGCACGGAGGTAAGTCGCAGTAACAGCGTGGTCTCCAGAAAAAGTGCTGCCCACAACGTTTAACACATTTTTTAATTTCGTGTCGCACCTCATTCGTGACATCCGTACCGCTTGGCGAGGCGTCGCTTCAGATGCTGACTTACATGCTTATGGGTTAATTTTGCGTGAAAAGCTTTAGAAAGCAGGACTATTTATATTTTTTAAATTTGATTTTGGGTGACGGCAATTGGCGGCAGGTCGAAGCCTGAAATCTGCTTCTTGCCGGGACGGTTGAGGTGAACGCTCTTGCACAAGGAGCGCCGCTGCGAGTCACTCAGTGGCCGTGGACCAAACAAGCAGCCTTTCACTCTACCGGACACTCTACCATTGAGCTATTGTTAAACCAGTTCACAACGACGTACTGATCCGTATATTATTAGTATAAACTTTCTTCACTTACGTATCTGTTTGCTGTTTCTCATCCGGTTTGAGTATTTTCTCTGCAGAGACAAAAATTCTTGTAAAAAACTTAAGCGACGTTTCACCCTTGTTTGCTATTAAGGCTGGTTTACACTGGGGCCAAGCAAGGCTGAGCCAAGCCAAGTTGAGCGTGGGAAAGTGTTCACACTTGCAATGATGTTTACGCTTGGTTGCGTAGGTTGCCATGCGAGCGAAGTTCGGCCTGCTGCCAACGTCTATCCTGGTTGCTTGGTATAAACAAGCTGGTATCTGTAACGGTTGGCCGTTATAACAAAAAAATGCAACTGCTACTGTGGTACTGGCCCTTAAAAAAGTGTTCACAAACTAAAAGGTGAAGGTAGTCTTCAATACTAGACTGCATTAATTAAGTCTTCTGGCACTTTACCTTTAAATGGAATCTTAAGTAAGGTAAATTTAATTTAAGTTATTTGTTTATGAGCAGACACGAAGTCCATAGCATGAACACGCACACTCTGCAGAACGCAAATATCTATCCAATAAACTAAAGCAACATTCAAACAGAATACCATGCTGAAAATCCAAGAAATATAATATAATTTAACATATCAAATTATTTTGGACTCAACTCTATAGTTTTTACCAAATGACAAAAGGTTTTTCAAATAGTATGAAAAACAAGTGACAAAAACAAGCAGAGGAGAGGCATATGAACTTCTAATTTAGGTACAAGCAGAAAAAAAGGATATCAATCAAAGATTTTACAGGGGTCTGATTATTAAAATCTTGTAACACTAATAATACCATGCTAAACAATTACAGGGACATATCATGGACAAGCATTTGCACATAGGGATGAAACTGAAGTACGTCTACTGCCTATGCAACAAATAAATTTTCTGTTGTGGATGAGCTTTACTCATTTCAGTGAGATAGCTTACTGAGATCATAAGCCACAAAACATTCAAACTTATTAAAAATAGTTTAGATGAACATTTAATAATGAATTACTGTATCCATCAAAATCTTTAAATTTTTACTCATGCTTAGATAACTTACAAAAACATTTTGTATTGTCAAAACATAGACTAAACGTTAGCAGAGAGAGGGTGGTAGCTTTTGAGTTGAGGAATTTACATCCATGTATCCCAATACTTGTTTTAAAAATGTTTTCCTATTTGACTTATGATTCAAACATGGAATCAAACTTTTAATTGTCCTAAAACAACAATATGTGGTGGCTTATTCTTGTACCAAGAAGATTGTGCTTTTAAGTGCAGAAACTACATATTTGCTGTTATCTGCAACTAAACAGATACACCAAAGAAAGAAGTGCAAATAAAAGCCAGAAAAAGGTACTGTACAGCCAGTGGCGAAACTAGCACATTGGGCCAGGGGGGTCAAATCGCTGTTGTAGGGGCCCGTGTTAAAACCGTAAAGTATA
>Ga0210059_1004858_pt1 | contig 21660 bp, 14 predicted proteins | sample Ectturendosymbi2_FD_188042 | JGI IMG/M metagenome (GOLD analysis project Ga0210059, IMG submission 188042) | Ecteinascidia turbinata endosymbiont from Florida, USA - Sample 2 (SPAdes) (version 2) | ecosystem: Host-associated > Tunicates > Ascidians > Unclassified | place: Key West, Florida...
CATGTTCATTTCCTTTTTTGGTGCACGTTCGCCACTTTCTGAACCGCACAATTGAATTTTTGGCCCCCCCTTTGGCCAGCGCCATAGGCACCCTCCTAGTTCGCCTAATGGTAGCGCTGCCCCTGACTGTACGTCCAATGGTGTCAAATTGACTGGGTTCAAAAGATATTTTAATTGATCTCTTCATCTTCCAACGATGTCCTCCTCATTGCTGAGTAGAACACCATTTTTGTCTTTGATGGATATAGTAATATTACATTTTTGCTGCGGAGACGCCAGATGGTTTGCCAGAATACTTCATTGGCTTGCCATTTATTGGAATCTATAGTTTATGTCCGAATTTCGCCCAGAATTTCATTATTGAAATTTTCACCGTGAGGACTGGAATTTAGCCTCTCAGCGTACCGCAAATGCAAGATTCGGGTTTTTTCTGAAGCCAGGCCTTGTAGGCTAATTCCTTTTCTCGAATAGCATCTTTTATCTCCTGCTTCCACCAAGGCGTTACTTTTTTGCCATTATGCGTCACAACGAGTTGTTTCCGTCCTTAGTAGATTGTACACTGAAACTAATGGCGAACAACAAATGAAGTATGCAAAATGATCACGCAAAGTAACGATTTTCTTTGGCAAATTCTGCATAGGTTGCAATGAAACTCATGGCGTACAAACTGTACTTCCTCCAATATGTTATCGTTTTGGTGATTGAGCGCGCCTCCCGCAGATAGCCAAAGGCATTTGTGAGAGCCTGCAGTATGGAACCTCGAAGAGCTAGTCGCGTGGGAGAAGCGATGCAGTAAACAAGTAAATTAGGAACTGCAGTGAGCGATTTTTCTTGTATTTTTTCCTTTGTTTCCACTGACGCCGTGGCATAAGAAAAAGCTACCGTAAAAAAATAAAACACGCATCGCAATACTGGAGTCAACGTTTCGTGGTTCAGCGAAACTATCTCACAGAGAGAGACAGTTGGAATTGGTTTCCCAGATCTGGAGACCCCACAGATTCCATTAGGATGGAGGGTGTGCATGTTCAAGTTGTTAGACCGCTGCTTGAGTTTTATACAGGTTCATGTCCCAAACTCAAGTGCACTGCACGCGGAATTCGTGGAAAGAGAGTAGTAATGCCTTTCGAACTGTTGAAGTTGACGAATCCACGATCATTCTGGGAGACTTCAATGCACACATTGAAAAACAAATGTGGGGCATGAAAGGGTGTGATTGGCAAACATGGTGATGCATGCTGACGGAGGCTCCTTCTGTAACTTTGCTGCAACAACGCACTGTGCATAATGAACACTTTCTTCCAACACAGATTGGCACAAATACACCTGGTGCAGAACTTCGTTGGGACAACGGACAGTTATTGATTTCTGCATAGTTTCAGTTGACTTCTACACTTCAGTGTTGAATGTTCTTGTTAAAAGGGCTGAAAAACTGTCGATCAATCGCCCCCTGGTAGTCTGCAACTTACGTCATGAAATAAAATTATGTTTGAAATAAGTTTCACGCTCTTTTGGCAGTTAAGAAGTAGACCTGTTTTGGGCGAATATCGCTGGTTTTCGAAGAGAATGTCAGTTTTGAAATTTATCGCGAAACAACATTTCTGCATTTAGATTGCAAGATGTTTGCAAGCCGCATTTACTGATTTTTTTGTCTTTTGGAGATGAAAACTGTATAGAGAGAAACAAATCGTAGAGACTTTACAATGTGGTTTGTGTTTTTACTGAAGGTTGGAGAAAGACGTCACTGCAGCTCTTCCTCTTTGCATGACTTCGAATCCCAGAGCAACAACGTGACAATCGTTTTCCAGTCTCATACGTATTCCAATACATCTTCATTAAACAGGTTCCAACTCGACTACGTCATGAAAGGTGAGATGTTTGTACTTTAAAGATTTCCGTAATCCAGGGACAAAAGCCCTCTGTTGAAAAAGCAAGACTCCTCCCACCATTCCAATTCTTCATTTTTTGGAGGTTGCAGTCTGACCTCAAGCGGTCTCAACACTTCCCAGTTGTAAAAATTAACGAAATGGTTGAAAGTATGTAGTAAGGATTGAAATTGTTCTCACAACACACGCTGCTTTGCTGCATTGCGAATGTTTTATTCATTTCTCATCCTTTCTTTCTGTGTGTCACTGCGCGATAGAAAAATGCAGCATTAGGAATTTAATAGTAATCCAGCCGAATCAATATAAAAAGACGCAAAGCATTTATATATTCTGGAGCAATATAACAGTTTTCAAAAGCACAATACAGTGGTAGAACTAGAAAAAACAACAGTTTCCCACATCGCTTGTCACAACATTATGCGGTTCAAACACCTAACTTAAAATCGATCCAATATTTCAAAAGCTCTTCTTATGAGCATTTACCATGGTTAGCGTATTCAAATGCAGGAAGATTTGGCGTTGTTACTATTCCTTTCGGTATTTTATTAAATCAGTTAGGATTGAGCTTCTCTAGTTTTCAATAAACATTGTTATCGAAATATGACGGAAATCCTAACATACTCTGTCCGGATTTTAAAAAATATGAAAAATCGTACGACACTCTGATTTAATTTCTCAGCATAAAAGTTTCAAAGTGATGTTAAGACAAGCATTATTAGTTTATGGTGCACGGTTACATACACAGATGAATAAATAAATAAAAAATGGCATGCCACTGCAATAGAGCCATGTGTTAAGTGGCTAAAACATGTTTAATGAAGAGTTTCTGTTATTGTCACGCATGTTACATGAAGTACATGACTAGACGTGTATAACTAAACTAACGAGATTTGCACTGTTTAAATTTAATTGAATTTGGGTTTCATTCATACTTTTTCAACAGTGAGTGACGGTCCATTTTAGCTGTGCGTTAGAAAGTTTTTCACCTTTGGTTTTTATGAAGAAAACTTCTGAAGTGTCAAAACTAGATAATGTTGCTTTGATGGGTGGACATGGACAGGAAATATAATGAAATTCATTTATATTCATTCAAACTTATATACGCATCTTAAGATAATGAAAATGTTCTTTAAGTACAATTTTATTTTGCAGTTTGATCTCGTGTAAGAAAAGGAGTGTTGGTAAAATTCAACTCGAGATATCAAAGAAGTTGATTTGTGTTGAGTTGACTTATTGACACAGACATTAATCAGTTACATTCAAGTTAAGGTATCACTGCCTACACCGAATAATCCTCTTGACTTGGATGTTTCGTTAAGAACCCCACGACCGTTAGGTAATTTCTTTTCAAATTTGACGTTGATGGCCGAATTGTAATTGAATGTGGAGTCGTGATGGAGTTAGATGTGGACAAATTTGAATGATCCTGAAGTCTGCATGATGATCAACGCAGTTGCGCAAAGAGTGCTGGACTGCTGGGTAGCAAGCTTGCAACCAGCGTGAAACGTGGCATTGCTCAAATCCGCAAAGAACTGGGCATGACAGAGAAAGAGTAAAATGAAAATTTCCCTGAGTTACTTAACTCTTTTGCATTCAACCAGATCGATTTTTGCTCTGCAGACGTTCGTTTGCAAGTCTTAACTCTTTCAGTCCCAGAAAAGGTATCGTTTTCCCACATTGCCCAAGACTTTTTTCAGCCATAACTCGGCAGCAGATTGAGCTAAAAAGCTGTTCATACTCTCTGAAGGTGCGGAAAGTCTTGTACTTTCGATTAAATAAAAATTGGAAAAGTTTTGGATTTTTTGAATCGAATGTACAAGACCTTCCGCATCTCTAGAGGGTTTGAATAGCTCTCTAGCTTAATCGGCAAGCGATTTATTGCCTACAGCCCAAATGGCCAAGGTTACCTTTTGCAGGACTTGATTCATTACCAAAGTTTGGGTTTTGGGCCATAATTTTGGATCTAGAACGTTAGAAAGCCAATCAAGGGTTCTAAGGCTCGGATTATAGCCTAGTTTCCAGCTAAAACTTGAGTCAAAAATTGGCTCGTTTGGTTGGCGCCCAGTGACCTCGGCTAAAAATGCCTAGACCTACCCCAGGGGTCTCCAAACGTTTTTTGTCCGAGGGCATGAGCTATTACTCAAAGGTTCGAGCGTCGGACATTATACGTATTGTGAGTGTTTCGGGATAAGCTACATTCCACCAAATCAACATGCTTTTCATATATATTTTATTTTTATTTTTTCATTATTGACAAAAAGTCTTCACGGGCCGGATGAAATGGCTTCGCGGGCCGGATTTGGCCTGCGGGCCGTAGTTTGGAGACCCCTGACCTACCCCATAATGATTTCACCCCAGTGGCGTAGCGTGGACGATTTGACTACGCATGCAATTTCTGGTTTTATGTTTCGATGACGTTATCGTGTTCAATTAATGGCGTTGAGACCTTTTTCATAAACATATCATCAAAATACGTTTTCAAAAGTGCAGTTCAAAGCCTAGTATTTTAGTTTTTGATTGTTCAGCAGCCCATTAATGCTGGTTTGACAAAATCTGTTTTGAGCTACAAAATCTGTAAAGTGTGAAGCAGTCGTCTCATGGCATCCAGCACCTGTATTATTCAGCCTATTCAGATCGTCACACACACCTTGCGTTGAGCTGTAGACTGAACTGTCTATGTGAGAAATAGTAGACACGGCCAGCAATACAACTATTGATTTAACTGCTTCCACATAACCAGTTGAACTAGTCATAGAAGTTTGGGTTGAATTTCCTTAAAAAAAGCGTTGTTTTTCCTTAGAAGTTTCAAGTCTGGTGTTGGCCTCGCTGCATCGACTACATAAAAATTTTGTTCATAAGAAAATGAGCTGAAACTTGTTGTTTGTAGCCTAATTGTTACGCCAACCTCAACAGCTACTTTCCCATCATAGTTCCAAACTTGTTCTAACACAGCGGTTCTCACACTTTTTCATCTCGCGGACCCCTAAGTCATTTATTTATTTTTTGTGGATCCCCGAATACTGTAAACCAGTGTTTCCCAATCTTTTTTGGTTAGCGCCCCTTTTTCTGACAAACAAATTTCTATCGCTCCCCTACCATGCCTAGCACACATATCAACACAATTTTTTCATATTGTATATTAGGTCCGTTCGAAAATGAGTAAAACACGAATAAGCGCTGATATGCATTTCACTATAAAACTTAATTTAGTAAATTAACTCATTTACCAGTTGGAAACTTTTAGAGTTCATGATTTGGAAACCGTTTGAGTTCATGACGGGTTCGATTTTGTTTGAACAGCATTGAACTTGGACAAGAAGGTGGAGATTGCTGATTTGGCTTTAATGAGGTTAACATCATTCCCCTGCAATTGCAAATTAACTTCATTGAACTTCGTGAAAATATCTGTGGACTGTGACAGCCAAGATACTGTACATGCGGCATCCTTTGACAGCCACCTTCTGTGTGCAGCAACAGGCGTACAAACCCTCTTCATCATTATCCGAGTGCACCAAATTGCCTAAACTTAGCAGAACACTTCTAAACCCTTTGGTGTCCTTTGATCAATCCATTAAAACTCTGCCACATTCTTCATAAATTTTGAGTTCGGAGCAGTGCAGGATTGAATTTCATCTGCAGATTTTAAAAGTACTTGAACTTAACCGTGACACTTGCAGTCGTCCACCGACTCTACCATCTCTCTCTCGCTGGATTTCCTTGGCGCTGTTCAAGCTAGAGTGTGTTCTGAAACACACTTCTGTTTTCCGGAATCTTTTCGATTCCCCTTAGGTAATTTATTCTTGTTGGCACCTAACACTATCTGTGAAACATATAAATTGCCTTTCTGCTTTCGAATTGAACTCGTACAAAGTTATTATTATATCTGTGATCATTAAACCACTCCATCCAAAATTAGCTCAGGCTTTTGGTTACAGGCTGATTCTAAGTGAAAGGGTGCATTCTCACACCAGACCGGTGATAGTCACTGTGACAAAACGGGCATTATTAAGTAGCAGTTTACCCGTGCCAAGAAGTACAGCTGACAAAAATTCCAATCATAATCATTTCATTACAGAGGAGGACAGCTTTACTGTGCAGCTTACCTTCGGTGATGGAAACTGCAGTTCATCAATTTATCTCCTATCATTTCACCTCTGTTTTGTTTCCAAACGCTAAGTTTTTGTTTACAAATTACATGCATACATGTTTGTTGATCATACTGTTTTTTATGACACTTGGTCACTCAAAGTTAGTAAGACAATAGAAATGTAATTATTAACTGGGTCTCCTATCGCCCCCAACCCCCCATTTCTGCTTCACCTCCCCTCTAGAGCTTCACACCGCCCTCAAGGGGGCGGTACCGCCCACTTTGGGAACCACTGCTGGAAACGATTAATAAACAACAGACTTCTGGCTACGCATGAACAAAATGCACAAGTCTTTCACTCATGCTTTTGTTTCCAAAACAGACTCATCTGTGGTTCAGCGAGATTTATGCTCCTGACAACATTTTCCACTTTTCCCTACAGGCTTTGGTATTCTAGGCTTGATTTTGGACAGGGAAAACTAGTCGAACATCCATTTTGTTTCGATATTTCGATTTGATTTTAACCAAACTTGAAAAACCAACCTCACACTGACACAGAACCGTCGCCAAAAAGTCTTCAATAGGGGGCTTTACGTTTGTGCAGGACGGCTTAACATTCTAAAAATTTACAAAACCCCTCTGATTTATAGTGTTTCATATTTCAAATTGGAGGGGGTCTAAGCCAAACAAAGCCCCCCGTGGCGACGGGACTGCACTGATATGTAGTAGTGAAAGGAAGGACTTCTCCTTCGATACCATCATAAACCACTGTACTGCAAGTTTGTAGCTGAGATTCTGAGAAGCCCAGAAACAAGACAGCTAAATTAAAGAGATTTTCATCTTGGCTCCATTATCTGCACGCAAATCTGAGAGTTTCTTTAAAATCTTCTTGATCATTAACTTCGTTTAGGTCAGTTAAAAATGGATCTCTCACCCGTCCAGCTCTTTTTGCTCGCACTACCTGTTCTTGCCTATAAGGTTATAGGCTGGCTAACATGTGCTTATACTAAGAGATAGCTAACTGGTCTTTCTATTACTTTGTTGACGTTTGTAGTTGTGAAGCAATAACGACGATTGACATCCAACGTCAGTTACGTAGCAATGCCCTTTCGTGGTATACCGTGACGCTTTTACTCTAAACGTCTAAATTAGTTGGACTACGCACTCAGGAAGACAAAACAGCAAATAGCCAAAGCAGAGGTTAAGTATTGCTTTACTGCGGACATATTTTCAAACTGTTCATCACTCTTAATTTCTTAAATTTTTTGTCACTTGACGGACCACTAAACGCCAATTTTTTCACCCCCTTGGGGTCCGCGGACCCCACTTTGAGAACCTATGTTCTAACATAATAAACTTGCAACTTGAAAAGCCAAGTTTAAAAATTGCAGCTATTCTACACAGGCTCGTAACGAGGTTAGATGGCGTCCGGGGCAAGAAACAAGTTTGGCGTCCCCATGTTAGAACCAGAGTTCTTTCGGAAGCAAATGTGCTGTTGAAGAAAGTACTTGCGACATTGTTGGGATTTTTTGGCGCCCCATGGAGTGATTCGGCGCCCCCATAGCGGTTCGGCGCCCAGGGAATTGCGCCCCCGTTGCCCCCACCTCGTTACGCCTCTGATTCTACAGTCTCCACCACAATTTTTGTACCAGGCTACACTCATGTCGCAACAGCAGGTCACGTGACTAGACTCAGGTGTCCAGGTCGATGGCGTCACGCGAAGCGAAAGCAGAACTGAAAATTGCATGCCTCGATTTTCAATAGCTATTTTACAATGTTTTCGAAAAGCAAATTGGCCATTATCGAAGAACATGAAATTTCGTTGATAAACAGACACATTTGAACAGAATAAATTATGCATTACAACACACAAGCAAAAAATGTTGGTCAGCTTTTATAAGTTTTGCGCATGTTCACCAAAAACTTATTAATTTTCGAAAATTTCTATGGAAACACGCATTCAATCGCAAATTTTGAATGCGTGTTTCCCATTCCGCATGCCTGTTTCCTCAATTTCTTTTACTGAAATGAATAGCAAAACAGACGCGATCGGAACGGTATTTTAGGAGAAATAACGGCGTGCTGCCAATAATGGAGAAAGCCATTCGGCTTTACATCCCTACGAAGAAAAAACCTCGGCAGCAACAAAAAAAGAACAGTCAGTTCAAACGCAAACAAGCACTCTAAAGACTATAAAAATATATATATTGCGCATACATACACACATACAAAAATAAAACAAAAAATTCCCTGCATATAAGCACACATCAACACGCGAATCCAAGTTGTGCAACTATGATCTTAACCATTCTCAAGCATCGTGCTGTCATTACATACAGAAACAAATTTACCTTCAAATCGCTTTTTGAGTGGAAACGGGGAAATATCATTTGAACAAGGATTAATGGTATCTGCCAGATTTTGGGTCAAGGTATTTTAGGGTCATTCTCCCTCCAGATGTCGAAGCTGGTCGTCAAAGATATCTACCTGTTGCAGCGTCGGGAGTTTTATGCAGGCGAACCTCACTTGCTGAAGTAACTAAATGGTCAAAATTGACGGAAAGTCAACCTCACTTAAAGCTATTCACAATTTTTTCTCGTCTAATGGAATACACAAATGTTGCGGAATGCGGATGGATAACATGTGGAAACTGTTAATATTTATTGCTTTCTCCATGTATGTTGGACAAGTTTCTGAGCTGCAAAAAAGAGTGCTATGTGGTAACCTTGCAGATGTTGCCTTTGGTGCGCAATGCACGGTATGGATTGCGCCTTAGCCTGGAAATGGGTTGACTGAAAGTTGTAGCTGCTTTCGCTATTCTGGACTGAATTTCTTAAGAAGGCAGTCGTTGGTCATAGAAGAACCCTGGTAGCAAAATATGTCGACATTTTCGAGCCTCGTCCCGTTCACGACGATATCTGTAGACTGTTTAAAACAATTTTTCCAGCACCAATTTAGGCACCTATTGCAAATGGAGGTGGCTATAATTTAAATTGAAGTATACTGATCTCAAAGCATTGCAGTTAAACCAGGTGATATTTTTTCCTGTAATACACTCTAATATTGCGAGAGAGCTCAATGTATCAATGCAGTTGTGGACAATACGCCCAAAATTCGTTGGACGTATTTAACCTTTAAAAGCCTGCTCAGGTCTATATTTCCTGTATAAGGCAAATGAGCTTGAGGGGGCAGGATTTCATTGTTGTAGTTGAGTTTTAGCTAAACTGTGCTGGCTGACCACTGTCCGGTCTATAGGATGCTGTGAAAAGAAAGAAAAAAATGGCTTTACAGTCTGACCGTTGTGAAAACAGTGTAATTTATTGCACAACAGAGGATTTTTTGATTCTGAAAGAGTTACAATCTCCTTTTACGTACAAACTCCAAATGAAGTCGTGAACAGAATCAGTGTTGCGAGCATGAGGTGTTCAAATACATCTGGTAGCCTACATGTGTAAAGGTGAAATAAAAAGAGAACTTATCACTAAACATAACGCTGAATCCAAGCGGAAGGTGCGACATTTCCAGTTTGCGTGATATATCCGTAAACCTATTTCGTAATAATGCTCTGTGGCCCCTGACGTGAAGCCTCTCACCAATCTACGAGCAAAACAGTGTCGGATGTACTTTTGTATTTTGTCCTGCAACTAACTCGCCTAATAATCTAGTATATAACGTTTTGTAAAAGTTTTTAAAATTTTTGTTTGTCATAATTAATGATTCAATAAATGTACCCCCTAGGAAGATGAAATTTACCCCTGGGGTATATTTACCCCAGGTTAAAAACGCTAATCTAAGTATACCACTGGCGCAAAGCACTACAGTACATATGTTTAAGACTCACAAACGAACTAAATATGTCATACTACAAAAAGATGCACTCGTTTTACCTTCCACACTTTCTTGTGCCATGCAAGAGGTCTCTAAACATTTTGTCTTTCAGAATCGATTTGTGGTGAAAGACTTCTGAAGAATACAACAGGAAACCTGAGTTCTCCAAAGTATCCGTTTCCCTACCCGATCAACATTAACTGCAAATGGGTCATTTCGAGTCCCGCAGACAAGGCAATTTAAAGCTTGCTGCTTTTCTGCTTTGCAAGACTTGGCTTTATTCATATCTTTATCTAAATGTGATCAGTGAAAATTCGATTTGTATGTCCATTCTTTTTGTTTTTCTTACCTTCTCAAGTGTGGGTTTCTTATGCTAGATAATATAGCCATTTTCTGTGAATGATTTTTTGTGAACATAACGAGGTACTGATCTAAACAATTTTGCAAATTCACACAGCGCCACAAATAATCTAAGGCAGTTTAAAAACCAAAAAATTTTGATCAAATGATATGTGCTTGCAAGAAAACTACATACCACATGCCTGCGGCAAAAAATGACAATGGCAACAGGAAGAATTAATAACCAACATATGTGAAATAATACGAAGCAGTGAAATCACTTCCTTCGTGTTGCCAAAGAGTGATATACAGTGGCAATTTTGTAACGCTGTATAGCTTACATGATTGGAATGAGATGCAGCCAAAAACAGTGGCAAGTCGAGAATGGAAAGAAAGATATATCATCGAAGAAACGGCGATTTGAACTGCATCGCTGTTTCAACATATGTGCTCAACATACCACAATGCCCAAAGAAATCAGGTTCAAAATTGGAGATGTCGCTTGCATAAGTCATGTTCAAAACTGGTGTTTTAGTCTTCTCGAATGTGCTGCAGGTTTTGATGCATAAAGTTTCACATTTTGCAGGTCATCGAAGTGGAGTTTTTGGATATGGACATTTATGAAGGATACTCATTTAATTGTTACAACGATTATTTGGAAATTACTGACGGAACAGAGCTGGTGCGTTCTTGACAATAAGGAAGATTAATGACTAAACAAATTAGTTTCTTATCGTAGGAGCTCGAAGAGAAATGATATTAAATTGCGGTGCGCGACTTGAGCTACCTATTAGATTAGCTTATATTTTTTCCTGTTATTGTAACAAACACAGGTGCGAAAATTGCACAGTGTTTGCTTCTAATGTTTTGGGAATAGTCACAAAGCTGGTCAAGTTCGTGACAAATGCGATTCTAACAATCGTTGAGAGCTTTATTCTCAAAAATAGTGTTAACTTACAAACTGATGACCCAGACCTATGGTTTTACTAAAATCAATTAAAACCATGTGGGAACAACATAAACGTGTTGGCTATTAAAGTAAGGTCATTTGGTTAAAAAATGATCAATTTTGCTTTGCGAACTCTATGAAGCCCATGGAAGTCTGTGTTTTTCATTGCAGTTTCACAACTCAAATGTTGATGTCATAAATTGCTGACAGGTCAACTATTTTCCACCTTACTGACAGAATCACCCGCGTTTCTACTGAATTAACAGTGAGATTATAATTTGGTGCGAATACACGAGTGTTTTGCGTTAACTCCAAACGATTAGAAGTGGTCTTAACATTCCCTTTCAGCAAATATCTTTAAATCGTATTAGACACGGTATTTTGCACACATAGGGGACAAGTAAAAGATCCTTGAAATTTAGGCGAAAACGCTGATAATGCTGTTGCGTGAATTGCATCGCGGAGAATGGGCAACCTGAAACGGCCTATACGCAGATGCGCTGTGCAATTTTGTTTAAGAAATAAAAATGGCCTTTGCTGAAATTTTTGAGCTCAAGTTCTTTTTTTAGGCAGAGAACGAAGCAAAGGGTAGCTTATCATTTTTCATGTCAATAAAAACTACATTTTTGTGTTCAACCAAAAAAGAATATAAGCTGTGGTTCGAGACCCAGCTTTCAAAATTTGAAAGTAAAGATCAAACGTAAACAAGAGGTTGGCAAAAAAGTTTGACGACGTAAGCTTAAAATCAAGGATCGAAAAATACTTTGCGATAATACAGTGAGCACATATGTATAATATTTAGCTGTGGATGTCGTTGATACTTTGTGGTTACTCCATTGTTCTGTGAATCTTCCTTTCTCTGACCCGCAAAATGATTTACTTGCCTAGACAATCTCAATATAAACTAAAAGCGTCACCATTCCTTGACCACAGTTCAAACAGATGTCTCATAATTAGTCCAAGATTTCATTAATTCATCACCACGCACGTGACATTGCAATATTTCCTTTGCACAGTACACTGGAAGAAGACTCTGCGGTAGTATAACTCCAAGAAACTTTGCTGCATTCAACACCACCGTCGTCGTCGTTTTCCATTCTGATTATTGGACATTTCATCACAATCACACGGGATTTCGTCTGTCATGGAAAACTAAAGGCAATATGCAATTTATAACAAATTTTCATCTTTGCAACAAACGCAATGGTCAACAGATATCAACTATGGTATTTAATAAAAAATAGTATAATCTTGGTTTCTAATGAAATCCACAGATCTTTTAGTAGTTTTGTATTTCACACATAAACGTGAAAACGTCAAGTAACTAGTCTCCACATAAGTGAAGAGTTTGAATCAACCAGCAAATTTTTAATAGAAAATCGATTTCACATAACACCACGCATCGTCAGGCCTACAACCTGCAAGCAACGTTTATGGGTGAAATGCTGAAATGGTAAAGAGCAGAGAAAGCAAACAAAGTCGCCACTAAATCAGAGCACAAGTTGAGACAAATAAAAAACTTGAAAATATGTCTATCCCAAATAATTGTTTTCACTGCAATACTGAAAGTACGGGAGGTGAAAAGTCGAGCAAAGCAACAGCAAACAACGCTGTCATAATGACTCACAGAGTGCTGGTACAATGCGTAAGATTGATTTGCTTACAGGAGATTGACAGCAAACTCTAGGGAGTTGTCGCACCGCACTATTTGGAACAAACCTGATTGCAAATATGACAACGACCAAATGGCCCTTTTGCGCTACTTTTTCGTGACCCATGGCGTAGTAAATAAACAAGCATTTTACATAAAACTTGCACTGATACTTTTGTGAAACAAACCGGTTGTCACTCTCTAAATACCTGGGAGGAAAATGGTATCACAAACGTGACCCAAATATTAATATTTAAAGCATGATTCTACTCCGTGTGAAATGATTCTTGCGTTGGCATATTTCACCACCCAGTGAAACAGGGCTGTTGGTAATTCTCACAGCGTTGTTAGAATATACCTCACCACCCAGTGAACTAGCGTTGTTCATAATTCTCACAGCGTCCAGTATTTCCATTTATAAACGTCCAACGTTACCCTGGTTACAGCGTTCAGCCAAGGCGTCCCAGTTAAGGTCGCCTGTTTATCTAAGAGGTCGTGGTTCATCTACACCCTATGGCTGCCAATCTCCCGTAAGCAAATCAATCTTACGCATTGTACCAGCACTCTGTGAGTCATTATGACGGCGTTGTTGGCTGTTGCATTGCTCGACTTTTCACCACAGATACTTTTAGTATTGCAGTGATAACAATTATTTGTGATGGACATGTTTTCAAGTTTTTATTTGTCAAAGCTTGCGTTCTGATTTAACACTGATTTGTTTGCTTTCTCTTCTCATTACCCTTTCAGCATTTCACCCATAAACGTTGCTTGCAGGTTGTAGGTCTGACGATGCGTAGTGTTATGTGAAATCGATTTTCTATTAAGAATTTGCTAATTAATTAAAACTCTTCACGTATGTCAGCGATGCTTAACCTGGGTTCGATTGAACCCTAGGGGTTCGGTGAGTCAGTGTCATGGGTTCGGCGTACGGTAGGTCTGATGCATAGTTCATTTTGCGCGTCAACAGAATATACCCTTATGTTTCAAATAAATGATTTATTCCTCTAACTACGAAGGGTTCGGTGAATGCATGGATCGAACTTGCGGGTTCAGTATCTTCAACAAGGTTAATAACCACTGCGGCGACTATTCACTTGAATACAGATATGTGCAAGTTTGAATCATAGCAAAAAGAAAAAAACAGAGCTCAGTCGGCTGATTCCTTGAAAGCTTACAGCAAACGTAAAGTTTTTAATTGTACAAATATGAATACTCATTGAAACGATGAACAATTTCAAGAGATTGTCCAGATATTATTCGACCAATGTGAAACTTAAAACTCATATTTGCAAGGTGAGGTGATAAATTTTGAAAAACAGAAATAAACCTCTTAGCTTATGTCATTCAGATTGTTTTGCAAAATATTCAAAGAATGTGTATTGATAAGAAAACGTTTTTGAATTTTCCCAAATTTGAGCGAGTCAAATAAAGTCTCACGTGTATGGGGATCACAAACCACTTTCGAGAACATTAGCCATCGTATCACTTGTTGTAATATGCCTCATGTGAACACGTTAAACTTGACTAGAAGTGTCTATAACAGTGGTACTCAACCGCGGTCCCGATAGCAGCATGCGGCCCCCAAGCACCCTCTTTGCGGCCATCAACAGTCTTCCAATAAAACCTCCAACATTTTGTGCAACAGACTTCGTTCTGCAACAAAACAAAACTTGTCACTTGACTTGTTTAAAATTTCTTTAACACGGCTGTCTAACAAAGTTGTAAGTCGGATTTGGCTCGGTTCAGCGAAGAGGTTGAGAACCACTGGTCTATAAGGTGAGTTTGTCCACGAGACCAAGAAAATACACATCTTGCTGATAAGCGCTTAATTTATCTTAAACAGATCGGTGTTTGGCTTCTGAGCATACTTGCTGGAACGGAACCTGCATCCCAGGTAATCAACAGTGTGACGGAATACAGAACTGCGAAGATAACAGCGACGAAATTGAATGCGGTAAGTGCAAAACACCAAAATATTCCAAGGAGGCCCCAAAGCTTGTTCAGCGCTAGTACGCAAAAAGAAAGTGGTTCTCGCAATACAGCTTGATTTATAATCGCTGTAAAAGTTTGGGCAACTGTCGAACTTCCTGATGAAATTTGCTGTGTGAGCAACAAAGTCGTGGCAAGTTTCAATGGTTTTCCCAGTTGATGTTGAGAAACAAATTTATATCTGATCAAGTACAACATGTAAGTAAAAAAGAACGCAAATGTGCAGATTTTAAGCATTAAAAGATCTTACTTCAGTTACATTTTCTTTTAAGAGAGTTTTTTGTCTTCGAAATTTTCGTAGCTTTCTCTTTAGTTGCCCGTATCCTTTTCAATCGATCCGATATATACTCGAAGCTAAGAGCATTTCATCTAAACCTTTTGAATTGATGATGAATTATTGGAAACGATTTCTTCTGACATCAACAAAATCAAAGTCAGTTTCGTCAAATCTGCAAACCACACACACCGTTTTCAGAGATGAAAGCAGAATTTCACAATGTTTACAATTTATGTACATGGAGCAGATGCATTTTATCTAATTTTGAGTTAAATGAATCTACTTTTCCAGGCGATACATCTGGGAATTCGAGTGAATGTGGGATACCGGCAATCGCTCCTCATTTTACCTGGGTGAGCTAAAAATGTATTTCGTTTCGTACAAATGTCAGGCCCCACTTCCGTTGAAACACTTCAAATAAGACATAAAGTTTGGATTTCCGATATTTGTTTTTATTGCAAATGACAGACATATTTGTAAGAAAATGTTTCATATTGGACGTAAGTGGTTACATTTGCGCATTAATGTTTTGTGCATTCTTTCTGCGTGACTTCAGGCAATTTTCTATTCATAACTCAACGGAATGTGCTTGTTTGCGAACTGTCTAACAGTTGACATGATAGCCTGCTGACATACATCGCGGTAACTGGTCGCAGTTTCCAGTGGCTCATGTAAACGCTCAACCCTGTTGTTCTCTGTTAGTCTATCTATACCGAACTGTTCAATGTTGCGTTGTTCTGACTTCACATTCAAGTGTATTTAAAAGTTTGTTGCATATCTGAATGTAACCACAGGAGGCAATCAAACTTATGGAACGCTACTGGAGAGTTATTAACGGACAAAGTGGTGAGAGCCTTTTTTCGCCTTACTTCGTCATGGCAACCAGTGGTGGGTTTAAGGTTGGGGGCCCCAGGCAAGACTAAAACGGGGGTCCTCTGATGTCATAATACTCAGTCACCGGTGATAAACACTTTTGATCAAGCCTAAGATACGGCCACCAAAGGGTAGTTCCTGAGACTACGGCATGACTGACATAGCAGAAGGAGAAAATGCCAAAGGGTGTACATGATACACAATTTTGAAAACACTGAAAGTAGGAAAGACAAGGCTGCTAACGCATAAATGTTAGGCAGTAGCAAGTTGTCATCTCCTCCACTTTTTTATTTTGGCGCCCCATTTCTCTGCATTGAATCAACCTCAAAGAACCAAATAAATAACGCAAATACGTAAACTAAAGACAGAGAAAAGAAATAGCAACGTTAGCAGTCACAACGTCAGCAGCAACAATCGATAATGAACTCAAATGAAACTCGATAACAGGCAGCCATGCAATCGAGTACATTTCAACACATAAAGCAGACCAGGGGGAGTCATTGGTAATATCTGAAAACAGGACATAAATATGGGACAAATGGAGCACGTTCATATTGTAAGTATTAGTACAATGAAAAATTAACTGCGTCAACTAGTGAAATCAAAAAGCAAATGAACAAACCGGACGCAGTGTATAAAAAAATTTGTAAAAAAACAATACAAATAACAGTAGCCACTGCGCTGATGTACTGTAACTTCATAGTTACAATAACACTTCGTAGTGCAACAGAGCGTCATCATATTATTCTGAACCTCCATTAATACATCTTAATTCACTACGTAAGTGTTATTGCAGGCATGTGCAACCTTTTTCAATGGCGGTCCACATTCGATTTTTGGAAAATTAACGCGGGTGCATCAATTTTTATTGGATGAAACTTTAATCATTCTCTTAAAAAATTGGTTAAGTGGTCACCCAACGGATATGGAGTATATGATGTATTTTCCTCTCTTTAAATGTACCAACCACATGTCGGCGACAGGCTTATTTGGAACAAACTATGCCTGAGACCTCGCATGAATAAGGCGACAGGCTAAATGTGAAGTACATGAGACATAATACATTACGACTTTTCAATTCTGTCAAACATTTTAATCATGCGAGTCGTTACTCCGTCTTTTGAGTCTACTAATGCGATGCTTGATGTTGAAGGTCATTACAGAGTTTCGGAACATTTTCTTTCACAGAACTGCAAGGAATTTGGACGACGTCATTGACTGGCTCCTCCCAAACAAAATTCTTGGCAGAGCTACTGTCTCACAATTGACCTTTTTCAATGTTTCATCTTTGAAAAAAATTGTTCACAACGATACGTGCTTCCAAAAAGTGAAATGATCTTCAAGGCGACCTCCCTCCATCAAGAATTTTGTTTTTTCGAACACGGCATGCTTAACACAAAAATGGCCAATCTTTGAGACTGAAATACCGTTAAAATTGCTGCTTTCATGAACTGCAAAACAAATACTTTTACTATCATTGATTCTCTTTTCCTGCTGCGAATTTTTATCATTCTCCCACATTCCCAATCCCAAAACTTGCAAAGCTGCAAGCAACAACAGCATCAAAAATCCTGTTAGTGATGTCAGACGTACTAAGCTAAAATCTATCCTAACAACACTACTTGAAAGTTAAAATCATAACCAATAGCATTCGGTTCACAAAAATAATTCCGAACTTCCTGCCAGGTCCTGACAAATTGTTCGAACTAATTTACACAGCAAAGCCTCTGCAAGCTTCGTAACCACAAAGAAAGATCTTCACATCACAGAAGTTAATTTGTGCTGTAGCGTAACAATTAGCCTAAAAATGGCGCAAAAAATGTATTTGCTTCATGCTCCATGGTTCTCAGGTAGTGAAAAATGTTACAGTTCTTTGTTCGTGAACTTCAAGCGCTGCAAACCTCTGACCAAGCGCCAAAGCTTGTGGTCAATGATTGTGAAATGAGTGGCACGATAAAGTGAGGAACATATTTCATCTTAAAACACCATTTCAAGATCATAAACAATACCAGGCGTGCCGCACCAAACAACGCCGTGGGCCGCAGGTTGCACATGACTGTATTATCGCATCAGTGACGACACGATTAACACCAAACGCACACCGACAAACTAGCAGAATTGCAGCACTGTCACCCCATAACATATTATTTAAAAAATCATATAGTAAATTCATCTTACGACTATAGAGTCCTAAAAGGTACACATAGGTCATGGTAAGTATAGAAAAAAAACTATGCCTCGGGCTAAATCGTTACTAAACAGAATTGGAGCACAGAAGCAAAAATTAAAATAATTATTCACCGGAAGAAAATGCATTGAAAAGAGATATATTACATCATCACTTGATCGAGCAAGTATTGCTTGTATGTTGGACAAAAGACTAGAAATTATTTATTTCTTAAAAGCCTTTGGGAATACTGTCCCAGAGTCTTGACGCTGTGTATTGCATATCTTCGTGTTAGATAATTTTTAGATGAAGTTGTAGCGAGATTGTTACAAGTATAGCTATTCTAGGAGGATCATTACGCCTTTCGCTAATATGAGAATAACAGCAGGAGATGAAACCTGGGAAGCAGTTGTGAACTACTGACTGTACTTTGTACATAAATTTTCCTCAAGAAGTCATAGAAGTTTTGTTTGAGTTTTTCTTTTCCATAAGTATGTTAAAATGTAAATATCTTGATCTTTTGGTTAGGATCCACGAATTGTCGGTGGAAATGAAGCGAAATCAGGAAGTTGGCCTTGGCAAGTGGGAATGACCAGATACGCTGGAGGGCCATCATTCTGTGAAGGTTCAATTGTCTCTGATCGTTGGGTTGTCACTGCTGCACAGTGTGTCTATCACATTCGAAAGTACGTCTAATGCGTATTGAACCAGTGCTGGTGTAGGCTATCATGCCAAAAGACCTCAAATTCATTATAGGTCTTACCTAATTGCTTGCTTCTTAGTACAATATTACTTAATAAGTTTCATGTGAGTTCGTAGTTTCAGATTGTGTTTTTCATTACGATGTGATCAAAATTAGGACCGACTTAAGTATTTCGAGCTTTGAATGCAAAATTAAAATATTGTTCTTAGGGACTTGAGCCACATTTTAGCCTTTCAGTTTTTCTTCAGAAACGATAGATTACTATGAGAAGGACGCCACATTATCAAAGAATGGTGCCATTAATTCTTTGAAAACTACAAAACGAAAAATTTTCAAACTTAAACCAACATCCCTTATTCGTACCTTGTGTGTGATCTATGCAGTTCATTCTACGTGACATATGGGCACCATAGCAGATACGGATTGTACAACCAATCTGTCCGTATAGATGATGTCGTCATTCCATACCAATACCGGTAAGTGGGTTTACGAACAGCCATGCTTCGATAATGTCATCGCTAGCTTTTGCGTGTGTTAGGTAGATTTTAACGCAAAACCACAAAAGCAACTTCAAAACAATTGTGACAGCGAAAAAAATATGTGGTTATGTTTGGTACAATCAAGGAGGTTGCATCACTAGTCAATCGACACATATCAATCTGGATAATTGTTTCAGCAAATAAGCAATAAAGTTTTTTCGAAGTTGCCAATTCTTAGAAATATGTTGTTAACAATGAATGAAAGTACGCTATATACCAAAGGTTAAAAAGTTGCTGATTTAATAAAGATAGCAACATTAGCAATGCGTAATAGGTGCAGTAGCGTCTGCAGAATATGCCTACATTTTGTATTCAAACCTTAAAGGGAGAGCAAAACCTATTATTGCCATGAATCTGCAATTCCTGAACTAACCTCTCTGATTTCATAAAACACAGGTTTATACAGCATGTTGATATAGACATAAATATATAACTTTAATCAAGATTTTTAAGCACGATCTATTCATGACTTACCCTTTTATCGCTCATACTTGTATATATTAAAAAATAATACTTTTTCTTAATGCTTCACATCAGTTATTATTCCACTGGATATGACATCGCTCTGATCAAAGTTGAGAGTTCGTTCCCTTTCTCCACAACAGTACGCTCGATTTGCTTACCAAAAAACAACCCAGCTTATCACGTGGCTCCGGGGACATACTGCATAGCTACATACTGGAGAAATCTTGGTAGGCTTCTCCAATTTTTTCTTAAGATTTGATTTACTTCGGATCGGTACATCACTTACTGACAAGCATTGGAAAATTCAAATATAACAAAGCAAACTGAAATTCCATATTGCTATACTAATGAGACATATGACGCTTTACATAGAAACCTACTGTATAGATTTTTCTAAAATCTATTCAAATCATTCGCCACTAAAATAAAGTGCTACATTTTATTTTGTGTTACTGCTTTCCCCTTGTGATTGAATTGTGAAAACATTGCTTATTGTAATTCAGTGCTTTGTTTCAAGCTTCCTGTGATAGCATTAAACCCCATTTTTGTGAGACTAGGTCTACAGCTAAATCATAATATCATGTTTAGTCAGATTTATGTTGATATCAATGTCATTCATCAGGAAGTAATATTGCTTTTATCTAAACGCAGTAGATTTTGTTGTTGTGAGGCCAAATATCTTTAAATAAGAACCATTTATAGAGCTTAAATTGTGATTAAGCTCTGTTTAAATGAAAATGACGCGACTAGTCTTATTTGGTGATTTCAGCACCTGCAAAAGCACATGCTGGTCACTAATAGGAAGTCTTGTTTTCTCCGCTTCAGGATACAGCCACCATTCCAGCCTATACCAAGACCGGTTACCTATAATCAGCAATGAAGAATGTAGTAAAGCCTACAATGGAACGTATTACATAACCGAATCCATGGTTTGTGCCGGTTATGTGAAGAATCGAGGGATTTATACCTGTCAAGTAAGATCGATTCGGTATTTTTCACAAACAAGGGCAAATAGTCAGTTTGACTGCGTTTCGGAGTGTAGAGGAAAATTTACCTAGATTTTGTTCCTCTGTTTTTCAAACCCGCAACGGCAAAACAAGCAGATGAGTGAGATTTGAGGTTAGTTTAACATAATTCGACGTTATTTGGAACTCATTTGGAAAGAAATCAACCGTTTCAAAAATCACTTTTAACTGTTCTTTGGAACGTGTAATTTTTGCGAACGTGATCTGATAACCGCAATCATTCCCTGTCATCTCGTTGAACTTTAAAACACTCTTCAAGTTACGGTCTCACGTCAGACTCGCTCAAGAGCATCTGCGTTGTATCGGAACAAAAGACAAATGAGGAGCAACACAAAAAACGAGCTAATATTTAATATTCACAAAAACGAGCCTGCTGTGGTGCGCACAAGAGATGAACTCAAAATGGCGAGTATAAGCTGGAGCAGTGGTTCTCAAACTTGGTGGAATCACCCTTTTGTGGGCGATTTTGAAAGACAAGGGGCGAAAAGTACGAAGGGGGCGATAGGGGACAGAAACAACACAAACGTGGTGAAAACGCTCAACCACTCATCGATCATTCAGTTAACGTCAGTTATCGATCAATGAGTTAACTTCTGGTGTGACGTTAATGCTCTCAAAGCAAAGAAACCGCTTGTTCATTTATAAGCGAGGTGATCTACGATTGTTTTCATTGCTTGCACTGCGCAGTGTTCATTAAACGGTCTTCCATCGTACTTAGGTGAGTGGGTTGATTCCCAAGAAATCGCTCTGTGAACGAACGCTTGGGCGCTTAAAATAATACAGAAGGGAAGAGGCTGAGGAAGTATTATGAGACAACTGTGGTGAAACGGTGTGTCACGTTTAAAGCAAATACACCACCTGTACCCCAACCTGTAACAGACTGTG
>Ga0210059_1004859_pt1 | contig 21659 bp, 13 predicted proteins | sample Ectturendosymbi2_FD_188042 | JGI IMG/M metagenome (GOLD analysis project Ga0210059, IMG submission 188042) | Ecteinascidia turbinata endosymbiont from Florida, USA - Sample 2 (SPAdes) (version 2) | ecosystem: Host-associated > Tunicates > Ascidians > Unclassified | place: Key West, Florida...
AAGGGGGGGGGAAATGGGGGCAATTTCTCCCCCCCAATTCCAAAAGTAGCACTGGCAATTTTCAGGTTAATCAAGCGTTTGATGTGTAAGCCAAAAAAATGCGTCAGTGCAAATTAACGAAACTGTCAATAAAGGCAGTGGCTATATAGATAGATACGCCTGTGGATCTTGAAATAAGAAAACTTAGGTTAGTAATATGCCACCTGTGACGTAACAGTTACGCACGACGAGAGTGCAGTAGGCTCGGTAGAAACAAAGTAAATGTAAAAGATAAACCTTAACCCTAACCGTACCCCTAACCTAATGCTAACCTAACACTAATGTAACACTAACCTATTAACCCTAAGCTAACCTAACCCTAAGCTAAGCTAACCTTAACCTTTACCTTAAACCTAACTTTAACCTAATCCTAAGCTAACCTAACCTAATCCTAAGCTCACTTAACACTAACCTAACCCCAAGCTAAGCTAACCTAACCCTAATCTAATGGCATCCTATCCCTAAGCTAACACCTAACCCGTAAACAAAACTTAAGCCTAAAAAAACATAAAGAAAAAAACAAGACGCAAGTCGAAAGAAAAAAAACAAAACAAAACTTTGCAAGGTGAGATTCAAACCTGAAACCTTAGCCATAGAAGGCGTAGCGCCTAACCATTACAGTATACGATCCACACAGTTTGACTGACAAACTGACCCTTTTATTTGAATTGCGTCAGGACAGGCGTATCCCTAGTCACTTCCCTTAAAAAAACCTATTCTATTTCAACTCTGAGTCAAACCTGATCAAAGCATCATGGCTTATCAATTCCCCATGATGATTAATCAAACATTTTACATTGTAAATGCTGGAGAATTCATGCCATGCCTGGCCTTCACCTGAGGCTTAACTCTGTGTCGAAGTGGTGATAATGAAATACAAACTTTTACCTACGCGCTTGTAATCACTAACCAAAAGTAAAACAAGGATTAGCCTAACGCTTTTCGCAGCTGTTTCTGGTGCACCAGCAAGCTGTATACCATCAGATGCTGATGCAAATTTCATTTCAAGACCATCGCAAAAATTCTTCGCTGAAAATTCTGGCATGCTGAAAATGCTGTATATTTTTCCCTTGACTGACTGCAGCATCAGCCGTAGCTTTAAATGAACATCATATATTTTTGTACAGTTTTACAACAAAATGCATGAATACCATATTCAATATGGTGGTGATATTTTGCATGCCTTGAAGCTCAAACCTTGGCTAAGAAGCAATTCAGTTTCAAGGTCTTTTTGCTAAGCAGTTGGGCCATGGACACTGTTGAGCAACAACATTGATTATTCTAGATACTTATTAGTTGTGATGTCATATAGAATAGACCTACTGTGAATGTTCAATCACAAATATGTGGAGCCTTGATGGTTTCATCAATGATCTCCCATTACCTTGCCGGCGAGTGAAAAGCAGTTTTGTCAAGTAATCAGAATCCGATCTGTAAATAGTCTGAAAGTGTTTCAACATTCACCTGATGTTAATTGCCACCCTATCCTACAGTAAATTTGAAAGCATTCAGCTGCAACACGAAGAGTCAGCAGAAAAATTTAACGAAAGTGTTAAGTAGAAACATGCTTTTTATTTTGCAGGTACTAAGGCCATTGGCACTGCCATTTACTAACAGATAGCTTGGAATCTGTTTTCTCGATAGAGTGCATGTGACCAATATGTAACTAAATTGAATTTTTCCTAGTCAATTGGATTTTTTTATTTAAACACTAATGGATTTAAAGAATGACTTCAACCGCTTACTTACCAAACTTTTTTGAGCGGGACCCAAATCTGAGTTTCTGAGTTTGCTGAACACCTGGCGACCCAAACCTTAAACAACATATGAAAAAAATACTGGAAGTGTGGTTTATTTTGGCAGCAATATTTTGGCTAAGTTCATTTTTCATGTCAGCAATCTACTCTTTTTTCAAGTATCTATGCTACAGACAGACAATCAGGAGTAAAGTTGAAAATTTATAGCTCCGGCTTGGATCGCCCCTGCGCGACCCATTTTTTGACGCTTCTCCACCTTTCTTTAGGTTTTGATTGATTCATACTTTGGAAACCAATGGGCTAGATCAACTAACCAACTGTTGTGTTAAGCTGCGGTGACAAGTAAATATAAAAAGCACAATCACAATGACGGCCACGATGAGCTCCTTGCTCAACTGCAATATTGGCTGAAAAAAGCATACAGCAGACATTGCACTTACGAGTAAAGCATCAAGATCTTCACAAACACTTCCGCAAGAAAGTTTTACGAGAAAATTGTGGCTTTCATTCGAAGCAGAAACTTGGAAATTTACTAAAAATAAACTTGTAAAACTTGTCAATTCAAGGAAAGCAGACTTTCTATTTGCTGGCTTAAATCTGAATAGAAGTATTCAGAAAAAGAAGTGCCAGAAAAAGGCGCATTTTATGGATGATGCTCCATAACAAAGGGCTTATGCTATATATTTAAATGTTGAGACTTGGTTGTTGTTTGCCGCCCCCTATCAAAGTTCCTGGCTACGTTCTTAGGCGAGTTTATACAACCCCAGCAGCACTGGTCAAAACAGCACAGTAAAGTGGTAACTCCACAGGAAAGGTTGCTTTCCATCATTCAATTTTTTGCTCAGGTGTTTTGTCGTTTATATTATTTGCCAAAGAAGTAACAAACTTTTAAAGTTTTTTACTATCTGCTACTTACCTGTTTCATTACATTCTTTTTTATTTTAACTTTGGCTATCTGCACTGACACTCAAATTTATTCGCCACATATTTCGTGTATTTTGGCTAACAAAGTTTTGCTTTTTTTTGTAACGTTACCTACACCTTTCCTAATACTTTTCTCCTAACACGACAAGTAGGCCTAAGTGATTAATAATTCTCCTAAGATTTTGAATTAAGAGGTAATAAATTTAGAGATTTAAAAAAACGAAAGCACTACTTTGCATTTCAAAAACCAAATTGTAACTAATTTTTCATCCATCCAAACTTTCTCACTCTGTCTAAAACAGGCTTTAAAGATGTTGCTCGTAATTCTGCTGTTGATGCAAAGAAAAATATTTAGGCCTATTAGAGCAGGGGTTCTCAAACTTTTGGTGTTATGGAGCCCATGAAGAGATTGACCGCAATTTTCAGAGCCCCCCAACAAATTTCTAAAAATAAAAACAAAAAAAAAACACATTGTTACTTACCGATTGATGTTCCTGAGGAAATTGGAAGTGCTTTATTTAATGACTTGGATGTATTTGCTGCTTTGTATTTAAAAAACATTCAAAATGCGGTTCAATCATTTTCTGCTAAGCCCCCAAGGTTTCTCTCGCAGAGCCCTGGGGCTCCGTACGGAGCACTTTGAGAACCTCTGTATTAGAGTAATAAACTTTTTTGGCACAAGTTAAGTTTGCAATTTGAACCAGCAAGGTAATATCCCACCATATGCTCTACTGCAGTGACGTACCGATGTTAATGTCGCCCAGGGCCGACCATAAAAATGCTTCTTCTTTCCACTCCTTACATTTGCTTACAACAAAATAAAATGAGAGAAAATCATGTATTATGTTTATTATAACAATCACAATCAAATAGTCAGAAACTGAATGGGGTCTTGTTTTTAATTCTCGATTATGGATCTTGCTTTCTCTACTTGTTAGCCACCTTTCTCGTCATTACTTTTCCTATTTTTTCTGCCTTTTCATATGCATGTATGTATGGCTAAATACATAGCTGGCACATGCTAGGCTGTGGTTCAGTGGGAAAGTTTTATTTTTTGTCATTACTTGTGAATCAGTTGGCACCGTGGATTCGATGTGTTTTCCAAGACAACATTTGAAGTGCACAGGGCTAATGAAGCCCTGAACCAACTTCGTTTGCTTTTTTGTCTTACTTAGAGCAAGGTGCTCATAGTTTGTCAGTTTTTTACAACTGCGGCAGATTTTTGCAGGTAACCATTGCCTTCGTATTAAAACGTTTTTTTCTTTCTCTGATAAGAAGAAAGTGTTAGATGTTTTCGACAAGCATTGTTGGGATATAGCATGCTGCAGCAGAATGAGCGAAGTTCGGGATCACCGGTGTAGTTGACTGGCAGTGAAATGGGGATAGCGCCTTCCTGCTAATTTTATGGCTCAATGTATAATTCTTAGATTTGCTATTTCTTATTGTGAAGTGTTTATGTTTTCAAGTTTTTTATAATTTCCATATTTTTACGTTAAACTGATATTCACAACTGTTCTAAATTTCTGTTTTTGCTGCCACACTTGTCGGTTAGAAAATGGTGAAAGGCCGTAAAGCCTGTAGCAGTAAGTCCAAGTACTAACTGATCAGCCATGATGCATTATTTGCTCTCTGTATAAAACTCTTATGAGCAAAACTTTTCCTCAAGAGAGTTCCGAGGCATCTTTGAACTTAAAAAGTCTGCATTATGCAGAATAAGAAAAACTTCACCAGTGTGTTTTAATAGAGTGCTTTAAAAAGCACTTCGAAAAAAGACATGGTTTCATTTGGCTTCTCAAAAAACTAACTTTTTGGCACTCTCCCACCTCTTTTGAATAAGCCTATGGGTTTCATAACAAAACTCTTGGAAAAACAGTTCAAAGATAGTCCTTAGCAAAGCACTCCCAATCTCTCGTTTCAGAGATTACGCGCTAGGGTTTGATTGGTACATGCACATTCTTTATTGAGTTCAGTATAAATTTTGAACGGGGTAGAGGGCAAATTGTTTTCTCCAACTCGCAAACAACATAACAACAAAGAAAGCTTAGCCACTGACCTCTTTGAACGGCTAAATTTTGAACAATAATTTTTTAAAACCATTTTTAAGGAGCTTCTTCTTGCAAAACTTCATAAAAAAGTAACCTATGCAAAGTCTTGAGACGAAGAGCTTGAGACCGAGACAAGACTCTAAAAAACAGGTCTCGAGACCGAGACCAAGTCTCGAGACTCTATCACTGGCACTAAATGTAGGGAAATAGGGAAAGCAAAGCAAAGATTGTTTTTATGTTTAAGTTCAGCACTAAACATAGGGAAAGCAAAAGGACTAACCCTAAGAAAAAAAGCTAACACAAAAAGACAAAAATGATGTGGCCAGGTTTTATCAATGTGATGACATTTTGAGGGAATCATCGGGAATAAAAGATTGCACGAGTGTTGTGGTTGATGGAAAATAGTGAAAAAACAAAAACGTTATTTGACTATACATGTCTGTACTTGAAGCATATGTACTTTCAAAATCAGAGCATCCACAACGTTGAATTGGAAAATCTAAATTTGTAAAACTGAGACCTAATTTTATATTACTAACAAGTGAGCTTCCAAAAAATATTTGTGTGTGCAAGATTCACAACATCTCATGCGCCTTTCTCATGTCAAAAGGTACGGTGTTCAAGTCCAAACCAGAGGCGGTGTACTTTAAATGCGTTTCATTTGCCGAAGATTTCTTCATACTCCGTTAGCATGTAATCGACTAATTGATTCTGATAAATCATGTAGACCAGTAGTTGTCAAAGTGGTCGATATCGAACTCCAGGGGTCAATTGGACCATCCAAGGGGTTGATAAATGGTCACGGGTTTGAATGGGAGTCACTGAATGGCCCAGGGTTTAATGAATAACTGCCGGGGTCTACTGGAGCTATGAAGTCTCCCATTCAAAATTATTGTTAATCGGGCAAGGAATGCAAATGGCGTTTTCCAACAAATCAAACAAAATTAAGAGGGCTGATCAAATCTCAGCTACAGTAGTTTAAAAGTTCATTCGATTCGAATAGTTTTTTATTAAATAAATCATACATTGTGATGACATTTTGAAAACTATTCTGTTTGTTATGTCACAAACAATATTGTAGTGCATGTGTCACAACTGTTTGGTTAGGCCACAGGGTCTACAGAAACTTCTATACTTTAATTGGGGGTCAATGTGCAGAAAAGTTTGATGTAGACAGTCATGTGACCCTGACTCAGCCTCCGGTTTGACCAGCAGTGTTGGCCTGAACACAATGGCCACATTCTGAACTTGGAGCTGTCATCTACAACCCTGAAAGGAAAACGAAGATACGTGATGTAACGTGAAGAAATTGGAAACAATGGTAGCTGGATACCAGACAATCAGAGCTCAGTGTCATATGAACTAATTGGTTGCTCAAAATCTTGCCAAGCTGCTAAATTTGGCAGCAGTTAATGTGTTAAACATAATAATTACATGCTTCATTACACTTCTTTGAAGTACTTTTCTACTTAGATTATTTCCATGGTAAAAGATGCCGATTTCACTCACAATCTCTTGCACCCAAAGTTACCTGGTGAAAAAACACCTGGCACCAAAAGTGTTAAATCATTGTTTTGCAAAAATGAAAACATCCTTGTTCTTGTGGTCATCAGCCACCAATATAATAGCTTAAGGTTTGGAAAACAAATGCACAGCCACCAGTTAATTGAAAACAACAAAGGGAGTTATACCAGCAAGACAAGTGACCAGGTTTCAAATCAGAAAAGCAAATATACAACATCTTTGTGTACTTCATGAGTCATGTGCTATTCTCAATATTTTGTGAATTGATTTAATATTCATCCTAATAACTTTAAAATATAGTTTGAGTAGTGCAAAATTAATGGCCTTGATTTTGGAAAGGAAAATTTTAGTATTGGCCAAAAAGTTTTGTCAGTTGATCTCTTATTGGAAGTCTGTCAATGTTTTGAAAGAGAAGTTCAATTCTCTTAAACTGAATAGCTTTTGTGCTTTAATTGATTAAACTGCATAATTCCAAACCTGCAGCGGATGGCATAGAAGATGCTGGTTTGTTTGGATCAACTTACATGTATAAGCGAATATTCAGTGTCATGAACATCAAAAAAGTTTGGCACATACTGACAAAACCTTCAATCTATCCTGAATATTTCCACAATAAACTAACTTTTAGCTCACTTGTTAAAAAGGGACACCAGCTATACTCACTAAAATTCAAAGGCTGTGGTTAATCAGAGGGAACACTGCCAGCATATTGGCCTGTGTGCAAGTTTGATCTGATTTTAGCCATCCTCAGTGTATTAACAAGTGTTGCTACCTGCCACTTGCCTCTCTTAAATGAATAGCTATTGCCTTCCAACTGATTACGTTTTCTGTATGCTTCAATGTCTTATGTATGTTTTGTGCTTTCTGTTAAGTCCTCCATGTGCAATAGTGTTTCACTCCCCTCTTTAGCTATCCTGACTACCGCATGACCTAGAATGAAAACAAAGTTGTGACATACCTCACATCGCTTGAAACTCCTAAGGCCTTTCAGTTCATAAAACTCATTGGTGGAAGGCTCACTACCCATGGTTGGGTTCATGCGTTGCGAGCTTTGTTATGCTAAAACGAAGGTGGAAATAAATTTGAATTCTATGAAAGTCTGAAAAGCTTTCCCTCAGATGTTTATTTGTCATAGACCTGATATGTCAATCTCTGTGATTTGAAGTTAACTGATTTCAATTTGCTGACTTATGATGTGGATGAAATTGAAAAGTCAGTCTTTGCTATGTTGCAAAATAAATGTAGCTGTAAAATTGATTACCATATTTTTTGGACTTGAAGGTGCACTTAAAATCCTTTAATTTTCTCAAAAATCACAAGTGCGCTTTATAATGCAGTGCACCCATTGTATGAATCTGGTTGTGCTTTCTCATCTAGAACCAATTGTATGTGGTAAACTGAGCCGGAAAGGATAAGGGAGGCCCGGGGCAATTTTTACTGGAGGCTGGAGGGCCTCTATGAAGTAATTCATGATGTCATCATTTGTAGAAGTTTAGTTTTTACTGATTCGCAAGGTTCCCAATATGTTTTTTCCAGTAGTTGTGAATATGCTTACTCAAATGCACATACAGTTAGCTGCGACAAGAGAATTTATGATATAAATACTAGAGTGTATTTTTACTAAGAAAAAATAATTTCACAGGCTAGAGTGTGACTCGGTAAGAAACAACATTCACGTAAATAATATGCAGAAACCAAAGATTACAAAAAAAACACTGGGAAAGGAACATGTCAATATGGCCAACCAGGCTAAGTGTGAAAGTTGTTTCCAAGCTAATGTATTGATTTTCACCTTCATTTTTAGGTGCTGTGGTTAAGATCACTGGTTTAACGTTCCTTCTTGGAAGTTTTGCTAGAAAAAGCAATTCAGTCACAACGTTTTAGCTAACACTGCCAGATCCTTGCACTTTTTCTTAGAAGCTTTGTGCTTTTCATAACTCCTGATGGCATTACAGATTTCGGCATCACTCAAGCTAAACACTACAATCTCATTTGCTGCTCTGTTGTTCTACGAATCGGCTGATTAAAACTTTTCTGATGGACCACGCAATAACATGTGTTGTAAATGGCTTGAATAACTTCATATGTTTATGATGTAACACAACAACAGTAACCAACAGAAGAAAGGCGCATTTCCACCATACCTTACCCATTGTGATGAAACAAAGGTGCAGTTTGGCTGCAGCTACCTTGACACTTCACCAGAAATTGGGGATCACTGATACCAGTGTTGCCACTTCTGATATTTTAACATGACATCAGACGTGATCTTCTCAGATAAATTTCTGATGTTAAATGTAGAGCGTTTTTTTGGTGGGTTTTAAATTTTTTAAGTGTGTTTAAAAAACGGGTGGTTGTATTGGGTTGTTTTTAGTCAACAACCATGAATCTGCCATGCTGTGCTTTTATAACTCTGCATGGATTCTGACTGCACGCATCAACATTCGAGTGAAAAAGTACCACAGTTGGGTAAAGTAACCAAATCTCACAAAGCAATTTACTGGGAAATTGTTTTCACTTCAATTACACATCTTCAGTCCTACAACTGACAGGCAAAAGTTATCAGGTGAAATGATGAAATACTAAAGCAAGAGTTTAAGCTTAACACAGGAGTATGCGATAGTGCACTCGCAGCGTGTGACCAAAAACTTGAAGTGTGCTAACGTTTTTTTTGTTTTATACTTATGCATATGAATGCTGTATGGCAAACCTTATCTGTGTGCGCTACTAAAAATGTATGCATGCTACTAACATTCACAGAAAATTTCACTCTCCTGGTTTAACAAATGTTTTATTCAGGTATAGTGTATAGGTTATGGGAGAAGTCCAAGATTGGTGGTCTTCATTACCTGGTAGAAAAAAACTTGGATATGGTTTGTTTAGCACACTTGGTATTTTAACTATTTCGCTGCATCTGTATAATCAGCGGAAATTTTTGTACGATCCAAAAAAAAAGAAAGTCACTATTTCAAAGTGGGATCAGTAATTTATCAAGATTTAAGAAGCTGACTACTCCATTTTTCCTCTTGTGAACTTTACTGTCCAGCTGGAAGAATATGGCAAAATCAGTTGAAATACCACTCCGAGATACTGATGAGGTTTGTCCTGACCTGTTCTAAATTTTTGTTGATTAATATACTTTGTGCCCTTTGCATATCCCTTGGGCTTTATTGTTAACAGACATTCAAGTTTTTAACACTTTTGCACCTGGGTTAATTCAAGCGATTCATGAAAAAACAGCTGGATCGGACGTGGCTTTGGGTGGGAATTTCTCTGATAAGCACTACAGACCTGGTCAAAAGCTCAAAAGAATTGGCAAGTCTTGTAGTTTGCACTCGAAAAAAATTTTTTGGTTGGGGGGTTCGGGTTTTTTGTGAGTAGTGTCATAAGTGGAGGGCTTTTAGGCCAACTTGGTCACTTCACCTGGCCCTGGGCCCAAACCGTTAGATGGTAGTATTTCGCTGAAGTTTTTATTGGAAACTAGGCTACAATCCAAGTCTTTTGATACTTTGGATGACCTGCTGGGGTTTCGGGTTCAAAAGTTATGATCTAAAATAATAAAAATATTTGACTAATTAGTTGATTAGATAATTAATTAATTTATTTGTTTTAGATCATAACTTTCGAAAAAGTTGAAGTCTATCAAAGGCTCGGACTCGAGTCTGGTTTCCAATCAATACTTCACCGAAATACTTTGGCCTAGCGGTTTAGCCCTAGGCCAGGTAACATGAGCCAAAATGGCCCAAAAACTACTTCACTTATGACGTCACTCACAAAAAATCCACAACCCCCACCCAAAAAAATTTTTCCGAATGCAGACTAGAAGGCTGGCTGATCCGTTTGAGGGTTTCAACAGCTCTCCGGCGCAATCGGTTAAGGAGCTATGGCTTTGGTAAGGCAACTGACAACTGCTGGTTTAAGGACGATTTCAAAGTACAAATATATCGTACCCTGGCTCTCAAAGTGTTAATATATGCAATATTTATTATTGCCATAGTTATGTTTCATTTCAAAGGTTCTTTTGGTTCTGAATTTGGCTGTAAATTTTAAATAGCCTTGTGGTAATCACTAATACACATACTGTTTTCTTGTAACAACGTTTTTAGTGGGGATTCTTTTGATCTGCGGAAACATTTTAAAGTAACTCATGCTTAAGAACTTGTGCAATTTTTAAAGTAAGCATATCTTTATTTTTGGTGAAGCTCCAAGTGACCTTTAAAACTAAAAATGTAAGAATTTGGAAACATGTAGTCCAACTGCAGGCCTGTGGGAATGCTGCCCACAGCCAGACTTTTTAAGGCTCACGAGCTTTTTTAAACTTGATTAATTTTGTGAATGTTACAGTAGGCACTTTCAATTAAAACAAGCAGAGCATCTTTAAATAAAAATGTATGCATCTTTAAATAAAAATGTACAGTACAATATTAACGACATTAGACTAGACTGTAGAAAGCTTCTGGAAATTAGTCAGCGCAGATAGATTTCCCAAACTGAAAGGTTTCGCACTGAAAACGCACTTGATGTTGGAAACACATTCATGCATAAGATTACGTTTTCTGCCATGAACCAAGTCAAATCAAAAACAAATTGAATGGCAGATGAAACACTGCACGTTTGAGCTTCTAGATTGGCTAAACTCTTACCAAACCAGTTATATTCATTATTGCTTGCTACTTCATGCTATTTGTTTGGTCACATTTTGTGCATTAAATAATGCAAATCTGTAATCATGTTAGAATTTATCAAAATAATGAGCAAATTTGGAAAAGTTTAAAATGGACGTGTTGTACAAAATGACCTATGTGTGACAAATGAATTAGACACCTTACAATGAGAATATAATGGACATTAAAGTTAAACCCCTATTTTTTCATGAAAGTCTCTTTGCCTCATAGTTCAAACAAAGGGACTAGCTAAATTATTTTTGGAAGCTGTAATTAGGAAACATTAGCAATGATTATTTCAGAATTATTCTGAAATGTTAGCCATTCAATGATTAATGTATAAGAAGTATCATTCATAGTGACAGAATTAGTAATTTCCTGACAAATTGTTATCCTGTTGAGTTGAATCTTCACAACACATCCTCAGTATCATCATTATGATAGGCCTACATCAAAAATTATGATAATTTTTGTTCTGCCACTCCTAATGAATAATTGTATAAGAATAGGAGTCTGATAATTCTACACAAGATATTGTGCCTTTGTCTTATAGATCGATTCGTCAAAATGAGTTCTGCTTTTCAATAAAAGTCCATGTTTCTCCCTCAGTGGACAGTTGTGTTTCAGTAGCTATGTATATGTATCTATGCATGGCATAGCAATACATACATAATGTTTTACCAGTCCTAGTTTTCTTTTATGCATTATTATATGTACATGACCAGCGTTTTGTTGCTTTCTGTAGGTCATTGAATTAGACCTTGCTCAGCTTCCTGATGGTGAAGAAGTTCTGGGTATTTTGAAGCAGGAAAATACTACACTCAATATATGGATAACTTTGGCAGTAAGTGTTGTAACCAATGTTGCAATTTTGGAATTTGGTTAAGATATAACTCTGCTCTCTCCAGCCAGCCAAACACTGATGATTTCCTCTGATTTACCTGGATTTGTGAGTTGAAATACAAGTGTATTTAAAGATTGATGACTGCTAACTCTTTTGTATATTTTGTGGCAAAATATTGCTGCTGGTTTGTCTAATATTTTCTTAATTTAAATTGAGTTCTAACTGTTTTTGTAGTTTGTTTGCTGTGTTATTACAAATTATATATAGTATACACATTATTACCCTACATTCTGTAGTATAGGTTGCTTGTATAAAATCTACATAAATGTTTTCCCCATCATGATACCAAGTCTTCAAAATTTGTTTTTACTTCCTGTAGGATTACTGAAGTGTATGTTCTTAACCTTTAACTGTGTAATTAAGCAAGCATGGTATTAATGTCCTTGGAGTAATATGGTTTCTTATGTACTAACACCTAACCTTCCTGTAGCTTGGACTAAAGCAGGTGGAAGGTTTGATTTCAGTTAATTGTTTGTTAAAAGGTTTGTGTTGAAGTTAAATGAAACTTTCTGAAAAGGGTTGTGGGCACTGCAGTGATAACATCAGGCCAGAGTAGGGAGCAGAGCCAGTTTATGTTAGAGTCGGTTCTGGTTACTGTGGTTTAGTCATAGAGTTGAAATAAAGAGTTGTTGATCAAGTTTTTAATATTTGATATGGTACAGCCATTTGTTTTTCTGACTTTTATTTGTTGCTGTTTTCTGTCTTATACAGCATTTCTAAGTTATTGTTTTTTGTTCTGAAAGTGATGTTTTCTCTTTTTACGTATTACAATGTTCTTTAAAAAGGATTTGAAATTTATATCTTGACAGCAACCAGGCACAGAATTATTTCATTGCAAATATTTAATGTTTCTTTATCTTTGGTAAAGTAAGCTGAAATGCTGTGCCACAATAGCGATATTACCTCATATTTCAAAATGCATCTCAGAGTCTTCAACAAAATACCTTAGATATAGTGCTCGGTGTAGCATTATTCACACTATGAAAGGAGCATTGGAATTATGTAATTAACCAAATACGGCATAGGCAAACTAGGAAATTTAAGTAGCCAGTCTATGAATTATTTTCACACAAATCCAAGTCTACTGTACTATGTATAATAACTGGTCTAATTTTTTAGGTGATATATAAGTTCATCACTCAAATTTTTTTATCACTGTTCAATAAAAGTGTACATTTTTCATATTTATAATGTATGTTTGTGAGAGAGGATGTAGGTGGACTAGAGTGAATTCACTGTCATAAATATGTAATAGTCTGCTTGTTACCTTTTGGGCTATCTGCTTGATTTGGGTAAACCTAGGAAATATGCATTTATGTCAAGAAACCTTTTTTCTTTTGTGAAGCTTACATTTTCCTGTTATGTTGTAATCTGCTTTTCACAGCCTGAAAAGTTAACTCAATTATATTTCCTTTCTAACGTCTGAAAAATGTGTTGGTAGCTGGAGTACTACAAGCAAGAAAAGATTCAAGACTTCGTCCAAATATTGGAAGCTGCGCGTACCAGTGCCAACTTGGAATACCCAAACCACGAGAAAGATCAGGTAAATACTGAAAACCAAAGAAAGCACATAACCTTGGCTGCCATGCAGTATCTACAGTAAGGCGCTTTCACAATTTTGCCCTGGGTAATGATGTGGCTTTTGTGACGTTGGTGGACCTGGGGTTGCAGATTGTATGTACAGAATTGAAAATGACAGTTTTGCGAACAAGTTTTTAGATCAAAACGGTTGCAGAGATTTGCTGCTAGTGAATGCTGTTGAAACAATTAGACTTTTTTCCACTTTTGTCGTGAGAGTCATTTCTTGTCAGCTAAAATCTGACTTGCTTATTGCTTCCTGCCATGGCAGTAATAATTGAGAAAAAAAGCGTCGCGTTTGTTCAAATAGTCGACATGCATCGGCGCTTGTTTGCGCCACTGGTGTCTACGGGTGCACGGGCGCTCGTCATCGACCTGAAATGAAAACATCTAAACAGTCTCAAAATCACCCGATCCATCTCTAGCGCTTAAGAATTTGTGGTCCGGGCTTCAACGCGCATCAGACTGGAAAAATCTGCTATTGGCAAGCGCAGATTTCGTGAAAACGGTAATGTTTTCAATTGTTTCAGATTTAAGGCATTGGTTCTTTTTCTAGAAAGTTTTGCGCTATGTTTGAGGATTGAGCATTATCAGAGAAGTGCCTAATTCACCCACCCCTAACTGCAACTTCATTAAATTCAAAATGGCGTTTTTCTGCTACTGCCTTTAAATCTGAACTCATCATCCACTCTCAAATGTTTTATGGTCAATTTTACCGCATTTATCTTTGGTGTTTGCCACCTTCTGTCATGTGGGCAACTTGCTTTTATCACATGCATGTCAGATGACTTGCCTTGATACGCTTGCTGCGTATTACGTTGCACAAGCAAGGCTGGAAAAGAACAAAGACAGGCGAACTGAGCTCTTCATGCAAGCGACACAGTTGTACACGATGGCTGACAAGATCATCATGTACGACCAGGTGAACAACCTTCAATATCGCAACTGGTAGCATACGTAGATATTCTGGTGACGTCAGTGCAGTTGGGATGAAGTTGCATAGAAATGTTGCTAAAAGCGTTTCCGGTTACATCTGCTTAGACGACATGGACGTTGATAAATTGTTCGAATAAAACCACTAAACTTGGTGCAGAACTTCATGCCGTAACGTGTTTTCCTTTCAGTCTGGATTGGTCGATTGTTGAGGGTGTTGTTATGCAACGTAACGCTTTTCTTGTTATTGAAATCTTATAGCAAGTTGAGCGCGGTGTTAACAGAAATCGCCGTTTCACCCGAAACGTCAAGCGCTGCATAAAAACCTCTTCATTAAGATTTAAATTAGATTAAATGGTCAAATAATTTGACCTAATTACGTTGAAAAACAAACCTTTTCTTCGAAAGAAAAATTGGATTTGTGATTCACAGAGTTGTGGTATCTTAACCAGACTTTCAATCTATAACGAAGTTTATGTCTAAATATCAAATGGCGTATAATCTATTCTTCTGCACCACACCTTGCCCATCACTTGCAAACATTCCCTCCGGTGAATAATTTTTTTTCGAAGTCTTCTTAACCTGCCGAATGCAAAATGAGAATCGTGGAAGTTCATCGGTTGGATGCAAACAACTCGCAGCAATGGGCCGGTCTGTTTATCGGATATTCAAAAATTAACAATTTAAACGCTTTCGTTCTGTGGAACCATTACGAGCAGAACGTTTAAAAGCTTTTTCCTTTCGAATGATTTGTTAGTTAATGTTTTTCTTGCTTTACTGCAGAACCATCTTCTTGGACGGGCTTGCTTTTGTCTCTTGGAAGGTGACAAAATGGATCAAGCTGATGCTCAGTTCAACTTCGTGATGAACCAGTCGCCTGACAACATTCCGTCACTTCTCGGCAAAGCGTGCATCTCATTTAACAAGAAAGACTACAAGGGCGCTTTGGCATACTACAAGAAAGCTTTAAGAACCAATCCGAACTGTCCAGGTATCGCTCACTTTGGACGCCTTGCTTTTTTCCATGTAACCAACCGCTTTTAATGTAACCGTTCAGAAGTGAACTACATTGCGGTTTTGTTCAAGCTTGCTGCAGAAGCTGGTGGAGAAGGTTGAACGGATTTTCGAAATAAAATCCTCGTTAAAATCCTGGAAAACGTTCGCGTTTTTCCTCGTGCGCCCGATTCATGAAAAACCAGCAGTTGTTGGTATTTTCTTCATTTGCACTAACCTTCTTTATTTTGATTAACAGCCGACGTGAGACTTGGAATGGCTCACTGCTTTTACAAACTGAACAAGCCAGAAAAAGCGCGTCAGGCGTTTCAGCGTACATTGGATTTAGATCCGAGCAATGTGGGCGCTCTTGTTGGTATTGCCCTTCTCAGTCTCAATAACAAAGACGTGAGTCGTCTTGTGTCAAATATTTTTTAGAAACTTAAGGCTTGAAAAAACTCTTTGAAGCTATTTTTGCATTAATTTTCTAGTAAGCTTGGAATTGCTGTTCACATCACCGCCCATGCAGTGGTGTCTCGCAACTTCACCTATTTTCAGGTTGAATCGATCCGGAATGGAATAAAACTACTTTCGAAAGGATATCAGATAGATCCCAGTAATCCAATGGTATTGAACCATCTGGCTAATCACTTTTTCTTCAAAAAGGTAGGCGGTCATACATTTTCAGTTGTGTTACGACGAATCCATGTATGCGTTCTGTAGTTAGTGACAAAAGTTTTGCAAACGAATAAAAAATTCTCATATTTGCAACATACCAACAGACCTAAGGTAAGATTGAAAAAAAACTACTATTCTTCAAGGAGGGGTCCATACATGTCTTAATTTTGTTTTCGTTATATCTTTCTACTGCGCAAAGCAACATCGCCAGCAGAAGCCGAGATCAGACTTTAACACTGCTTTGTGCATATTGGCATGATTCCGTCGTTAATATTTAAATAAAAAAAAACAACAGTTTTATAGCATTTCAAGCAATCATTTTCATACGATCCTGTCGCCATGGCAAACGTGATATCAAATAATCCAAATCGTTTTCTGTGCTGGTGTTCATTGTTTTCCAAACGGCTCAACACCAGGGAATCTTCGGCATCGACGTAGTGCATGTGTTTTTCAGGACTACGAGAAAGTTCAGCATTTAGCTCTGCACGCCTTCCACAATACCGAGAACGAAGCGATTCAGGCAGAAAGTTGTTACCAGTTGGCCAGAAGTTTTCACATCCAGGTAGCTTTTAGGGCTCGAGTGAAAATATGTATAAAATGTTGTTTGTTGACGTTCTTCTGCTGTTTATTGTAAGAAATTGCTAATCGGCTTTAGTCTTACGTATTCAACTGATTAAATTTTGTAGCAGTATAAAAAGAACTGACAAAAGTCAGCTTTTTGGCTGCGGCACAAGCAAGTTACCAACACGTTGATGATCGTGCACAAGGTATAAATTTTTTTCGATGCAAAGTTAAGCACTTTGCTAAGCTGTCAAGCAACGCAGTGTGCTTTCCTAACCTCTCTTGTGGTTTCGCTGCACACACCCCTTCAATTCCATCCGACATGCTGGAGCCACATCGCACGATGAAGCATGTGCTAGCGCTACACGCAATATATATGCGTGGCGTATGTGGAAGTTACTTTTTTATAAACGTATGAAGGACATGTTCATGAACGGCTAAGCGTATTATGCAATCCGAAACAGACTTTAAAGATTAGCGTTAGAGTTCCTAGCATTAATCCTTGGCGTCGCTCTCCCGTGCAATCTAGGTTGACCTGTGTCTCCTGGACAGGATAAGATACGGAGCGTACTCCATACCAAGCTTGTGTTTATGCCTTTGTTGACTGATTTGAGTGTCAGGACAACTGCCACCCGGAAAACTGCCTACAATGCGACTAAGACAAGTTGTTCTTAGCAATTCTTAACTAAGAATTGTTCTTGGCAACTGTACGTAGTTTTTCTGAATTTGGTTACAACGTTAACATTTGCTAGTAACTTTTTTACTGGCTGCGCAGGACTGAAGATGTGTTAGACACGAAACTAGTTTTCTTGTGCAAATTAATTGCGATATGATTCGCTTGCGTGGGCCACTGCTCTGATTTCACTATTGTTACTGAATGATGACAAAAACCTTGAATCATCGCAAGAGGATGAAAGCAGGACCAAGGCAGGAGATTCTTCAAACAGCTGGCTGCAAAGCTAGAGCTCGTTTAGCAGGTCATGTCATGATACATATGTGCATTTGTATTTTGTGCATTGCAAACGAGCGTTTCATGAAATTTTGTGTTGTAAATTGGTGCAGCATACTTGTTCGTGAACAGCTAGAAGAACAGCTAACAGTTGATATAACCTGCTGACCTAATCACCGCGATTGGTTGCTGTTTCCGGTCGTTCCTGTTATTGCTCAACGCTGCTGCTCGATCCCATTCGGTACTTACGCGTTTCATGCTGCCTTGCTATGGTTTTACGTTCAAGTGTATTGAGTTTGTTCTATAACTGAATATAAGCAGGGAAAGCAATCAAACTTCAAAATTATTTTTTTCGCTGAGACATTTTGGTCATTTGACCCGTAATAATATCAACCTCCATTAACAGTTTTCACTATAGCCTATACCTTTTCGGACATCGTTACCAAATTGACTTAATTCGGACGTCGTGGCTGAATTTTTTTCGGTCATTTAAAAAAAAATTCGATCTATGACCAAAAAATGACCGAAGAGAAACAGCTTAAAAGTGTTTGTGGAGAGAATTAACGGATGTAGTTCTGGGAGATTTTGTACTGCTTTGGCTTGACTTGTCAACCTGAAGGCGTCAGGTCGCTTAGTTACAAGACTGACCCGCGCTCCTGCAGCACTAGGTTGACGCCTCAACTAGTAAGGCTCCTCCCAGGAATCGTATGCTACGAGTTCCATACACATAGTGGCCCCAACAACGCTAACAAGCGCGGGGCCCCATCAGCGGAGTTCGGACATTTTACTATTGCGTTTAGATCCATGCAAAGCATATTGCATAAAGTGAAGTGCTTACTGGTTGCAGGGTGCTTGGTTCACTGTGATAAGTTGCTCTTCGTGCTTCTGGTTGGTTTAAAGCCATGAATCGAAATTGCTCTGACGGTAGCTGGGCAGGCATGCGTTACAGAGTTCAACCTCTCCTCTGTTCAGGGCGACTACGATCAAGCTTTCCAGTATTACTACCAAGCCACTCAGTTCGCGTCGACTACATTTGTTTTGCCTTATTACGGTCTCGGGCAAATGTACATCTACAAAGGCGATGAGCAAGACCGGGAAAGGGTGAGCCTTGAAATCGTGCGTTCATCGTTCAAATCGATCATGTCTGTGCTGATCTTCTCCATTTCCGTTGAAAATTAGGTGTTGTCTGTTGCGAAATAAGAGCACAAGCTTTTCACATTTTTGCTTCGGTGGTACCTCTTTTTGCAACTTTTTGCCGTGCTGCATGAGTAGCATTTCTACTAGCTTGTTGTTCGTTCGATATCTCACATATCTGCAGCATTTCTGTGATGAATTGCATTCGCGGTGCAGCGTGCTGTTTTCTTATATATTGAAATATCAGCGCATGTTCATCCCTTACAGGCGGCTGAGTGCTTTGAGAAGGTGTTGAAAGCATATCCGAACAACTACGAGACAATGAAGATCCTCGGGTCGCTGTACGCTCAGTCAGATCATCCTGACAAGCAGGAATTAGCGAAGAAGCATCTGAAGAAGGTGTCACTTCATTCTTAAAGCGCTTGTAACAGAGCGAACAAATGCATTTGACCTGATTAACTTCGTTTTTCATTGTCTTTTTTTCGGAAACCTTATGGTCCAAGTGTGGTACTGCTGATGTGCTTCTTTCCTGAGTGTTGATAAAAATGGGTTTCCAGTCAGTCGAAGCATTGGCTGTCATTGCAAATCGTATGCAATGCATTTTTTCTATGTTTCTGTTGTTCGCAGTGTTGGTTGTTGTTGCGTGGATCGAACTAGTCACGCAGTGATACCACTGACAAATTCAATTTTTGAGTTGTAAGTCGGCTTGATGTTTAGCCGGGTTTAGGCCTCAAAGACTGTTTGCTCGTTGTACCTCCCAGGTGACGGAGCATTACCCCGATGACGTAGAAGCGTGGATTGAACTGGCCCAGCTGCTCGAACGACAACCCTCGTCAACCGGCAGCGGCGGGACGTCGGACGGCGTGCAAGGCGCCCTCTCTGCGTACGGAACCGCCACGTCCCTAGTCAGGGACCGCGTCCAGGCCGACGTGCCCCCCGAGATCCTGAACAACATCGCCGCTCTTCATTTCCGCTTGGGAAATTTAAATGAGGCCAAGGTTGGTGGCATGCAGCGAGTGCTTAGTGACTTTAAATCTGTGAATTATTGTCGCCGGTGTGTTTTACGGTTTGTTTCAGAATTGCTGTTACATGTGCGGATAATCACGTTCGCTTTAATACGTGTACAAAGCCAGAGAAATGTGAACAATAATTTTCCAGGAACACTGGCAGGATTACATTCAAATCTCATCCGCCAACATCATTTTATTTACTAATGTTAAAATGCGCGCAGCCCTGGAGGAGGTAAAATACTCCGCACGTTTCCTGAATTTTGTAACCAAACTTTACAAATGCGAAATGAAAATAGCAGCTTAAAAAATCATCTCGTACCATTTACCTAACAGGTAAATTTTTCTTTCCCTCATACTGAACTTGCTTTATACTAATGTGTTTGTTAACGGTTGTGATAAACTTGATTTAATTCTTGTTAATTTTTTTCTGCGTGAAAGAAATATTACGAAGTGGCGGTCAAGCGTTGCGAGGACGAATCGACGCACGACGCGCTCTATTACCGTTCAATCATGGTCACCATGCAATACAACCTCGGTCGCCTCTGCGAAGAGATGTACCAGTTTGAGGACGCTGTCGATTTTTACAAAAACATTCTTCGCGAGCATCCTAATTATATTGACTGTGAGTATATTGGTGGCATATATATGTGTCTGCAACGGCTTGTAGTGAAGTAGCGCGTCAAATTATTGTGCGTTATTTCATCAATTTCGGGTTTTCAAACCGAAATTTAAGGGAATTCTTAGGGTGATTGATTTCCGATCGCCGCTATCACCTTTCCTAACAAATGGTTCATTTATAAAATCTTGGTTTGTTTTTGGAAAGCATCGTTTTTTTTGAAATAATGCCACGGTAAATTTGCATTCATTGATAGTCTAATATCTGTTGCCTTAAATTCAAAGGTTACTTACGACTGGGATGCATGGCAAGAGACAGGGGACAAATATATGAAGCCTCGGAATGGTTCAAAGAAGCCCTCCAAATCAATCAGGTTCCATATCGTTTTTATAAATCTGCAACATGAAATACTAGAGCTGTCTTACGCATTGCAATCAAACTAATTTTAGCCTTAACATCTCAGCGCTTTTGTGTTTAATTTTTTAGTTTTATGGTAGGAGTTCAACAGACCGGCATTAAACGTTATGTCTTGAAAGAGGTGCTCCCTGTCATCAAATTTTGCGTACTTAAAATTTCTTTTAAATGACGAGCAGTCCTGGATGTACTGTTGTCAAGATTTACTCTACGAGCAATCAAAGGAAAACTCCACTGCGGTTATGATCAAGGATACATTTTTCGTTCAATCAAAGGTAGATTAGATGATTTGCAGTGACGAGTCCAGTTTCATTTACAAACGATTTTTCGACTCCTTTCGGAGTGTCACGAGTGGTCTGCGGCCGCCCATCTCCACTTGCTTGCAAGTGGTCACGCGGCTATTTTCGTCGTGAATGCTGAACTGGTGGCAAGTCGACGGCAGCACCGCATATGAACCGTTTCCTTGCACCCACCTATCATCGCCGAGGACGAGACTGAACAGGGAACAAGAGTCGTTTTTCAAGCATCAAATCCTTGCAATACAAGACATCCACCAAACCAGTGATTCTTAACACGGACCCCAGTGAAAAATCTGTGGATCCCAGAAGAAATGACCAACTGTTTTCTTTCAATCTTAGATGCACCAACAACGGCCGCTACTTTTTGGCTAATGCCATAAGCGCAGACGAGGGGTACCAAGCCTGTATCTTCAAGAATACGGGTTCGAAGGGTTTCGAACGACCGTACTAAACGTGGGTTCCCAAGCCTGGGACGTAGTCTTTCCCAGCGCTGAGTATTGTAAGAAGTTTCGTGGTACGGTGTTTTGCATCAGTGCGATGGCGGTATTGACGGTAGAGTATGTGAAAAAAACCTTTGCCTGCAACATCTGCGTGTGCAAAGGCATCTGAACTCAGCAAACATAACTTCCAACCAATC
>Ga0210059_1004860_pt1 | contig 21653 bp, 13 predicted proteins | sample Ectturendosymbi2_FD_188042 | JGI IMG/M metagenome (GOLD analysis project Ga0210059, IMG submission 188042) | Ecteinascidia turbinata endosymbiont from Florida, USA - Sample 2 (SPAdes) (version 2) | ecosystem: Host-associated > Tunicates > Ascidians > Unclassified | place: Key West, Florida...
GCTTTTGGATTGAGCAATCTGGCGATTCTGAGTGAACTGTATCCGCAATAGGTGCCTAGCTCGAGGAGGTTGTTTGGCTTATACTCCTTGATTATTCCATCTAATATTTTTCCTTTCACATCACCAAGGTGCATCATAGATTCGAACTTGTAGCAATATTGATCAATTGCATCAATCACAGTGTCAACATTACCTTTTTCAGCGTTTTCCTTAACATATTGCAACACTCGGGAGGGAGCGGCAGTGTCCTTTGTTGGTTTACTCAGGGTCGACATTTTTAACGATAAACTGCTTCGTCAGAACTGCAACAATAAACATGTTAATCAACTTGAAGCTTCCTTCTCTGTAGACTAAGTACGTCTGACACAAAAAGTAAGAAGGCCAGTACACTGGTAAAAATTTCAGTAAAATATCGTAATGTTTTCGTTACATTTCATCTATTTTTGTGTTCGAAACGAAAACGTAATTTTTTTGTTTGATTTTAGTGTATAATCTGTCAATTAAAAAAATAAACATAACGTGAGAAAAACTTTATATTATAAAATGACTCACATTTTACAGAAATAATTAAGCACTATTTTTGTGAAAAAATTTCACGAGTTACGTTTTTTCTTATTATCTTTACGTCAAACTCATGTCCGTTTCACGATGCCTTTAGAATTTTGCATAAATGTTTGTGAAAGTTGATTATGGTAACTAGGCCGAACAACAAATAAAGCTCAAGGCTTGCTGCAGGCTTTCGATGAATCAGCCATCTGAGCTCTGCTTTCATCTTTTTGCGATGATTCAAACTTGTACGTGAGATAAGAAAGGAATTCAACGTTTCACCCGTAAGCATTGCTTACAGATTTCAGGACTGATAATGCGTAGTGTTACGTGAAATCGATTTCCTATTAAAAATTTGCCGATAGATTCCTTGCTTATCTCACATGTGGAGTAGTAACTAGTCTTAACAAAAATGAAAATGTGAAGTCTAATGTCACGGCGCAGATCGTATTCCTCCACCACATACCCAACAGTGGTGTGTGGATTGAAGACGCGGTGCAGAAACAACAGCAACGCCATGGTCGAACCAAACGTTGCATTGTTTTCCGCACAGGCCCAAGTGATGTTAAGCATCAGCAATGTCTGGCTGCCGGCACCAACTGCACTACTGATACCAAAAATACCGTGGATTTTAGTGGGGCTGCTGAAGCTCTGTTACTGGTCACAATATTATACATTTCAAAATTTCCAAAGTGTCAGGGTTGACTTCTTCAAAAATGCGGATCAATCAATCAACTTGTCTTCGCAGACAACACAGGAGTCTTGTCAGCAGTGAGGTAGTTGAGACCGCAAATTCCGAGATCGAGACCAGGTTCAATATATAAGCCGAGATCATACGCGTCGGAAGCGAAGTATGGGGGCCACGACCCCTGCCTGAATTTTGAAATGTGACATTTTGCCACCACATTTTTCGCAAAAAGGTTGTTTTCTCAATTTCGAGTGATGGAAATGAAATGATGATGCCACTTTTTTGGATACCCCTGGAAAATCCACACACCCTCCCTGAAAAAAATCCTTCCGACCCTCATGGCCGAGATGTGAACATTTGTTTTGAAACTGAAAGCTGACTCTGTGTGTAGTGCTGCAACACCGTATCTAACTTTTTCTAAGATTTTTTAAAACATCCGAAATTTACGTGATGAAATAAACATTGCAAAAGCTCAGTGGCAGGTGGTAGCTTTTAAAATCGTTCAATTTTGACAGTTTTTCTCTGTTCGAGGAAAGGAGCAAGAACGCACAGGTTGAACTTCTGGAGCTTTATCAGTTATTAGGTTTTCTTTGACTGCTACGCTATAACAATTGTAAGCTCAAATCTGTTAACCAATTTATGCATTCAATGCAGAACTGCATGCAGATTGAGAAAGATTGCGTCCAGAGGTGGTAATCCCTTAACGGTTTCGCCCAGGCCCATAGGCAGGTGTTAAGGTTTGGGGGTGAAAAATATATTTTTAAGGCGGAAAGATTTTTATCTTTATTATGTGTTTAAAACAAATTGTTCTAAAGACAACATAATTTGGAGGTCACAAAACTATTTGGGGAGAAACTGCCTCCGAATGCCCCCCGTGGCTACGGGCCTGGATTCACCTGTAAGAAGGCAAAATCACTTCTAATCAGCCTTGCGAAAGTTACAACGCTTCACCGGATCGCTATAGGCAGAAACTTCGAGCCTCGTTGGGGTTATGAGAGAGGGTCGGTGTTGTGACCGCGGGAACTTTCCCAGAACGCGGCTGTTCGGTAGTCGGTTGTCCTGGCCGACACTTGCGAAGGCCAAGTCCGGGTTGATGCCGACGTTCCATCGGTGAGAGGAGAAACTGGCTGCTCCCTTTTGGTCGTACAGGAGCCAGTGGTTGTTGGATGTTACCCAGGGTCCAGGCTCTCACCGTCAGCAGGTGTCTTACTGTAGCTCCAATTGGCATGCTGGCAGTTGAAGTCAACAAGATGCAGACTGGGGTGTGGGAACGTCGGGATGGCCGTAGATGTGAGTCGTAGAGGTTTGAAGACGTTAGTGATCGTATATTCTGCAACGTCTACACACAACCACTCAGTCTCTGCTTACTCTGGAGGCTGATCGACCAGTGACCATTCCAACCGCTCGTGAACAAACGTGGCAAGGCCTTGCTTCCTGCTCAGGACTGATCCAGCTAGTGAGAAGTTGGGAATCACTTGCTTGTCTGCAGTTGTGCAGTGGGTCTCCTGCAGGACGATGATGAATGCCTTGTTCTTATAGGCTAGCTGCTCGGTAGCTCTGATCTTGTTTGCGGTGAGCCCCTCGATGTTCAGCCGGAGTATGCTGGGTCTTGGGTCATCTTCGGCAGCATCTCTACTGCCGCACCTTGAAAAGGGCACTTTCCTACCCATTCCGCCCTGAACACACCCAGCACGGGTAGCCAGCGCCGGATTTAGATGGTGGGGGGCTTGGGGCCCAAGCGTGGTGGGAGGCCCCACGTGCGGATACAGAATCTTTAGGTGGGGGATGATTGATGAAGTCACTAGTATTTCCACAGATCGTTAATATTTATGTCGTAATCTTGTGACGTCACATTTGATAGCTCAAGTGTAACAAAACTGTATGATGCAACATGATATTTGACAATGATTTGCGATTTGTGAAACTGTTGTAAAACCGGTCACCAGAAGCAAGTCAGCTTCTGTCAACTACTTCGTCGCTGTGGTTCGGCGACGAAGAAAAGTTGCGGTGCATTTCCACAAAACAAAATCCTTATTTACTTGTCCTATTTAGCTCATGAATATTTTGCAGCTTCCTTAAATTTCTTAAAAATATAAAATCGCCTGTGTTGAGTTCGCGCTGCATCCTCAACATGAAACGTCTCGTGATTCTGGAATACAAACAATAGAAGATTTCAACTACATTAAAATGCAAGTCAAGAAAGCGACCTAGAAGATTGTCGCTGGTCTCATTGGGAAGAATACTAGAATACCAAAGTCACACCAAGTAATGGACTTAATGCCAAAACGATGAATCTGGAACAACACAACAACTAAAGACATTTAGTCTATAAGGACATTGTAATGTGTATTGGTTCAAACCATTGTGTGTTTGCACTCCGCATAATTGTAAGTCACACTGAGGAAGAGAGTAATCCAAAACATTATAGAAACAATTTACATTAATATTCAACACCAATTTATAAGTAACATTTACGATTTAAACAGATAAAATTAGTATGCGTGCAATAGTCATTCTAGACTGCGGCGAAGTAGTGTCGAACCGCGGCAAAACGTTGACTACGACCACTGGAGTCGCTATGAAGCCATGTGAGATCGAAAATTCTCGAGACACTATTCCGGACGCCGACGAAACGTGAAAGATTCGACGAACGCGATGTGCGATTTATTGACCAATGAGAAGTCGAGACGCACTGGAAGTTTCAACAGTGACGTCACGCGACGAAGCTTTTTAAGGGCAGACATTTGGAATAGCATTGACTGTGTTGATCATAAAATATTACTTTAAAAATTGTTTTACTATGGAATAAAAGGAACACCCCTAAAACTACTTGCTTCTTACTTGGACAACAGGTTTCAGTGCACTAAAATAGGAGATATTAAATCTTCTTTTTTGAATGTAACATGTGGCGTGCCCCAGGGATCTGTTGTTGGGCCTTTACTATTCCCTATATATATTAATGACATTGTGAAAGCCTCCAACTTTAATACGGTTTTATACGCAGATGATATCAATCTGCATATTTCAGGGAAAAACCACGAAATCTTAGAAAAAACAGTTGACCATGAGCTCAAAAAAATCGATCACTGGGTTCATGCTAACAAATTATGTATCAATTATTCCAAAAGCAATTTCATGCTCATGAACAACCATAAAAATATCAATTTTTCAGTGTCAATTATTCATCACCCGATAACAAAACAAAGCAGCTTAAAATATCTTGGCGTTATACTTGATGATGAACTTAATTGGAAGCCTCAAATTAAAAAGTTGTTAACACAGCTCTCCAAATCATGTGGAATGTTGTTCAAATTAAAACACTATACCAACATTTCAGTGCTCAAATCTGTTTACTTCGCTCTTTTCCATTCCTATTTGACTTACTCAATACGTAACTGGGGAAGGGCCAACAAGATGACTTTACTCCCTTTAATTAGATTGCAAAATAAAGCTGTGAGAACACTTGAACAACGAAACTAAAACAACTATATTCTATTCCAAGCACAAAATTTTAGAAATACCTGATTTATTTCAATTGTCAGTTGCCAAATTCATGTACTCCTTTTATAATGGTGGATTACCTAATCACTTTGATAACTACTTTGCCGAAATTGCATCAGTCCACAAATATCAAACAAGACTTGCTTCTCTGCAAAAATATTATTTACCCAGAATGAAAACATCTCTGGGTCAGCTTTCTTTAAAGTATATTGGTCCGGAAATTTGGTCTAACATTCCAGAAAAATAAAATCATCTTCGCCTTATTCATTTGGCAAAAAATATAAAAAAGTCCTGCTATCTTGCCAGACTTCCTGTTGATCTTCGTTTTATATGCTTGTCACATTCTGTTTGATCTTCGTTTTATATTTTTGTCCCATTCTGTAATATTGCGCTGATGCCACTATTTTCACTCGTATATACCTCTATAGTTACTCACCCCACCCCCGGTACATGGGCATGCTTTTCCCCACTGTTTTTTGTTGTTGTTTTCATGCTTATTTCACCTGACGTTGATTTGACGCTTTTTGTTACTTTTATTACTACTTGTAAAACATCTTCAATCAAAATTTGCTTTGTGTTAGCAGCAGGGCTGGCTGAGAACTTGACCCAGGTGGTCTTTTGCCAACCCTTTGTGATTCAACATGTTAGAACACGATTACTAAGCTGCGAAACATCAATTTTCTTATTTTTTGATATTTTTTCATCACCATATAATCAACTAGTGATCTTTGATGTTATTGTATTTCCTCTTGCTACTTCGTGTTATTTTGTATTTGAGTCACAAAAATGCATGATTAAACCACACCATATTCCCAAGCAATGCTGACTAAGTATTCAGCATTTGTCACTGCAGCCGACTGCGTTGTGAGTCAAGTCGTCTGATGCACATGCGAAGCACTTGCTCTTGGGCACAGAACAGACAGACATGTTCAAGGTCAACGAGAGGACCTGGAGGTCGTCAGATCATGGGTCAAAACCAGCGGCGTCTTGCCTATCATTGGTCAGCAATCTTTTTTGCCTTGAAGAAAAATTTAGTCATATTTTCAAGTTGCTTTCCTGTAGCCGCAGATGCAACAGTCGGTTTTTGATGCTGAAGTAGTGAAAATTTTCTTACAGAGCAGTCAAGGCCAAGCCACGTACAACAATCTACAACCAAGAGTTACGTTATTAAAATGACAAAGCAACTTTGTCATCACAGGCCAGTGACTAGCCTAGCTGCTAATCTGTTGGTCAGTTGCTGCACATAAATTACGCACTCGTAAACTTGTTAAAAAGTATTTTCAACGTCATGTAAGATTGCCAGACGTCCCTGAGCGCCAAGAACTTTCCTTGAATTTGCCATCAAAACTGGTTGTCCTTGAAAAACATTTTGTTGTTCTTGAGTATTTTCCGGCGTCCCTGAAGAGTTGTGAAATTGTTCATTATTGAACTATTGATTGCACTGAACATTCAAGAACCAAGATTAAACAAGGTAGTAGAACAGAATGTTTACATTTGTTCCATCCTAAACAGTTGCGTAGTAAAAAGTACCCGTTGCTATTGAGCAATGTTTGTTTGAAAAATTGTGCTACACCAATATATATAAAAAGTATTCAAAGTAGGTGTGAAGTAAAGTTTCAATAATGACAAAACGTCCTTGAAAAATTTAAGTAATCTGGTAACTCTAAGTCGTCATGCAACAATACTTTCTGACACCAACAGCAAAGTTTTCTGCAACACAGCTCGCAGAGGTGAGCAGTAGTGAAGTAATTTTACAGTAATGCTGGCGGTAGCGCCACTACTTTTTTAAGTAACAGATGTGGCAGCGAGTTGTCACCACTTTACCGCTACAGCTGCTTTGGCGTAAGTTTTGGCCAAAGGAAAAATGCGCAAGAGTTTTCTGTCCGCACACATCGGTATTAACTACTCTTCTCACTGATTCTCTTGCGGTAAACTAGCAGCATTCGGAATGATTTTGCTCGGGTTACTTTTGACCTGATCGATCGCTCCCACATCTGAAAAAAGTCAGCATCAGTGACAGGTCTACAGCAGTTGGTACTTGGAAACATAGGCTACGGGTACCAGTGAAGTTGTGTAAAAGTGAGTTAAATGCTTGGAACATATGGCATTACAATTCACTACATGTGTAGCGAAAGTTTTTGTTTTTTGAAGTATATGTCAATTCAATATTAGTCTATGTAGCTTGGATTGACTTTAACGTATTTGACCGTGTGTAATCGAATGCACGCTTATGCTGAAGTTACTGCCTTAGACATGGTTTTAATGATCGAACAAAAGTAGCACGTTTCAATTCTATCACCACATTCAAGTTATTTGAATTCATTTCTTAAGAAGCACATGTAGTATTGGAATGTTAGTGAAGAGCTCTAACTTCAGGGTAATTCGAACAAGTTGCTCTTCAGTGAGCTAGTGATGGTGCTAAAGAGGAAACGCAGAGCGTCTGGCGTGTTGAAGTTTAAATAAAAAAAAATCGTGTTAACTTTGGAATATATTTTTGTAATTTCGCTTTGAACATGGTTGCAAAAATCCAACACGTGCTCAAAAGTTTTGTTGAAAGAAAAACCAGCACTTTTTCACAAAATTTAGATGAAGGTGATGCTCGACACAGTGAAACGCATCAATTATCAAGAGCATGCACTGCTTTGAAGACTTCTTTTACCAGCGCTTAAGACAGATGCTATCAAATGTGTGTTGAGATATTTACTCAAAAAGTGAATTTAGCAAACTATGAACTTCTAGGTTTCATCTTGCTTTGACTTTTGTTTTCATCAGCAGGCAACAGAAGATGCAATGAGTGCGCCTTTTCTTTGTTGTGCAAAGTGCTCTAGGAAGAGTTTGTGTTGACAATTAAAATTTGTCTACTTTTCATGAAATACAACAGGACAGCAGCAATGCTTCCATATTCAATGACGTCCCATATACAAGAGCGTTTACTTCACCTGTCACATGAAGTGCGCATTAGAATTTTTCAAATGGCACAAAAATACATCCTGCATATTCAGACATGCAGTGCTACTAAATCGTCACTATTCAAAGAAAACTGTGGAAACACAAAAGCAAAGAAGTTTCTACAGGCAACGAATGGCGCACGTCTTAGAGCATCTTTGTCTATTCTGGATTGTTCTTTTTTCTATTGGGTTGCAAAAATGCAGTTTTTCAAGCATTTACAAAAATTCGCTCCCCTGTGATGCATTGACCTTAAGTTTGTCACCACATCAGCTCGTTTAAGTTTGTCACAACATTGGACGAATACAACCACCGAAAAGTACCATCTGAAGCAAGTGCGAGCGTCCTTAGTTACAGCTTTTCTGCTTTCCAACAACAAGGATCAGGAATTTCATGTGTGCATTACTCGTCACTGGACTCTACGCTGAAGCAATGTTGCAACCCGATTGCGACTGTGGTGCCCGGCGATAGCACGTTGCAATTGCAGCTTAGTGTGTATCCGCCTTAGGGTGAATTAGTTTACATAGTCGGTGACTGCTTAGTGAAAAGTGACAAAAGGTTTATGGTGGAAGCACATCACCGCAGTGCAAAGCATCAACAAGGTTTGTTTCATGAAACTGGAAATAGCCAGTCATTTTTAAAACATGCTATTCCAGATTTTGCAGATAAACTACTTCTTGTTTCATTTTAACAGAAACACATCGGTTGTTTTTTAATATTGTATATGAATATGTTGAGCATTCCACATTTCAGTTAAAAATGTAGAAATTAATAGGTCAAAATAAAGTCAAATTTTGTAAATTATACAGTCAAATTTTTAAGTTTAGGTCAAAAAATTGGTTGCCCTAGTGATCACGAAATGTAAATGGTGTGTGGAATAAACCGGTCCACCATGAAAATTGCAACTGTATCGTGCGGAGAAATCATTACTTACAATAGTGCGACGTTGTTTCACTTCAAATGCAGATTTGCCAGGTGTCAAAAAAAAATCTTACAGATTTAGACACAGAGGGGAATCTTCCTGGTGGACCGGTTTCTTCCACACATCATTTGATTTATGATTACCTTTGACCTGTAGGCCCGGATGTGCTTTGGGCGTGCCCCCTTGATTACATTACCGAGATTGTTTCACTGCTTTGTTCTTCCAAACAGATGAATACTGCTGAGTCTTGCTCTGGGCACCCGATGAAGGCCGGGAGCGGACAGGCCGAATGTTAATGTTTTTTTTGTTGTTTTTTTCTTCGAGAACGTTTGTGGTTTTAGGCATTTTCAAATATATACTGTACGTTACACCTGACAGCCATACTAGATATAAGAAGCTATTGGTTTTATCATATAATTTACCGCAGTTACAATATCAAGACCAAATCTGGCACCATTCTGGTTATATGAATCTAACTTGGCGACAATAAATTTATCAGCCAACAAACGCTTCACTTCATTTTCACCAATGGAGTGTGGTGGTCCACCATATTTTGTTCCATCATATTCACAACAGTTAAGAAGCCATGTGCCATTGGGTTTCAGCAAAGTAGCCATTAAACTGCAATACTTTTCATGCTCCGATGAGTTGATTGCAACAAAGGCGCCCCTGTCCCAAATAGCATCAAACTGTCCCAGCATTTGCAAATTTGCATCAAACAAGTTTCCCACGTAAATAACAATTCCAGAACTTTCCGCAGCAAAAATGTCGAAAGGCATAGCTGGATGTTTATTTCTGCAATAATTCATTGATTGCTCCTTAAAAAAGTCTAGAACTGCAGTTTCAGATATCTCTATACCAACAACTTTGTGTCCTTTATCAGCTAAATACTTCATGTCCACAGTTTTTCCACAGAGAGGAATAAGTACTGAACCATGTTCAGACAATAGCAGATTTTTGTGCTTTACTAAATTATGATTGGGTTCAAGTCTGTGAAAAGCAATTTGTCCCACTTTCCATCGCCGAATCCATTCTTCCAATGTAATATTGTTATCTAGCAAGTCACTGTGATAAGAAGAATCAGTCATATTTATAGTGATATATTTTTACATCTGAAACAATCCATGCTGCGTAATACCTAGGGAAAGAAATCGAACAAAACCATCGGAGAATGAAGTCAACTAGCGTAGAAGACAGTACAACAAAAACCTTCTGTCCATCAGATTTCACATACTGCAAAACACCGGTCAGCAAGCATATCTACCTCAAATTTCCTTATACTGTATTTCACCAAACTGATGACATTAGCAGTGAATGCGAAACATTTGCAACATGAGTCATACTTATGTTGCGTCAGCGGATTTATTACGGTTCAACAATAGAAATCAAAATTAGTGTCCATCAATGAATTAGTGCAAGTATTTGAAAAAAAACAGTGAGCTTGTGAACAAACAGTTATATTATAAACATGCAATAGGATTTGCTGTATTTGCAGTCAAGAAGTAAAGAAAGTTATTTGTACTAAATAAAAAAATTCAAATAGATATTAATGCAATGTTACTAAAATTCTCCTTACCAAAGGTGCACAGCAGATCAGTATTGTGAACGCAATAAAATGTACAAAACTCCATAAAGCTTAGGATTTTCCAACATCTGTGACTTTTGTTTTTAGAGAAATAGAGTAAGATTTTGACAACGTAGATGTTATAGGCATCGAAACTAGCAAGCAGTTCACTACTTGAATGAACATCAGGAAAACCACACATGACAAGCATCGTCAATAACCACCACCTCTATCCCGTGTTTCCTCTAGGGTGGGCAACTGCGCAGTACTATCAGACAATTCGCGCAGTGAAACCTCATTCTCGGGCACTTGCAAAATTCCAAATTTAAAAGCAAAATATCATTTACATTTTTGGGCAGAAGCAGAACGCTTCTGAACATATCGCATAGACGTTTTAGAAACTATTTGAAATAAATGTTTTTGTTGTTCGTATTTTGAAAAGATTTCATACTTATTCCTGTAATCCACAAAGTTTGTAATTCATTTAGAATTCTGCAAACTCAATCTTGAAATATTTATGCTTACTGAAACGAACATCTGCTCAGAGCAAAATCTTCTTAAAGCGTACACTGCTTCTTGAAAGTTCATGGTTGTGATTTTTTGCGCAATGATTACTGAATCATTCCTGTGCTTCATTAAGAAGTGACATTGCCCTCAGCGCAATGAGCCGCAACAGCAGCATCATGGGATGCTGTCATTTCCAAATTATTTACAGTACTTCACAGCAAGAAGTACATCCAGTTTTTTCATTAATAGCGTACATCAAAAAGTTTATGCATCTAATTCCTCATACACGGAATCTGATTAGGTCAGCCCTGTCCAACCCAAGTGGCTTACTGAGCCAAAAATTATTTCACAGCTTAACCAGTGCCGCTCAATGCATAACATTCTTTTATCTTATTCAACTGAATTTAGCACAAGCTAATATACTGAAAGCGTCGAAATCCTAACTGCCATGGTAAAAGACGTAACAAAGTGGCACGGTGGACCACCTGCATCAAAAATGTCAATTTCAAGATTATCAAAATGTGGACAGGTCATGAGTATGTAAGATTCTTTTACCACAGCGAAAAAACTTCAACTGGGTGTCTGGGCCACATGCTGGCTGCAGGTTGGACATAGCTGGATTAGGTGAATAAAACTAAATTTAATGAATGATTAACACAAAATTTTGACAAATATTTATCGAACTGATCATATGGCGGCAATTGATTCTATGGAGACCACAGGTAGCTGGAGACCCCTTGGACCTTAAGGCTTAAGCCTACATAGCCTATTGGTAAATCTGGCCCTGCTCTGCTGTCTTGGTTTCAGCGGAGTAATTAGTCTTGAAGCTTTAAGGCCGTTGCGGTGTTGGTTACAGCAAACTAGTTTGCCTGAGTGGACTGTGAGAACCAAAGGAGCGTTTTGCGTGTGAGGGCATCTGAGCGATATTTATTTTTAGAGTTCAGCTTTAACCTAAGTCAATGGTGCAGTGGGGTGGGAATATGTGGGAAGGGTGTTCCCACACCTTTTTTTGGCATTACATCCCTGGTGACACCACTCGCTTTCTATCCATGTGATTGGTCGATTCTTCCCATGAAACCACTGTTGCATGCATAGAATGAGAATGTTGGAGCATAGAGCATTCCCAGGCCAAGAAAATATTGTGAAGCGTTGACCGCTTCGTAGTCAAAAAACGGTTGGGGACCACTGACATAATCCACAGCAAAGATGTTTTGTTGCAAGATTCACACGAAAAACCACTAGCCTGGTACAAGTCAAAAAATCTTCAGCCTGTCTTACGGACTACTTGTTTAATCATCTGATAAGAAAAGCATGCAATGGGGCTCATGCGAAGTACCAGGGTTGCAATCAGCGAATATTTTCAGAGTGGGGAGGAAATGATTTTGACTTGTACTATTTTTTTGTGCAACAACTAAGCATGATTTTGATAAGTTCGTTGGTAATGAGTTATTAGCAACAATGGAACTTCTGTCCCAAACAGCATCAAACTGTCCCAGCATTTGTAAATTTGCACCAAAGAAATTAACTATTCCAGCACTTTCTGCAGGAAAAACTTCAAAAGTCATATTTAGATATGGATTGCTCTTTTTCAAAAGTCCTGAACTCCAGTTTCAGACATATCTTCCCCAACAAGTTTGCATCCTTTGTCAGCTACATGCTTCAGGTCCACAGTTTTCCACAGAGAGGAAAAAGTACTAAACCAGGTTCAGATAGTAGCAAACTTTCATGCTTTACCAAATTATAAATGAGGTTGAAGTCTTTACCAAATCATCAGGAAGTCTGTCTCAAGTGGCTGGCTTTCACAGAAGTAAGAAAAATGTTTTTTTCTCAGCACCAAATTATGAACTGCCGCAAAGCAAACAGTTGTCTGCTTGGATGCAAAATGGTTATGGAAACCCAGGAAAGTCCCATTTTAGCTGGGTGTACATTTTCTCTGTCATGCACCGCTCCTTGAAGAACTGGACAAACCATGATAGATACCGGTTGCGATCCAGCACTACTACACAATTGCTTTTATCATCCAAGAGACTGAAACCCCTTTCATAAATGTAACCCTATTGAATTCCCAATAATTCGGCCATCACTTTCAACCATGATAGAAAATTAATTACGCAACTGTCAAGGGGTGATCGATAAGACAACCTGTAACAGTTTTTTTCAGTGTCCCAACATTACAACTTTAATTTGCATGCAATTCTCTAATGCTTGCGCCAATAAACTCTACTTTGTGAAATCAATTTTTCCTTACATCAACAAATCCATTCTTCTTATGTGATATTGTAGCTAGCACTGTGACGTGAAGAATCAGTCATACTCTATGTATTATAATGTACACTGTTGAACACCTAGGGATAGAGATCGCACAAAATACCCGAGAATGAAGTCAGCAAATGTGAAAAAGAGTAAACTTAATTTGCTCATCATGTTTGATCTATAGCAAAACATCAATCAGCGAGCATATCTCATGCTTTCCAATGTACTTTACCACACTGATGTTGGCAGCAGTGTTACACAATTAGTGTCAATTGATGAAGTGGTGCAAGTATTTCAAACATGTGTGAACACTGCACTTGGAAAAACAATGAGATGATGAACACACTATTATAAACACAGGATTTGCCATATATGCAGTTAAAAAGAAAGAACAATACACTTTGTTTAGTTTTGTTGTACTCATTTTTGTATATACTCTTTCAAGCGCATCATCAACGGTGTATGTGGTGCACATCTGCTTGTGCAATAGGCTATGTAGTTACTTTCATAGTAAATGCTGCTGCATCGATGGCAGCGAGTCAATGGTAGCATTGTGCATTAACTGTATTCTTGGATCCATTTATAAATGCTGAGTACAAGGTTGGAATAGCCCCAAGTACTACCTTTTAAGTCTTTGGTTTGAATTGACTGAGAATCAAATTTAGCTTACCAAATTTTCTTGGGGATGTGCTCAACCAACTATAACACTCAACACAGGAAGTCATCTTACAAATGGTGTTAAATTGCAAATGAATGGTGAAATTACAAGTTGCAGAACACTTCACTACCGTAAGACAAAAACTTCAAAAGCATTTCTTAAATCATGGCGATTTTAAGAAATGTTTGTGTCCAAAGTATTATTAGCCTATTTATTCAAATTTTTTGCTGATGATATGCAAGCAAACACTAATGTGTTTTGAAATACAAACGAATTTTGTCTGTCCGCAGCTTGCTATGATAAAACTGTTAGCGCATTTACTGCAAACTGCATTGTTGGATGAGACAAGCAAAGGTGCTGCCTTGTCAATTGCACAATGTGCCATTAATTATATATCGATTTTTTGGACATAACTTGGCAATCACTAATGTTAGATGAGCAATTAAGGGTCCAAAAGAGTCAGATTTTTGCCTACAGTAATTCAAAAGAAGAAACAAGTAATTTGTCACTTGAACTTTTTCTCAGGCTCCGATGACATCACCCAAAAATCCCTTGAACTGCCCATGTCGTGACGTCTCACAAAACAAACTTCAAACCTAAAACTTTCCAATTTTGCAAATCACTAAACCAGAAGACTTTCTGCATCTTTAGATATAGCTCTATCAGTAGGAGAGTTATGGCTGAATATACCAACTCACAACTGTGGCTTGCATAACAAAATCTAAACAAACATAACATGATCCCTTTATAATACAAGTCTTGAATCTCAACCAAGAACTTACTTAATTAGAGCAGTTTTTCAGATTACCAGACTTACAAAAAAAACTTCATCTGAATCTAGACATTGTTGGTTGCATACCAGTCAGATGAATTAAGCATGTGAACACCCACAAAACACCGTATGCACAAAATGGTTCGTTTGCACTCTTGAACAAATGAACATGATTGAACGTTCTATGAGGCTTACTTCTAAAGGTAAGGCTCATAGATCCCTTCTGCATATTTTAAAGCAAAAACAAGTGACTTTGTCAGTGAGTACCAAATTTAGCATTACAAAACAAACGGTGGTTGCCTCTGTTTCAGTCATTTAGAAAATTTTTAAATTGCAAACTATACCCTACAGCATCTATTCTGGTCTGCCTGATAAAATTACAAACACAGTCCACACTACTCGTAGGGGCACAGAATTGTCATCCAAACTTTCAACTTGCCATGTGGCTTTTAAATCAGTTGCAAACCTTAATAAAATATCTTGATTCAAAATAATCTTTCCAACACTTGTTTGCATCTGTTTTTGCTGTTGATCCATATAGGCATGATAGCCTGACCAGGTTTTAAGATAGTTGCAGAAATCCTGCAGTGAGCACTCTTTCTGAATTTTTATTGTTTCATCTTTTATTTTATTTTTGCTAGGCAGACTATGAAATACATCAGTGTAATGATTGTCAACATGTTTTCGGTTAGGATGGAATTTGCAAGAAGCATAGAATTTATCAAACAGCTCCATTGCTGATTCATCAGCCCGAGACAGTTTGGATGCAATAAGTGAATCACGAAGTGAAATGCAGGGTTTTCCATAACCATGCATGACAAGACATCCACTTGGTTTAAGCACACGCTGACATTCTGCATAAAACTTTTTAAGGTTAAACCAATGAGCCGCTTGCCCACAAGCTATCAAATCCACACTTTTATCAGAAGCAGGCAGAGATTCAGCAGTACCTTCTGCGATCTCAATATGATCAAACTTATTGATTTTTTTAGCAATTTCCACTTGACTTGGACTTGCATCAATGGCAATTATTCTTTTGAAGCAGTGAGCAAATACAGCAGTTGATTGTCCATTTCCACATCCAACATCAATCATAACGTCATATTTGTCTTTGCTAACATTCTTTTGCAACGACTGCATGTAATTCAATACTACAGAAGCAACTTTGGGTGAAGTTTCAGGTCGAAACAAGGCATAAGCTTCAGCAACAGCACGCCCTTCAAATAACCTTATCATTGTAAAACAATTAAAAATATCTAGCAAGAAAACATATGGACTGCAGGCTAGCTTATTGCTGAAGACCTTAATGTGAAGCTAAAAAATGTAGTGCAATGTCACAAAAACAAAAAAACTGGAAGTGCCACTCTGATCAGGATTGTGAAAGCATAAAAATTTATAAAAGTCAATTTGGTGTGAAACTCAGGATTTTTCAACGTCAGTGATATTGCTCCTTGAGTACAATTGCATATTAGGTGATTTTATAGGAATCAAGAGTGGTAAGTTTAGTACTTGGATAAGCATTGGCAAAATCACACTTTATATGGATTGTCAATAATCACTCGCTCTATCTTCTAGCAAACCATACATCCTAGTCTATCCTAGCATGGAAGAATTGCTAGTGTTTTAAATATATAGAGCCATTAATTTAGAAGCAGAACTGTGTGTTGAGTTTTCCACAGATATCAGGTCAGATGCACATTTTATAAGTCAAGTAGGTTTGTAGTAACTTAAAAAGTTGAATAGTTTTTCTACAGCTTTGTTTTTTCCATAGAGCTATAAGTACATAGTAGCATTGTTGCAGAACTACCAAGGTTGTTTCGGTCATTTTTAGGTTATAGACTGAATTTTTTTGATGACTAAAAAATGTCTGAATATGGACTCTGAGTAAATACTGTTATGGAAGGTTTTAATACTATTATGGGAGAATGACGAAATGTCTCACAAAAAAACAAGAGGAATGCTATAAATGAATTATAGTGATAACACAAGAATTAAATTTAAGCGTTTATTGTTTTCAATTGAATCATACTGTTACAACTTCACACTGGTGTCAGCAAATTATCAGCTTCCAATGTCTTTGATATATTTTGAAGTATTCAACAATATCTTGCGGGTCATACAGTAATGATAAGGCACAGGAACATTTCTGTGGTTTGAGAAACAAGAACAAAGCAACCAAACAAAATGTTTGCCACAATGTTAAAAATTATCAAGGTCCAATTGATTGATTGATTCATTTATTTTTTTATAAGACTCACTTAATAAGCAGAAACAATTCAAAAGCCCATCATGCAAACAATACCAACTGGCAGTGGAAATTAGAAAAATAAACCACAACGGCAAAAGTACTGATCTTTTAAACCAGTGGTCTTCATACTCTTTTCATTAGAGGGCCCCATAAGTTAGCACACAACAGTTTGAGGGCCGGACACCTTACGTAATGTGACTGTTTCGGGATATGTTACGTTCTACCCAACAAACAAATTGTCCATAAATATATTATTTTTTCATTATACATGAAATAGCTTCGCAGGCCGGTTGAAATTGTTTCACAGGCTGGATTTGGCCTGCAGGTTGTAGTTTGGAGACCCCTGATTGAAACAAAGATTGTCAGTGCATCACATAGGATTGGAGAGACAATGGACATATTCTAGTCAACCAACCACATTTCAACTTATTGACAAGGATTAGAAACAGATGTGGGGTAATCACAATCGTCAATTGTAATCGATTACAATTTTTTGAGTTTCGTAATCAGTTGAACTTACTAAAAAATGATATGTCACTGACTACATCGCCAAATTAATGGTAATCGGCAATTATTTTTGTGAGTAAACTTGGAGATCTTCACCCTGTATCACTGTGCGATGAACCAACAGTTTTGGTGGCGGGATTTCCTCTTTTGTCATTGTTACGGTTCAGGGGAGGTCATTTTCCCATCTGTGGGTATTAAACCCTGATAGTCCTGCGACAAGCACAATGACTGTAGCAAGTTCTTGCTTGTTCCAGTTAGCCTTTGTGTTGGCTGCCAGGAAATAACATAGTGAATCTAGTCTAGGGTTGCCATGCGTCTGAAATTTCCCAGACATGTCTGAAATTTCCGTTCTAAAATTTGTGTCTGGAAATAATTTTAATAAATGTCCTAATGTATGGAATTTTGACAGTTTCAGAGTATCTAATCAATAGATCAGAGGATCTATCATTGCAATGTGCACATTTATCAGACACTGCTATGTATACAATGATTTTTTCTGATTTTTTGGACCATATTGTTTTGGAGCCAGGGCCAAAAATTTCTAGATGTTGAACAGGGATATCTAAAACTCCTTCTAGATAAGCCAAAAAAATCCCGGAGCAGATTCACCAACCCAAGTGTAACAGGCAGTGTTGCCAACCTATTATTATGGAAGAGTTCCAGATTTCATGATGAAAAGAACACTAGATTCACAAAAAGAACACTGGATTACAAAAGCAAACTTGCACACAGTGAAAATGGCCAGAGAAAATGCATTACAATGCCAACCATAGACATTGTGCAACTCACTGTATACCAGAGCAGGGTTGCTAGGTAGGCATAAACAAAAAAGGCTAGGTCAACCCTTGAAAAGCCAAACAGCACCGAAAAAACAAATGCAACATAAATACACAACGACACCTTTAAAACTCTCAAACGCACTTTTAAAAGACTTAATGTAATAATAATGTAAACAAAATGATATTTTATTGCGGACTTATGGTCCATATCACAGTCACAAGAGCACAAAAAGTGGTTAGCTATACATCAGCGCACATTACAAAAACGGTATTTGCACATGACCAACATTGGGAGGAGCAGAGCAGTTTATCTTCACCACAGCTATATCGTCATTCGCAAGAGCACAGAAAATGGATAACCATACAGTAGGGCATTGCACAACCGGTGTTAGTACGTGTGCAACCTTGAGGAACAAAAACTTTCCCAGCACTTCTTACTTTTTTTATGCTTGGTGTGTACACAATATCCACATATTTTTACTACACAAAAGCAAAGTTGATGAGACACAAATACCGAGGCAACTCTCACGAACAACTACTGCATTCGGTCTCCACCATACAGGAGCATTGAATAATTGAGGAAAAATGAAGATTTGTAAAAAGCATCAGACATTTGAAGCAATCGAATAAAAAAGTTGGATGAAGATGCGCATCATATAAAAAATCGATACAAGTTGTTTCTCAGCATGGCATTAATGGTCCTGACACAATGGCTAACCTGGTGTGGGCGAACACTAACATTTCTGGATATGTAATGCATAATTCGGTAGGCATTGTTATATGCAGCATGTAAGCACTTCATACTGGTGTGCGTGTGTTTGCTTCACAATTGGTAAGCATACATTGGCATGCAATAGGCATGAAACAAAGTGCTTTTTACTGCACGAGAGCACTGATCAAAAGTGCCTCTGAGTTTGTTTGCTGCATCATAGTATAGTGATTTCACTTGTCTCTAAATGTCATCATCATCCTTCAATGATGCATTTATCCGCACACCAAGATATTTCACTAGGTCAAAAAATTGTACATGTACACCATTTAGAAAAACATTTGATGGGGCAGGTTGTTTATACTTTTTTGGGCAATAAAGACCACCAATTGTTTGACTTGTTGTGAAACTATGTCTAAGAACTAAATAATTCTCTAACCTACTAAACGTCTTTTGTTTTTCATGTACCTAACACTTATTGGAATAAATAATGATTACTGCAAATAATACTGTAACCTGTTTACATCCTTTACTCTGCAACTTCATGCGGTGACACCATGCATCTGGTTGGGAACAACTCATCCATCCAACCCACTCCACTATGGTCTGCGGATAAACTCACATTTCTTCATCATCATGATTTGTATTTACAAACATTTTTTTCTGCCCATGCTACTCGTTTTTGCTATGACATGTTGTGTTAAAATGCCCTGCTCTCTGCCTCATAACCATCACTGATGCTTGCTTCCTTCACCTGCATGCTTGCCTCACCTGTTCATCTGTACATGCCTCATGCTCATCTCTTCTTCTTCACCCATTGCTAAGCTTGCTTGCCCACCATCATCTGTGTTATGTTGATGTTTATTGTGTTCTTTTCTATTTTTGTGATATTTTTGTTACTTGACACCATAATTTTAGGCCTCACAGGTTTCAGGCAATGTAGAACACGAAACCACGCTGTACTCTCATCACAGGCCATGCGATAAACAAGATATTTAACCAATGCACAAGGTAACACTGCACAACTGAGGGATAATGAGTCTTACAGAAAGAACAAGGATTCGGGAGGCAATAGCTACACATTGATACGGGGGCAAGCGGAGGGCAGTGATGGTGATCAGTACGTTTAAAAGCAGCTACTAGAAAAAGAACACGTAAAGTTAGATCAAACTCGCACACAGGTCACCATAATTGCTTTGTTGTAATTAAAACTGATTTCGTGTTCAGCAGCATAGTCACCACAAATATTCAGAAGACACTGCAGCCCACTAATACTGGGGCTGAACACACATATATCATCAGCAAACAAATTTTACATCAATATATAAATTTTACATAAAAAAAGGATAAAATTCACTCCATTACATTAGTAAACTTCTCAAAACTTTTGGTTTCGCTAAAGAGTAACCTGAAACTGCTAACCTAAAAGCATGAAACAGCAAAACAAAAAATTATAAATTCTCGTGCCTTTGTTTCCTATGAAAATTTATCATTTTGTGTGTTTGTACAGGTCACTAAAATTTTTAACAGATGACCAACAAGTGACTTCGTAGCGGTTTTTAACTTAAAATAAAATATATTACATTCAACATTGTCTTGTGTAACTTAAACACTAGGTAGAATTTTTAGGAAATTACATACTGCACTAAACCAAAAGGTTACAATTACACAAAATTGTGCAATTAGTTACATTCAGCTCACTCCATAAAAAAACCTAGATACTAGCCATAAAAAAACACTGGAACACTAGATGAAATGAAAAAACACTACGAGTGATACTGTCGCGATCGGAAAGCCCGAGCGGCAAGTGCGCAAAGCTTCACTCTGACTGTGACAACAAGCAATGAAGAGATCACTCTCGTCGTTACGATTGTTCACCAGGTTCACAAGCATTGTTAGAGGTCACTCACGAAGATCACTCCATCGGGAACACTCGGACTCTATTTTTGCTTGCTTGCGCCACTTATGGATGTTATTCTTCGCACACATCCCGTCCGTGGTGGATCGCACATTCAACACAGAGGTTGCTACAGCACCATTGGAACAGGCAAACATCGCGTGATGTTGCAGCTGACTCACCCAACGCTGTGTCAATATTTATTCATAGGTTGTTGACCGATTTATTACCTCATAGCAAAGATGAGCACAGATCAGGACTGGATCAGGACTGACTGGGTCGGACCACAGTTTTATGACTGGGTCGGAGTGCAATTTTTTCGAACTGCGGATCATGACAGGGTCAGAATTCATATTTTTAAAAATTGGTGGATCAGGACTGGAGCGAACTGAGAAAATCTTTGTTGGTTAAATGTGATTATTTTAACAATATCAATAATACTAGTGTTTATTTTGCTGCCAGTAACAAAGGCTCTGCTGGGGTTATTTTGCCATTTGAAGTGTATCCAGCTTTTTCTAGATAAAATGCAGAGTTTGTGACACTAGCAGTGCAGTCAACCTGTTTGAGTGGGAAGTGTCTACTCCTGCTAGAGTCCTGCATCGGTTGAAATGTTTGTCCGATTCCACCCCACACCCGCTATTTTTACACATGCCCCACACCGCACCTGCAAGAATTTGAGAAAATATTGCCTGCTGCCACCCCGCAGGCCCTCCCAAACCACTCTGCACTGTTTTCGTCCCAAACCTGCAGATGTCACGTTAAACAACAATGAATACATCATAACTGGTGACTTCAATATTGATTTACTTAAAAGAACATCTGACAACAAAGTAGGTAGGTATTATCAAAACTTGGAAAGCCGTGGATGCAAAGCCTTAATCACTGCACCAACAAGATTTTCATCCAAAGTGTCACCATCTCTTCTTGATCATATTTACTGCAACCTGAGAAATGCAACACCAATTGCTGGAATAGCTATATTTGATGTGTCAGATCACCTTCCAGTATTCCTCTTGTTATCTACTTCAGTTAGTAGAAAATCTGAGAAGCAAATTATCAGATGTATGAAAAATTTAAATCTGGAAAACTTTCTTATTGACCTTGAAGAAGCTCTATCTCCATGGAATTTTAACACTGGTTCAACAGTTCATAATGA
>Ga0210059_1004861_pt1 | contig 21653 bp, 8 predicted proteins | sample Ectturendosymbi2_FD_188042 | JGI IMG/M metagenome (GOLD analysis project Ga0210059, IMG submission 188042) | Ecteinascidia turbinata endosymbiont from Florida, USA - Sample 2 (SPAdes) (version 2) | ecosystem: Host-associated > Tunicates > Ascidians > Unclassified | place: Key West, Florida...
CTTCGTTGGCGGCATTTGGCCCGCGGACCGTAGTTTGGAGACCCCTGTCCTATCCTATAGTCTGATCGTAAACAGCGTGAAGACAAGTTTTTCACAGCAAAGTATTGTTGCAACTTGCAACACCCTATGAAGTAAGCCCATTGTAAGACACGTTTTTCCGAGTAAAACTCACGAGAAACTGTTCTAGTTGATTAACTAACATCTAGAGCTTCAAGAAAAAAAGCTCTGTATACTGGCAATCTAGTTGGAAACAACTAAACACAGGATATACATCAAATACACTACAAATTTGCCTACTAAGGCTCATATGCTTGAGCAACAGTGCAATTGATGAATCGCTTACTACTACAGACCACTGTTCTGCAGTGACTAGGGCTCTGGTATTTCAGAATTGACTAAATGATTTACTGCTGCAACAATTTTGACAACTGAAACGCGCCACTGCTAAATTAAATGCCTAAATTGATTAAAGCTTCAAAACGCTACCTTTGCTATAAAACACTATGCAGAACAACAAGGTATAGGCTACTATAAGACAAGGGGTAGCCATAGGGGACATGTGGGCTATTGTAGCAAAATAACATCACTTTATGAATATTTGTTTAAATTCGTAAGCAAAGCGAGGTGTCTGTGTTTTCCATCATCCCAATCAAAATGTCTGGCTACACCACTGCTCTAAGTCTGTAAAGCATTTGAAACCAATACTACTGATAGCCCTCACTAGCACAAGTAATTGTATCCAAGAACAAAAGAGCAAATATACAATTATCTGCATCAACTGATACCAAATGTTTCCACCCAACATATCCAACAGTTCACAGTCTTTCACAAAAGTTTTTTCGTGTCTTGAGGCAAGCGAAGTTATCAATAATTTTTTGCAATTTAGTATGACCGTAACATCAGGTTCTAATGCAAGACTGCCAGACACTGCAGAACTCCGACAAAAAGCAGCATTGTCATCCTTACATTGCTTAACAATCAATATTATCGTGTTGTTATTGTGCTGATAAAAGTCTCGACGTTTGCATTTTCGCTCGTTTTAAAGTAAATTGTGAAGTATCCCAAACTTTCAATTGGTAAGGCGTCGTCATGGAAGGTGTTGCTCGAGGCCCCAAAAAGCGCGGGGCCCTAGGATTTGTAGGATTGCTGGGGAAGCAGCAGGTCATGGCTTCCTCGGCATCTTGGCGTGTCCATTTCCTACGTTTGATGGTTGGGTTAGCTCCAGGAGCTGGCTGGTCACCGGGGCGTCCTGAGGGTGCAACGATTGGCGCAGACCTTGTTGATCGGGGAGGCGTCTGAGCCGGCATGGTTTCGTGTATATTTGTACTCTCCATGTTGGTAGGTGTGGGTCATCCGGGTTTGTGAAAGAGGCCACATTCCCTAGTTTAGCCTGCAGCAGAGATTGTGGTTTACTGCGGGTTTGAACCTGTGTCCTTTCGATCCACATACTCGGAACTTCGCCACTAGGTTATTTAACCGGAATTCATCATTTAGCAGATGCTGGAGCGTAACGTACAATGACTAAGTTCTGAATCATAGCATATTCGCTGACAAATTTTTCATACTCACAATCTGACAGGAAGTCTCTTTCTTCGACAGTTGCAAATGTGCTATCGATTTGGTGGGAGTTATTCACAAAATCAGGCACACGACACAACACAACCAGGTGTTCGAGCACAAATCAGTCACAGTCTTTGCCACCCCAAACACAGGTGTTGTGAAAGGAGCATTTCAGCTCAGTGCTTCTCTGCTGAAATGCCTTTTACATAGTCCCAGTGAAGAGTTGTGTGACACAAGCCGTACGACAAAGAAATTCCTGAAAGTTGTTGACAAAATACTGCGTTCCGTTACCTGAAATCACACCCGCTTGTCTAGGACGTCGTGTCTGGCGAAGGTTTCTTTGAGTTTTTCAGTAACTTCTGGGGTGCATTCGAACCTTTTCACAGAAGAGCCAGTGCGACATAACGGGAAAATAATCAACAACCAGGATAAACGGTTTTCCTTCCCAGAAGAGAAAAGCACTGGCCACGGGCGTTCTGTCAGAGCTAGCGGTAACAGCTGTTAAGTCGGGAATTGTTTTTACGTTTGGCAAACGTGACACTCGGATGCACAATTTTCAATGTCAACCTTGACCTCGGCCAACAAACGAATGGGTTCGCTCGTCTGCTGCATTCCTTAACTCCTTGATGACCACTCTGAATACAAGTTAGACCATCAAGTTAGAACATCATTTCGCAACTTAGCAGGAATGATCAGCCAGTAGGCTCTCAAAAAGAGACCTATCGGCATAAGTTATTTCATCTCTTACAGAGAAAGTAGGTTTCAGGTGATCGCTGACCTATCTTGACCAAGCGATCCAACAAAATTTTATAATATTAAAAAGGACACCTTGTCATGTTTGAAGGATGTGAGAATTTCAAATGATCTGTGCGCAGTTGCAGAAACAGAACTGATCATTTTACATACGAACAACTCCACAGGCGAGTTTAACCGGGCACTAGGACAGGTTCAGCGTCCATGATAATGCATCGGTAGTCTTAGATAAAGCATGGGCAGTTGCGAACTTACTGCTAGGCCCCTACACAGCTGCGTAAATAAACCAGATCTGCAGTCGCGTGCGTAATTGTTGTATACGTGAGAACACATTGTCACGGCTGCTTGTGCATAAAAGACTCATCAACGTTGTGATCTTTGAGACTACGATGGATCCAAGAAACCAAGAGACGTGGTCTCGAATCAATCTTTCTTACGTAGTTCCACGACGTATTGTTTTTATCTCTTACTTAATTTGCTTTAATTGCGTTCTGTACGAAACGATGATATTTTCTGCAGTAGACTCTTGAATAATGCAATCATGATGGGTTGTCTTTGGCCTCCAGCCTCAATGCCAACATTGAAATCATTGAAATTATGCATGCACCAAGCGCAGTAAACGAGTTACCGTTTTCACACGGGAGTCGTCGACTAAAATGCATTTCACGAATGAAGGTTGCACGCCAAGTTCTCAGCTTGTTTATTCAAGTCTGTCACACATCGCAGCACTAGTCCAAAACTGTCGTTTCGCGGCTCATTTCCATTTTCAGATACTAGCATTATTTATAATATACGCAAAAACTGCAACAATTTAATGTGGCAAAATTAAAACAATCTCTTGTGGAGGCTTAAAATTGCCTTCATCGGATCTTGTTACGTTCAGGGCGGATCCAGACAGTAAGGCGAGAGGGGGGCGATTTCAGTAATACGTGGCAGTCAAGGCTCATCACGGCTTCGCTACTGTAAGAGAGATGAAGTATACTTCACAACACTTCTGTGACAAAACAATGGAATACAGAATGGCCTTGTATCGTGAATGCTGTTTTCCGAATTGTACAAAATCATGGTAAATTAAGTTACTTTCGTAGGTTTTGGAGGGAGGGCGATTGCCCCAATCGCCACCACCTGGATCCCCCCCGGTTACGTTTAGTTGTATAAAAACATTGCGAGTATAAAACCTTATGCTCAGAGCAACAGACAGTTACTTCTATAATCTGAGCAGCAGACCTTGACTTGTTTTAACTGATTTGATTCATTTGCATTATAAGCAATTTCGCCTTAGGGTGGTTTGCAGTCCAAATGACCCTTGTTCCTTCGCAGTCTTCCAAACGTCCGTATACTTTCTGGATCAGTATACTTGGAACTTATCACAACACCACGCACCCGTGCTAAACATCATTGTAACCGGTTTGGCGCCATCTATATATATGATCTTTTGTTAACTCCACACACCAACGCTAGTAAAATTATCGACCAGTATGTTGTCTTTGTTATTGCCATGTAGCCTAAACGTATGTTGTATCAACTTTTGTGAGGATGTGAAGCCGCTAAAGAATAAACAAATAAATGAAAGCGCAGCTGAAAATCACTTTTACTCTTTTCATAAAACGCAACCTATCACCATAAACATTTTTGTTCAATCGGAAATTTTGTTGAAATCTTCCTTGAAAGGTAACATTGTTGTCATCCTTCCTATATTAGTTAAATAGAAAATTAATCGTTAATAAGAGATACTTCAATAATGAAATCGACACCCAAGCAAACCAAATTATTTCATGAATTTCTTTTTGTACTTCGCTAAAAGCACAAATTATTTCTTTGAATTTTGTGCATGATATAGTAAGAAGTCGCACCCACAGGTTTTTGAAAACAAACATTGTGGTATTGCCTCCCGATGTGTCAGCACACCGGGTGCTTTTGTATCATATTTTATGCTTACTTTCTAGTTGTATATAAACAGCCCTTCATCCAAAGCTACACTGCAACCCGTTGCAGCTGAAATTCGTCTCTTGAAACATTTTTATTGTACTTGCTGTTATCATTGATTAGCACAATACTAACGGTTTCAAGATTTGAAAATTAAAATAAGGAAAATCTTTTGGCATAATACATTTTTTAGCTATGAAACAAAACTGTGTTTCAAAGTTTTGTTGTTAAAAACTTATTAAAATTTCATCAAAAACCTTAAAAGCACATTTTTACAGTTCACCTACCGAAGGAACTATAATCAATTGTTAACAGTAGCGCTTTACGTGAACAAATGTATCTTAATCTAAGTCGCTCGCATCTGGCGAAAAACAGTCGATGCCCAATCGCGGCTAGAAGAGAAAAAGGGCGTTAACCAAAAGAGCTTCAATGATATAGGTAATAAAGGCAACCAGTTTATGCTTTTATTTACGCAGAGCAATTCATTGACCTATATTGCATTACCAGTAGCCTATATTTACCGAAAACGCGATTCTGTTTGAAATAAAGATTATATTGCCTAAGTAGTAGGCGCAATATACGGTATATGATGTTAAGATCTTCGTGTCCGACTCTTTGCTGGGAGTGGATTCCTTTGGCGAATGTGCAGAAAAAGCAAGACCGATAATCGAGAATGTAAAACAAGACCCATTCAGTTTCTATGTGTTCGATTCTGATGATTAAAGATGCTTTATTATTCCTTATATCTTTACTAATCACGAAGCTTGATCGTCCTTCACTTTAAAGCCATGTAAGCAAATTTGAGGGGTGGAAAGGGCAGCACTTTTGCGGTAGGCCCAGGCCCGTAACCAGTTTTTAGGGTCTGCGGGGGCAAAAACATTTTAAGTGGGCAAGATGTTTTTTTCTCCAAAAAATGGCGCCTGATGAGATTAATTGAAGACCGTTTTTGGTCTTCATGTCTTCTTTTGGTCTTCATGGAATATTTGGGGCACAAAAAGTTTTTGGCCAGGTTTGGGGAAAGTCGGGCAAAATTCCTTCGCACCCACAAAAATTTGTCTGCTCCTACACCTATATTTTTGTGCCGTCAGAACATCACAGTCAAGTGTGGAGTGAGCAGTGATGCACTCAGCCAGGGCCGGCCTTTAGCCGATATGACCGATTGCTTCCAATCGGGCCCCGTGCCAAATGGGGGTCTACTAACTTACGCCAGGGGTGGATTCAGACATTAAGGTTGGGGGGGGGTTCAGTAATAATTAGTAGTCAAGCCTCATTACGTGTGCACTGTGACAAAACAATGAACGACAAAGTGGCCGCATATTGCGAGTGCTGTTTTCCGAATTGTACAAATCAATACAAAATAAAAGTTACTTCTTAGGTTTTAGGGGGGCAATCGACCCAATCCCCCCTGGATCCGCCCGTGCGACTTGCGCAAAGTCACAGTTTCTATTGAAGCTGCGTGTGTAGAGCGCAATGCAGGCGCGGAGCCCACAGTATTTTAGCGTGAGACCCGTTTCCAATGAAAGCAAAGTGAACCGCACGGTTTTTTAACGCCGTCCATCGACATAATTCGTTCTTTAATTGTAACTATTGTCATTGTTTTTTCGGAAATCTGTATCCTAGTTTTTTTCAATAGCAGAGAGGATTAAGTTTTGGAGCTATTTCCTGTTTCAGTTACAAGCGCTTCGTATTTGGTCAAGTCTCAATAGTTTCTGCAAGATACGATTCAATATAGTTATTACTGTATGAACAATTACTCGTCTTCTGAACCTGAAGGCTTTCATTAGTAATTGCAACTGTGTTCTAAAGCAGTGGTAATTGAAACTGTGTGCTGAGGCAAAAAAAGATGAGGCAATCTAAGATTGGCTGAAACGCTTGAAATAAACCTAGTTTTAATTATGTGAACTGAAGATTATTACAGATAGGCAAAAAATAACGGTTCCTTGAAAAGTGCAGAAAATTTCTTTAACAAATATTAACAATTACGCCATTTGCAAACTAACAGAAGTGTTGGGAACACCTACTTCAGCGAACGGGAAATGAATGTAATCGAAGTAAGTTTCATGACATTCTTGTGGTGAGAGTTGCATCATGAAGTACTGCCGAAACAATGGTTATGGCGTCATTCTCACACAGATTGGCATCGTAGTTTATGAGATACGGCCTAACAAATTAGAAGTTACAAAAAGTCTGCAAAGATGCGTAGGTGCGATAAGTTTTGTTGAAGTTTTGGAGGTTAATACAATACTTTCCTGTTTTGAAAAATTTATGAAAAGTAGTTTTGTAGTTATTACGAAATCTGGAATTACTTTATATATTTCAAATGAAAGTCAGAAAAAAAATTTTTTCAAAACCAACTCTAATAAGTGGTTTGTGCTCTTAAAGTGCTCTACTAATTAAACGGGTTTCATTGTGATGTAACCATTGTCCAAGTGTAAAATATAATAATAGGCAAGAGGTGTTACACTGGTGTTTTGTTTTTTGGTTTTAATAGTTGGATTTGGGCTATTCAGTTAGCAATATATTTTTCTGTAACTAAGATAAATGCCATGAGTTCAAAAACTAAGAAACATAGGCCAAAATTTTAAATGGTAGTCAAAAGAAGGCTAAATAGGGCAAACAAAAGTCAAAGCAAAAAAAGCGAAAGGTGCGTTTAACAAGCATTTTAACAGAACTACCTCAGAAAATACAAAAAAGGTTCAAGAAAATCGAAGATGAAGGCCATCTCCACAGAGAAGATGGCCACAACGTAGGCAGCCAGTCTGATGAAGTTATGCCCGATAGTCAAGCCCGCAATCAGAGAGGGACAACCGGCAATTGGCCCCGTAAATTTCCAAAAACATATGTAGTTTTTGCTACACAACCAGTTACAATCATTTTCCCCCGAGAATACCAGAACAAGTAAGGCTTACAATCATTTTGATCCCCAAAATATCAGCTGGTTGCGGCCCTGCAAACAGTCAAAATGGAATTTCATGTACGGACGAGAGATCAGTTATTTCGAAATTGTTGAGTCTGACAAAGCTCGTGCATCTGATGTGGTTTGCGAGAATGAAAATTGAAAATTTGTCGGAACTATTGGATTAACAAACCATTCTGCTACATGGCCAGTTGTCATGAGTCGGAATGTTGGGAACTATTTAGCCCAAAGAGGCAAACTACCTACAGTCAGTCACATCACAAAGAAATTTTCCCCAGAAAAGCGCGAGTGATGGGACTCGGTTTTCTATGTTCCACTGCAAAAGAGTACGGCCAAATGGTGAAGCGGTGCATTGTCCATGGCTTATATACTCAGCATTGAAAATAGAATATGTTGCTATTACTGCAAACTTTTTAGTGTGCAGTCGCACTACAGCAAATACCTCATCTCTGAAGGAATTGAATGAAGAAACTCATGTTTTTACTGGGTATTACGGCGATGTCCGTTGAAGTCTATGCTGGAGAGGTGAAACTGGGGTCATGTTCCAAACCTCCCTTTCACATCAACGATTTTTATCGTTATGACGTAATTCCCCCCTCAAAAACTTCTGCACACATCACTGAGTCGGGCCCCGCAAGAGTGCTTCAAATCGGTCCCAGCACGTGCTAAGGACGGCCCTGCACTCAACAATATGTGTTTAGAAATAGCTCGAAATATAAACTTTTTCCTCAAAGTGTTGTTGCCACGTTTGAATTTCCCAACTGCAAACAACATGCGCCGTTCACCCCTTTCCTTGTGGGAGCGCCTAAGAGAAAAAGAGGGCGCGCATTTCACTATCGAGGATGTTAAGCTTTGGCCGGGTATGCGCTTCTCCTTGCGCTCTTTAATGTAAGCGTTGCTCTGCAGGGCGCTTACAAAAGGTGCTCATCAAGCCTAGTATGGTACGTGCGTCTCTCAAAAAACATCAGCCTACTTTTACTGGCATACATCCTAATTTTTTACAGAGGAGGAGAGAGGCGACACTTGATTGTCCACCAACCAGCTTTGATTTGTCGCTGCTAGCAAATAAAAAATAAATTTTCGAAGGTTGAAGAATGCGATAAACCAACAGCATTGTTTCGCAACTGTAATAAGACAATGGCATGCTTCACAACTGGCAAAGAATAACAGAAGCTGCTAATCCTCTTGATATGTAGCCACGGGTGTTCCGTTCAATAAAACGGGATATAAAGTTTCAAACAAAGGTTTTCAAAGAAAGGTTCAATCTGACGAGCTGCTGATGATGTAACGTTTGTTGCGTTTGAAAGGATTGCTGTTTCACGTCATGTTTTGTATGAAACAGTGCCTGAGTTCTTGTGTTCTTTCTACCCACATAGGACTGGTGCTTTCCTGATTCGTTCTCAATCAAGGCAGACAAACGAGACCCACTAGAATGAGTGCAGCCAACTAAGAGATTTCTTTGATTCAGCGCCAGTATCTCAAAGTATACTAATTTTCTGGTTGAGCACAGATAGGTATAGTGAAGACGATTTCATAACAAAGATATATAACGTATCTTGTCAGTGCTGTACTAGTAAAGCCAACAAAGCAACTCTTTAGTCGTGAAGTTAACGTTTTAAGCACATAGTTCAGGAAGGCGAGTAAAAATTGGAAACAGAAATGAAAAACAAACAATAAAAAAGTACATGCTTTGCCAATCATGGAACACTAACTCTTCGGGCCAGTTGTACTTTTTTAGAAGTAAAAAAAGTTTGCGGTAAAACTTTTTCAGAATTAAAAAGTACAAACTGTTTTTACTTCTGAAAAAGTAAAAACAGTTTGCATTAAATCCATGGCCTAACAAATTGTCGTCACTTGTTTCATAGAAGTGGAAATTCTGTTATTTTTGCTGAATTGAAAGTATCCCTAACCAGTGGTGTAGTTGGATGTGCTGCGGAGTATGTCTTGAAACAATTTATTGAAAAAAGAGACTTGCCTTTCTTTTTAATGTGATATCAATCCCGCGCTCATTTTGTGTTTTTTTGTGTGAAACTCTTAACAAAACAGCAATATTTGTAAAGCCACAGCAGTGACCCACACCAAGCGAATCGATCGCAATTTATTGCGTAAGGAAATAGTTTCGTGTAAACACATCTTCAGTCCTGCGCAAAAGTCGACATATGAAACAAAAAGAAAAAATTACGCACTATTGCTAAGATCAAAACACAAAATTACAAAAATTGAAGATTACCAAAATTTAGCACAATTGCAGTCCCTCCACTAAACACAGCTACAACACTGCTCAACGAACCCAGATCGCAACGGCCATTTCGGCACTTCTGATCGACAAAACATACTCTTCGCGTTTCGCGTGGTCTTTGTCTCAGGCGATCACGTGGTTTGCAACAGACCGTAACGTGCAGCGGAAAAAGTCTGGCGTGCCAGCTCAAAGTTAGTTCGGGCGGTAAAGTGAAATGGATTAAATCGGTAAAAAAGTTTACATTCCAGTTGCGGTACAATAAACTAATTAATATTTCCATGCTAAAAATTCCAAGCAACAATTCGTAAGTCATTCCTTGTCTCTCAAAGTTTTTTAATTGATGTCAACTGCTTTTAGTGGGAAGCTTCAGGGCTGGGATTCGCCTCATCTTATCGTAAGCAACAATTACAGGCTCTAGCTTTCAGCCGGCTGTGTGAGGAATCGCCTGCCTTGTTTTGCTCCCATCTCCTTGCAAAGACCACTCGAAACGCGAAGAGTAGGTTTTGTCGATCAGAAGTGCCGAAATGGCAGTTGGGATCTGGGTTCGTTGAGCAGTGTTGTAGCTGTGTTTAGTGGAGGAACTGCAATTGTGATAAATTTTGGTAATCTTTAATTTTTGTAATTTTGTGATCTTAGCAACAGTGCGTAATTTTTTCTTTTTGTTTCATATGTCGACCTTCGCGCAGGACTGAAGATGTGAAATGCACGAAACTAGTTTTCTTACGCAATAAATTGCAATAGATTCGCTTGGTGTGGGTCACTGCTGCGGCTTTACAAATATTGCTGAATGATAAGTACAAGCTTGAATCATTGCAAGGAGATGTTAACAGAACAGTTATCAAATACATTGACTCTAGTTGTATCAGGAGCGTCTCTTGTAACAACCTGTGTTGTGGAGTCGGTGTCGGAATCGCAAGGAGTCGGAGCTTTTTGGGTGGAGTCGAATTCCTAAGAACACTAGAAGTCGGGGTCTGTGTCGGAGTCGGATCTTTTTATCTGACTCCGGAAGTCCAATTGAATCATATTTTACATCGCATTTCCAAGCTAGGTAGCCTAACTCGTGCCTGTTGAAATGGTACAATTTTTTGAAACTTCTATTGAAACAGATAATTCGTGCTGTGTACGACATTTCCATTGATTGCTAGTTGCTGCAAAATTGTTGACAGCCAAATTTTATTAACGTTATGGCAAGAAGCGGGAGTCAGGGTCGGGAGTCGGTGATGGAATCGGAAATTTTGGAAAGGTCCGACTACGACTTCAATTTGGAATTGGAGTCGTAGTCGGACATTCCACATCTGACTCCGCAACCCTGGTAACAACAGAACGTTCCCAACATCTTTCAGCACTAAGCCGCTGCCTGAAACGTCACGAGTCATAGTTGAAATTGCCTTGCGCAGATTTCCTACCAAGATTTGTCATCAAACATCGTATTTACGTGGAACGAAGTCTTTTCGTCCAATGCAAAAAATGTGCGTGTCCATTTTGCGAGTGAACAATCCTCGAGCTGCAGCACTCAATGACTTCAAAGGCACTTTATAAAGCAATAGAGAAGAATCATACTTTTACAATTTGCCCAAATACCAGTCGAGGTGTAAAGTTTGTTTATGAAACGAGCGCCAAATTACAGAAAATTTAATGGTACGTTTTCTATGAGAATAAAAGTGATTCCTAGAACACATTAAACATAAGAGACCCATTGTTGATTGCTTTGTGATTTTTCATTAACACACGAAGGGACTCATAGTCTTTTTGGAAAATTGAAAATGTACATGTTTCTGAAATTTTGTTGAATCTCTTTTTTTGTATTATCTAAAGTGGTCTCTGACTCGAAATCAGTGAAGCATTCACTGCGCCTGCGAAGGTGGACGCGTGGCCCACGGTCCAAGCAAGCGGAGATAGCGCCGCAAACCGCTCGTGACGCTTTGAAAGACTACAAAACCGAGAATTAAAATGAAACCGAACTAATGCGTTCAATTTACTTATTCCCTCCTTGAGCGATCAGTTTGATGGTTAATTTAAAAATCTTCAGAGTGTGCCAGTATCTGAACAAACGTTCTCTGCCGGTATACGTTAGCTACATACTTAAATAGGGAGGAGATACAGGGATACGTACTAATACGGATTTTGAATCTATTGTATACTGGCTGTAATTTTTTTCTTTTGAAAGATGTTCGTGCAGTAAAGTGCGAAAACTAATATGAAAAATAGCGGATTTAACAAATATAGCACTTGTTTGGGCTCCAGATGCAGGGTGTCTTATGACAGTTGCATCAAAACCTGCCTGGTACCCATGGCAATTGCTTGGGAAAGATTCCCGGTAGCGAAATTGGCAAAGAAAATAATTCATTTAAGGCAACTGCGATCAGGTGCTCTATGCTTGAACAAAGTCTTGCAGTGCAGTAGCAGTCTTTGAATTGCCCATATAAATTAGGGGACCAGGCATGCCTGTCTAAATGCATTTTCGTGCTTGTGTTAACAGATACATTTTCAAAGTGCAACAGTTGATCACATGGAATAAAAGGTGTTGCAAGAATTAAGCCTTAATATGTCTATGACTGAAAATTCTGAGATAGGTTTGGCGGAAAAGCTGAAAAGTGAATGCTTTCCAAATGGAAAAGAGAAGAACCCGAAAGTTTCAGCAAAAATACTTCACCATCTAGCGCTTCTTTACAAAAGCAAAAGTTCTGAGAAGCATAGTTTAATTCAAAGTGTTGCTCTTTTGACTTCTGCCATTTTGAGACACCCAGATAATGTTAAAGAGATCCAAGCAGATCTTGATGAAACTTGTTCATTCATTCTCAAGCTGGCTAATGCCACCTCTGAAGCAATGTCCTTAGACACCCACGTGGAAAAATTGAAAGAACGTATTTCTACCTTTCGACAAACAACCGAGCAAGCTATTGATGTATTAACTCCGATTCCAGATTATTGCAAAGGTGAGATGCTGAGAGAGGCCAGGAACAAAAAAGTAAAAGAGGTTTCTATGATTGGGCAGATGGTTGCAGAAATGTATGCTGACTTGATGCGCGATATCAGCGACTGTTGTGAAGAACTCCTGGGTAATCCCCCTTGTAAATTCTCTTTGGTGGGGATGGGATCATTGGCCCGACAAGAAGTCACTCCATATTCTGATTTTGAAAGCATAATAGTCCTTGAAGAAGGCGTTCAACTGATGGAAAGATATGAGAGCGTTCTGGACTACTTTCGTTGGTTTGCTACCTTGTTTCAAATATTATTAGTGCGACTTGGAGAAACTCCATTGCGTTTCCTGACCATACCTTGCTTAAATCATCCAACTGATCCCAACCGTAGCTGGTTTTATGATGCATATACTCCTTGCGGCATTCGACCTGATGGGTTTGCTCCAGCGGCATCAAAAAACCCACTTGGGCGCAAAGCAACTTCAAAGAAGCCGAGCAGCGTGGAACTGATCAAACCCATCAGCGAAATGGTTAAATACCTGAATTCTGATGAGGACTTAAAAAATGGTTATCATCTTGCAGACGTTTTGACAAAAACATGTTTTGTGTCAGGATGTGGGCAGGTGTATAAATCATTTTCTCAAGCTGTGGATGAAGTCATGTACAACAAGACACCAAACGAGTATGAGTCAGGAAGATTTTTCAACGACATTCAGTCAAACTTAAGAAATTTTGGTTTGTTCCTAAAGTTGGGTAATTCTGAATGGAGCGAAACTCTCGATGTGAAAAGGTTGCTTTACCGCAGCTGTACTTTGTTCGTATCAGCGCTTGGGAAGTGGTATGGAGTCAGGGAAGCTTCTTGTCTGGAAATACTGGAAAAGTTAATGGAAAGCGAGGTGTTGACACGTGATAGGTGCGATCAGATGAAGTTATCTGTTGCCATCGCATGTGAGGTGAGGTGAGATTGCGGTTTTATATTGGGCACGACGGTCAAAATGATATCTATCTGCTCGAAGAACTTCGAAGAGAGCAAGATGACAATCTTCAGAAGGTGGCCGATTCCGTGGGTTTAAAGGCCTTGGCCGACAGCTTGGTTGCTGCTAACAGTGCACACGAATCTTTGCACATATTTATTAAAAGTTCATCATTTATTCCTCGCAGGTTTGTCTTGACTGCTTCATCACCGCTGGCCTTTCTTGACATCTGTCATGTGCTGAAAATGTACTGTAAAGTTGTTGAATTTTGTGAAAATTTTTTTTACCTGTTTGCTATGGCTTAGATGAGAAGGAAAGACTGAGGTTGTTGGTTACATGCGGCCAAAATCTTTTACTTGTCGACAAGCAAGATGCAGCTATAAATGTAATTAAACAAAATTTACAAGACATCCGAAACACAGCATTTACCGAAAACTCTTGTAGGCTATATATTGTTTTGGCAGAATGTCTTTGCGCCAAGAAAAGATATAAAGAAGCTTTGAAATATATCCGTAAAGCCAATAAGTTAATGCATTTCCAAATGACTGATTTGAGGCCTGGAGATGTCCTGCTTGGTTATCTAGCAGGCATGTGTTTTTCAAGTCTGAGAAAATATAAAAAAGCTGTTCGATGGATCCAACGAGATTGCAGCATTTTGGAAAAAATGGAAAATACATTTAAAGACAACCGTTTCTACAAATGTTTTTTTCTTAAAGCAAGATGTTTATTTAACTCGGAAAATTATGAAGAATCGCGAGACATTTTGCTCAAGTTACAATCTCACCGACTTCGATTGACTGAAAATTTGAGGGACGCTTGGATGCAGAGCATTAGCAATCTCCTGTCTTTGTGCCGACTGCAACTAGATGAAAGTGGAATACAACCTCCTGATTGCGACTTTCCAAATTGTTTTTACGAAAGGATGCTTCATGATGATTTTAAAAACATTGTGAATCTGAAATCGACAATTGCAGATCGAGGTGAATTTGATGCAAAACGTGTGAGGAATACTCACAGCAACTTGAAGCCATTAGTGGAAACTTATAAGAAAGCTCAAGAGTACTTTCATGGAAAAAACTTCCCGAAAGCTGTGTCGCTGCTTGAAACATTTTTAGAGAATTTCAACCAAAATTGTATTTCGATTCATCCTGTCAATCAGGCGATGAACATTCCAGAATCATTACGGAACAGTCATTTGAGTATCACTGGTATGAGCAGAAGTTTACTGGTTGAATGTTTCATGGAACTGAAACTTTTTGAGAAAGCTCTTCAGCAAGGTCGTAAATGTTGGATGGAACTGTCTGACCTTCCGTGGTTTGCCAGCTTCACAGAGTGCAAAATAAGGGCAGTACGCAACGTTGGACGTTGCCTATTGAACATGAGAAGGATTTCAGAAAGTCGTTTAGCGTTGGAATATGCGGTGGAACTTGGCCTTCTTCATTACGAAAACCCGGTTGCTTCTCCTCAGTTTGCGGAAACTTCTGCAAGCCTTATAACCTGCTATTGCATTCTTGGGATAAAATCTCTGCCCTGGTCTTATGAATATACCCCATCCACATTTTACCGTGCATTCATGTTAAGTTCATACCATCATGCCACTGATGACAATTCATGCAAGCCATCGTCATCTCGTAGGCAAAGAGTCTCTGGAAAAATCAAAGCATCTAGATTCCGTGGAGAGCAAAGTGATGTTGCTTCTGAATTCAAGATAAACGCTGAACATGACTTCACACGACGCTTACCCCTGCCGCTTCAGCAATTTCTTCGGAGTCGATGTGAAAACTTAGAAAATGAGCTGGGCAAAGCTATTAGCGAAGCATTATGCAAATTGTCCAGAAAAGCTTCAGAAAACACGGCCTCCAAGCCATAAAGTCTTCAATTTCTGGGTATTGTAGGTGGGTTGGCTGAAAAGAAACATGTGCGTGAAACGATCTTGTGAAAAAACATCAAAAAATGTTTAACAATCAAGGATAAACTTTTCAGCTGAACAATGACTAATAACAATTTTTGTTAGCAATGCTGCAATTGCTTTATAAGTTTTTTATAATGCGTACGAGCTGGATCAAAATTATTTCGAAATATGTAAGTTCAAAATCTTCCAATGAAACGCAACAATCAACGAACAAACAGTCATCAAATGTAACTGCTTCGAAAATAACACCGTTCTACTTGTGTATCGACATAGTTGATAGTACAACGTTCAGAACAGGCCATTGCATTTCGTGAATGTATATTTCATTTATATGTATGCGTTTTCGCAAGTGTACTTTATTTTAAAATGGTGTGAACCACTGTTTGTCATGTATATTACTTGCAAAGCGTTACCGACTTTCGTTGAGCAATTGCGATCTCAACGCAACCAATGTAGCTTAATCTGTTCGAGCATAACGTGCATGGCAACGTGACGCACTGCAAAGGAATATGTTTTCTTTCTCCTTCGCGCTGTACAAACAAAAATTAGGTTTTGCAATGTTCATGTCGAAGTAACGTTAACAGACGAAACGTTGAGAGCATTCCATCGCTGAAACCAAGCTAACTGTCGCTTTTCTCTCTTTAACGTTTTCAACCTTGTTATAATTGGCATTTCAAAGCTTCATAGGTTAGCGTGGATGTTCGTTCCTGTATTTTATCGCTTAATTCATTACAGTATAAAGAATTGTGTTTAACGTATCCTATTCAAGCAAGCACCAGCGATGCTTGAACCTCCGCGCAAAAGAGCGCTTGCAACAAGCCGCGTTGACGCCGTGATGCCTGTGTGTACATTTTGAAAAAAACAGCGAAAGAACCTAACAAAAACCGCACCATCCCTTGCACATGTATTTATAGTCAGCCCCGTGGTCACGGGGGTTTTTGTGAGCTTAGCCCCCCAAACAAAGCTCCAAGTCCCCCAAATTGAAATATGAAAGACTACAAATCAGTTGGATTTTTATTAAATTTTGAGAAATGTCAATCCCCCTATTGGAGACTTTCTGGCGACTTTTCTTCTTATTGTCTAACATCGCGACCGACACAAATTGCAGCAAGGGTTCTTAAAGTTTGCTTCCATGGTGCATTGAGATTAGATTTTATGGGTACCGAGTATCAGGGGCGTACAGATGTTAGATGGCGCTCGGGGCAAGAAACAATTTGACGTCCCCATGTTTGATCCTAAGTTTTTTTGGGAGTGAATATACTGTATTGAAGAACGTATTTGCGATATTTTTAGGACTTATCGGCGACCTCCAGTGATTCCGCGCCCGGGGCATTGTTCTTCCTTTGACCCTCTTGTTACGCCCCTGCTGAGTTTAAGAAAGAGATGTACTGACAGCGAAACCACATTATAACGCGATCGTCAGGGTCTTAAAAACGCCAGCACGCAACAGAAATATTTTCCTACAGTCAAGCGTGTAGCCAGGTGCAATGGAGGCAATAGCCCCACCAATTTAAAAACGTTTCGCCAAAAATATTCAGGTTTTCCATGTGTAAACCAAAGAAATGCTTCAGTCAGTGCCAGATTAAGGTAGCGGGGGGCCTATAGCATATTAACAGCGCGGGGCCCTAATTTCAAAATTCCTTTGAACAAAGTGAACAACTGTTAAATCAAATTTTGTAGGCATCCATGTGACTAACATTGAGCATACTGAATTTCGTAAGTACGAAAAACCTGGTCCTAAACAGCAACTGGTGGACATTATGGGCTAGCTTACATGTATTTTCTTACCAAAATGTATATATATATCTTTTTGCCACGAAGGAATGCATTACTGTTATATAGCTCGCAAGTAGGTTACAGTACAGAGACAGTAAATAATGCTTCCAGATTCATCAACAAATGTGATCATTGCTATACCTAGGCAGTGGAGTCTAAGTATGAATCTCGAGGTCGGTTGTCAAAAGCAGGAAACCTACTGCTGATTGCATTTTCTAGATTTTGCCATAGCGAATTTGTACATCATACTCGTACCAAGCAGTAGCGGATTAAGGGGGGGGGGTGTGCTAAATGGGCTATAGTCAAGGGCCTCACTTCAATCCCTATTTCCGTAAAAACGGTAGTATGTGAACAATACACAATACGCTGTAAGAAGATACCATCGCCAATTGGTACTGTTAAGTAGGCGCTCTGTGCTCACTAATTGAAATTGCTTCGTTGACATAGAAGTAGTTGATTTTTTGGCGTGTGGCAGATATCGGGATACTTGAAACGTTAACTGATCAAGCACATATTAGTTTTGTTTACATTTTGTTCAAGTAACTCTAAGCTTGCTCGCCTTAAACCCAATGACTCATTCGATTTTAGTACGTCGTAAGATGTGCTTTTAGTTAATAATTTTGTTGAGTGCCATTTTATATTCTAAGTTGAGCACAAAAATAAAAACAATTCAGTACTGTTATGTTTTATAAATGAACGTAAAACCATACATAATAAGTGAAAGTTAATTCCACAACAGTTATCGATTAGAGATTGCATGCTCTTGTTTCTAAAAACAGTCTTACTGCTTTATCCTCGATTGTGAACAGAAAAATGAAAAATTGCAATGAGTGCAGTTATTATTTTTACCATATCAATTTAGGACATAATAAACTGGGCTATTATATTTAGTAAGGTTAGGTTACATTTTAGTTTGGTTAGCTTTTGAGGTTAGCGTTATTTTGGTCTGGAATTTGATATGGAAAGCTGATTTTTCTGAAAATATTTTTTAAAGAAAATTTTGTTTATCCAAAAAGTGATTTGGGTATACATATATAGTAGAACCACGCTAGCACGACCACCCACTGGACGGCACTCAATTGGTCGTGTTAGCAGGGCCGGGGTGGACGCAGCAGTGGATTTAATCACACTTGCATTTCTAAAGGTTTCATATATTAGCTTCCCAAACCACATCGCTCTTCGCATTTGTTTGTCCATGGCAACATCACACTGCAGTGGGGAGTGATCTTTTTCAAAAATGAAGGAATAAAATACAAAGTTGCATAGATCAACAGCGGCTCAGTTTTCTCCCCCTCATGAGCATTAAGAATGATATTGTAGAGCCACTAACAGTGGCGTGCAGAGGGGGAGGGGGCGAACGGGGTGACGGCCCTGAGCATCCAGGGCAGGGGGCATCCAGAGTGAAATTACAAAAATAAAAATGCTGTAGTTAGATGATTTTCCTATTGGCAGCTGCTAACACCTACTGCATGGATTCGATTTTTCGAAACTTGTTTTTGCCAGTACTAGTTTTTACATATTCAAATGCCAGTAATTTTCACATGCCAGTGACCTATACCCTAGGAGTGCGGTGCACACCCAGTCAAACTGATAGTGACGTGACGTTTTCCAGATCGTGCGATCAAGAGACAATATCAAAAAAGGATTAGAAGTTAATTATGGAAGTTTTACTGATATTCAGGGACAAATTTCAGAACTGTCCCATTTCAACTTACTTGATTTGGCTGATTTTTTGATGCATCTCTAGTTCTCCGTTTCTTTTGTTGATGTGGCAACCCTGGGTGTGCGCTAATACAGTCGCACACCTTCACTTGCGCTATGAGCATCCTTTCGAGCTTCGTTATCAATTGGTAGTTCAGGCGGATTGATCATAAGGGCTCAGTCAAACCCGCATCTGTTCTCTCCCAACAGTAGTTGTACATTTAGGCTAACAGTCACATAACCTAAAATGGAATTCGGCTTGTGTACTTTGTGAGTATTCTCAATCCGTGAGTAGTTTATTAAGTTTCAAACTGTCAACCCTGGGTGACCGCCATCTCAGCCGCATACCTTCTCTGCTCGACTGCTATTCGATGAGACATTCGCGCAGACTTACAGTTTTGCGATTGTGAACTGCTCCGACGTAGCGCTGTGTTCAACTCCGATTTTTAAACGCGTTGTCGAATATTTTTGCAGTTACTGTATGAACTGCTCCGTCATCTACATGGGCATCCGAAGAAATATTTTCGGGGTAGGCAACGTCAAAATTTGCGCATCCTTTTCAGGTTACTGACATTGCAATGCAAATGGACGTTCACAAAACGCTTTCCCTTACTAATCCATTGGTCTGTGCTGGTTGAACCTCAATTCTCAATCTTTTGTCTGAAATGTTTTCTACATTTCGACTATCACAAATGCTTTCTCTTTTAATAAACTGTCTAATATCCATTTTCTTCGAGCCCTTTCTAAAAAAAATAATCTAAAACATAATTTTTCTGAAAAGAAATCATCTAAAACATAATTTAAGAATAACCAACGGCAGAACAACATGAGCGGAAAAAAACAAGAAAGTTAGACACTCTCGTCAAACTGTTTCAAGCAACGAGTAGTGGAACTATATGTTGACAAGACTAGCGCACGACTTACTAAAGTTAAAACACAATACAGGCTTTAACAAACTGAGCAGATGAATTGCGAAAATTCGCCACAGCAAATATAGCTTTGCACTTAACTAAACCTTAACGATGAAGACATATGCCCACAAATCTGCACAGAGGTATTTTAACAAGCCACGTGTTTTATACTGTGTGACACAATGTGAAAAGACGCCTTGCATAACAGTCGTTTGATTAAGCTATTCACTCGGACACGTTGATCACAGTCTCACACTAACAATGAATTTTTTAAACTTGTGGAAGCACTGCCACAGATTTACTAATGCTTCTTTTCACAGAGTATAAAACCACGTGGCTTACCGCTATCAGCAGTGTCACTGTCTCGCTGCATTACCTGTCAAGAAGCGACAGAGACCAGGGTCACTTCAATAAGGTCGTTACTTCGTAAATTACCGTACAATGGGGGACGTAACAATTAGTTGCGAAGTTCTTGTCGTGATCGTGAGGGTATCAACTATTAATCTTAACTACTGTAAAGCTCCCATCGCAAAACTTTGGTCATGTGGTACGGTTCAAGTTGCTTTTGCGTGATATTTCGTTGAGAACATTTCTAAACGATGCACATTTTGATCTGCGAGAGCACATCTTTCCTCAACACGTATGTGAATGGATGATTTGTGCAGTGAAGATGGTCAGAGAGTCTATGACAAAATTTTTGTATACAATCCGGGTTTTCCCGAACTCGAAACCCGTTTTGTTGGCTATTTTCCACTACCCGAAACCCGTTTTTTTTCAACCAACAAATCGGGTATTTAAAAAAACCTGGAATTACTATTGCATTCAAATATTAGTACAATTCTGATAACACTGAAGTTGCAGATTGGCGCGTGTAACGGCCGAATTAGCACGTTTGAACTTTCAACTATTATCATGAGGCACGCGGCGCGGGTTTTGCTCGGTAGCCATCGTACATTCGTTGTTGGTCCGTTTATATTTTCGTTCAGTTGACCTATTCACACGGATCGTCACGTCACTTTGCACATATTAGGTGTCTTAACGAATTTTAGTCTTTTTGCTAACCTAATTAAATAACTACCACGTGAGGTAGTTCTTCAAATGCATAACATAGGTCTGTAGTTACTAGTTAGTTCATTGATGAGCTGTTATGTGTTAGTTCATATACAAGCTGTGATTATTTGCAAAATCGATTCGTTCCTTTTCAGTTTTGCAATAACTTTCTTCAAAGTATTTGGCTTTCTTTCAGAAGCTACTTAAAGTAGATTTTTAATCAAACACATTCAGTTTAAAGACGTTAGTAATCAAAGAAAATCAGAAGCTTCGAGCCATTTCTCATACAACAAGGCTCAACCAACACCAAAGTGCAATTTGTGCTCCGTTACACCAAAGAAGGTGGTTCAAGCACCGAACGTATGATCAACCATTTGAAATCAAAGTTCAAAATCCATGTAATCCATGAGGGTGAAGACGACTACAAAACTATTCCGGCTCAGGAAGAGATCCGATCACAAATTGTGAAAAAGAAATCAGTCTGTTTGAGGTTAAAAAGAAGAGGTCAAATAACCTGAAAAACTGTACCACGCCTTACTTACAATCAAGCCCAAATCAGCTAAAATCAGTGGAAACAGAAAGGGCTTTGTCAGCCACAGCAGCGGACACAGGCTAATTTGGTGGGGGGGATGCGATATCGACTTGCAATGAACCCAATGCTACACAGGACCATATTGCGTAAATCAATCACTTTTGCATACGTAGATTTCTGAGGAAACAAGGCTAAACGTGGTTTAGAAGATGTTTGAGCGGTGAAACTGGTCAAACGTTAACACTGCATAGCTTCGGTAATGGAACCAACAAACAAGGTGGGTACATAACCACGATCTGAGTGGTCACTGGGTACAATTATTTTACTCTAGCTTGGACACCACGATATTTTCCACTCATATTACTTGCGCCATCATAACCTTGGCCACGCATATGTTCCAGATTAAGCCCAAGTTGAGATAGTTGGGTGAGAATCGTAGATGCAAGATCTTTGCCTGTTGTTGAAGAAACTGGAACAAAGC
>Ga0210059_1004862_pt1 | contig 21653 bp, 17 predicted proteins | sample Ectturendosymbi2_FD_188042 | JGI IMG/M metagenome (GOLD analysis project Ga0210059, IMG submission 188042) | Ecteinascidia turbinata endosymbiont from Florida, USA - Sample 2 (SPAdes) (version 2) | ecosystem: Host-associated > Tunicates > Ascidians > Unclassified | place: Key West, Florida...
CAAACGAATCAAGCAAGCCGCTTCAGGAGCGCGACGCATGATGTCAGCTTCTTGCGAAGTGACTCAAGGTGTCGGCGATGAGTGAGCGACCGGTCCAACGTTACTCTAAAGTATTTGAGTTCGGAGCAGAAGGGCAGTGCTTCGTTGTTGAAGTTGATGTTTAGCTCAAGTTTAGCTTCTTTGTTGTTAAGGTGGAAGGCTGCCGACACCTTTTTTGCAGTGCTGAAATTCAGCTTCCAAGTCCGGAGGTAATCATTTACAGTTGCCATGTCCTTGCTCACCGCCCCTTCCACTGCCTGCCAATCTCCATCAGCATACATGATTGCCAGATTGTCAGCATATGCATACATTCTGGAGAGGGTAGTTGGCAGGTCAGAGATGCAGACATTGACGGAATGGGAAATTTCGGCGAAGCCGATTTGGCGATGGACGTTTCGGCGATAAATTGTGTGACACGCCTCAATAAACGAAAGGCACTCTACCGATAAGCAAGACGGCTCCGGGCAGCTGCAACAATCAATCGATCGAACTACAAGCAACGACCATGCACGTACGAACAGCAACCACCACAAATTGGTTATAAGATATGACACTTTTGATGGAAGTGCTTTTCATGTATCTTTTCAAAAGTTTTTGAGTTCAACTTTAGGGTTAGTTTTTGAGTTCAACTCAAGCAAACATCCTTTGTACTCTAATCGTTGATGTACAGTAGAATTCGCCTATAACGATTTCGGTTATAACGACAGTACGCATACAACGACGCTATTTCTTCGGTCCCGGAAGAATCCCTATCTTTCACGTGTACTAGAGTTCGGCTATTACGATTTCGGCTGTGTAGTCATTTCGCCCATAGCGACGCTTTTTGTCGGTCCCCGCAGAATATTTTTTTTGTTTGTAACGGCAGTTACAAGCTGTCTTGAAAGTTTGTAGTTTAAGCACGGCTGTGAAAACGCCACACAAACCTTTTATGACCGATAAGTAACGCATTTAAGCGGGGAATTTTTGAGCCATGCGTGCAGGGCCGGCCTTAGCAAGTGCGGGGCCCGATTGGAAGCACTTTTGAGGGGCCCCACTCAGTGGCGTGTGCAGACATTTTTCAGGAAGGTCATCAAGACATAATGGTAGAAATCATGAGTGATGTGAAAGAGCGAGGCCGGAAGGTGTAATACCAATTTAGGGGTGTCTGGCGTCATGCCACCCAGTTCTACCTCTCCAGCAGAGACTTCCCATGTCCGCTCCATGGACACCTCCTTGACACCCAATAAATCCATGAGTTACCGCACTCAATAACTCCTCGCTGGCCAGGTACCTACCACGGGTGCGTCAGGCCAATTGGCCACGTTTTAAGCGAAATTAGCAACATGCTGGATATGATCAGCCAGCAAAAATAAGATATCACAACTTAGCTACAAAACATCAACAAACGAAAGAGAATGACAACAAGCCGGATGACAATAGAGAAATAGACTTTGTGAAGCAGATCTACATTTACGTAAGGCTACAACTTATATAGTGCCGCACTACCACATGTAACCTTTTTTTCCCACATGAGCAATATGCAGATCCCAATTAAACGTTGAATCTACTACAAACTACAACACTTCGATATTTAATGCACTCAATTTGTTCTATTGTGAGACTACCGCAAGAGAGTTTGTTAGGGGAGGTTAAAAGGTGAAATTTTGAAAGGAGTATGAATTTCGTTTCTGTGTGATTAGCAGATAATTTATTTGCATTCATCCAATTTTGAATTTTTTCAAGTTTAAAGTTTAGTTTTAATTCCTCCAACAAATATGTAACCACAAACTTTTATTGATATTTTTAACGCTCCACGCTTACATCTGTGAGCCTCTGGGTACGTTACGATCAGCGATGCTGCCATTGTCTCACACGAACTGACATGCATTTCATCCGAATTGTCAACTGTGTAGTTTCAGTTGTTTTCTCAATTTTTTACCATTTTAGGTTTAGGGAAGTTTCGTTTGTTTTCAGAAATTCAAACAGAAAACAACGGTGCTTTCAGACCACCATTCTCATTTCAAGGTCTGCTGTGTTCACCTGAAGAAGTATCCATTAACAGCAAACACAGATTCACAGCAAATACTGCTATGCTTACACCGCTTACGCTTTCGGCATAAAGGCAACGAGAGGAGTGCATATAAAGTGGAAGCAAAGATGGATTATAAATACTTTAGTTGACGATTATTGCCACTTCCGTTTCATGGGCCTTCGCATAGTTTGTTCCCTCTACATAGTTAGTTTTGACAAGTAAGTTCTGAAACATATATACGACCAGCGAAGCAAATATGTATACATCCGCAAAATGTGCGGCGAAAATCTGTTTGTACTAATACTTGTATGAAAACATCGCTGATACCGACATGATTTCAAAACATCACACTCGGTTTTTGCAAATGCAGGTGATAAAACAGATACTATACCCAAAAAACAATCACCACATTTGCTTGACATATCAGATCTTAGATTGCCGGCGGAGAAAAAAGTTGAATGATTATTTTCTTTCCCATTTCTTCCCTTGGGACAGTTTCCTTTCAGGATTTAAGTAACTTCACATCACATGAGAGACAAGTAAAGAATCTGTCACAGTTTTTTGTGGGAAATCAACATGCGCACCCTCAGTCGTATATCTTATTTGAATAAGATTTAAGAACTGGTGATGCATAGTATTAGCCTACGTGAAATTTATTTCCAATAAAAAAGCTTGCGATAGTTTCCTTGCTTGTCTCACATGCGGAGTGAAGTTACTTGAATACAGATATACGCAAATTTGAATAATCGCAAAAGATGAAAGCAGATCATATCTGCGTTTAGTGGATTTGAAGTTACTAAAAATGCTCATATGCGATAAATCGGCCCAAGCTGTTTCCAAACAGCAGAGACTGTATGCATCTATCATTGCGAGCATATCTGCAAAGGAGGTATTTAAAAGACCATTTATTATTGGTGCTACGCACCGTAACAGTTATAATATCGATAGGGAATGCTGAGGTGGGCAGATAAAATGGCTTCGTTGTCAGTTGAAATACGGATCGTTGAGAGTACTAGCACATAGCTTCAAATGCACTGACATTATGGTGTTTTCCAAACGCCTCACGGAGGAATGGCTGGCTTGGAAAGGTGACAACAAAGCTGAAAATTGGTTATGGGTTTTTAACTCGCTCGTAGTCAAAGCAGCTGGTAGACGTACTGGCAATTTGTACAGAGCTCTCTATTATTCGTCTTGGGGAGGAAGATACCATATCCCAATTAGCGACACTCCACTTGCGCTGTCACAAATGTGAAGTGTGTGCGAAGCATATGCATCATCCTACCCCGCATTGGACGCAACCAGCGAAATTAAGCAAATAAGAGCTCATCTGAAGCGTAAAACAAACCATTTACGAAATAGACACTGCGCGTAACGTAGGAAAAGTGGACTGTTTGCCTACAATCGTCTAGTTCTATTCACCTTCCTTATATCTTATAGCAAAGGTTTCGATTCAACAAACGTGCCTTTAAGACAACTGCAGCAACGAGGTAGTGCAGATGGAACAGGTATACTTATTTTTGATATTATTAATTATTGCGTGCAACTTCATCAGGATATTCACACAAGACTTGCAGCGGATTGGCGCGGTCTTATTTTTGTGTTAGTCCGTGGTTAAATATGCCGAATTTATTGGATTTGTAAGAATAAATGGGGTAATACCTACAGCTGAAGCCAATGTTAATTAAAAAGTTCTGGGCTTGCTGCAAGCTTTCGATGCAAGAGTCGACGCAACTCTGGTTTCATGTGATGCGATGATTCAGATTTGCTCATATCTGTGTTCGAGTAACTATAGTCTTCATGAAGGTGATGAAGTTGAATCAATCAGTAAATATTTTTATAGGAAATCACTTCCATGTCACTGTATGCATCCTCATTCCTGAAATCTTGCTTTATTTTTATTTGAATAAACTTTCTTCAGGACTGAGGATGTGCAGAGCTACGTGAAATCAATTTCTCATTAATAATTTGTTGATGGCTTTAACTGTATTACCCTTGTGCAGACAAATTACTACAACTCAAGTTAGCGCAAAAATTTTTGCAAGGAAGTCAGGAAATCTACTGTACTTGTTTGTAGAAGTTCATCAAACATTTGACAGACGCAAGAAAGGGAACTGTTCAAGTGTTTCGTCACCATATATATATGGAGGTACTGCAGCGGTTTACAGTAATCAAAAGGATTTTTGCATGTTACAAAAGGATTTTTGCATGTTATAGGGAAATGTGGGACCAATGGGACAATTTTGACATTTTTGCTTCGTTTGGAAAACTGGCTGATACATTCAAAGTCAGGTTATATTTTTCTTGTACTTTGGGTTATTCTGCATAATTTAACATAAAGAGGTTCAATCGTCAGACATGTTTCGACAGTTTTATTTGCATTTAAAAACTTCCACTAAAACGTCCCATTGGTCCCACCCATGGGGACGTTTGGGAGAATGGGGTGGGACCAATGGGACATAAACAAAGTATGATTGTCTCAGGTAACCAAACCTTATCATGGCGCGTTTCCTGATTTCCATTTTAAGAAATCAATGAAATGCAAATTCACCATGCATTCAATGTTTACAAAATTCGATAAAACTTAATTCTTTTCTGTAATCCATTTCTCATCTTTCAATGGAAAGAAAGATCGATAGGATCTTGGTATAACCTGGATTAGGTTCTTGTCAATAACTGCATTCGAAACATTTATAAACAGTAGAATAACAGTGTTTGAAAAGTGTTTGCATTGCATCTGTGAAAATGTCAAATAAAAATTTCAAAATCTCAGACAAGTGTTTGGTTATTGAGTGAAGTGCACGATGGGGCAAGACTTCAACCATATCACTAAGTGTGACTGATGTTATGTCATCTTTTTCTGATAATTATAATTCTTTTTTTATCTCATTATGAACCAAACGTCAAAATCAACTTGTGCAACACAATTTGGTGCCTCTTTTCCTTCACATAAATTTTTACTGCAGCGAACGAACGATCGGGTGTTTCAAATATCCTGTTCAATGAATTGAAACCATTTTTCTTCAACAAAGGCTTCTCCCTTAGAATTAATTTCTTCATCATCTTCATTATCTGAATCACGCAGCATCAGATCCTCACTTTTACTTCTGGAGGATGAGTATTTCCCACGTCTTGAAACCAAAGTTATTTGGGGGGGCAACTACAATCTTGTTTTTTTCTAGGGTGTCGGTTAGTATGGTGGACTTGGATTTTTCTGTTGTTGCTGCCTGTTGTAGTAGAGGGCACTTTTGGGTGCAGAAAAAAAAATTAGGAACGTTTCTGCTTCTGAAATTTCTCCAATGTCAGGCATCTGAGTGAATCTGCTCCCGTCTATAAGAATGTTACTTTTTCTGGCTGTTATAGAATGTCAGTCGCGACTGAATGGAAGAACATATCATGTGTGATCATAACTGGGTTAAGAGGGGAAGTGGCTCTGAATGAGGAAGCAATTTCGTCAATTGTAAATCACCTTGGAAATGCCTTCGCAGTAAATTCAGCAGCTTTGTATATTAAAATTGGTCGTCCAGGATGTGAAGTAGGTGTCATACGGTTTCCCACTCTATCTTCCCAAAGGTCCCCAGGCAGTCATTTTGAAAATATTGACCGATCAGTTGCAAGTGCTTCAAGTGATTACATCATAATCCGCCCTGTGCAGTCTGCAGTAGTCATACGTTCTCCTAAAATATGCGACTTTCATTTTTACTACTTTGTTACCAGTCAAAACTGAAACGACACTGAACTTAATTTTTTTACTAAAAATAAATAAAACTAGGTTTTTCCCATTCAAACATCACTGCAATTGTTGTCTGCGATGGAAATGTGAAATATCTAACCAAGATGTCGGTTTCACAATGTGAAAATGAGAAAAAGTAATCACAGGAATGTGCTGTTTTTCCAGGTTTAAATTTGTCAAAGTGTCCCATTGGTCCCACATTTCCCCTAACAAAGAATCAGAATTGCATAAGCCCTAATTTTTAATAACAAGATTGTGTTGAAAAAAAACGTATATTTTGTTTTATTAGTTTTTCTTGTCCTTCAACGCATTTGTTCCAACTTCTTCAAAGAAGAAATAATTGTTTTCATGTTTCAGTTGTCTGTTACGATTTTTGATCCATGAGCTGAAAATGTGCATTGCACTTTTTTTTAATTTGGGCGATATCCAACTGAACAGGTCGAGTTTAATCTGTGAATGAAAGTTGTAGAGTGACAGTGTCGTTGCTACGGTAAGTTCCTCTATGATGAACAGGTTTTAAAATTTTACTCTCTCCTTGTACTCAGTCGAAATATTCATAAATGACACTGTTACGCGTTCGGTATTGAAAACGTTGCAAAATTCAAAATGTTCAAGTGTGTGCAATAAGTAAGGACATTTTTTTCAATTAATTTCTTTTTGTCAAAGTTTGCTTAGTTGCAATTTAAAAATTCCAAAATATTAAGATTTTACATCTTCCCCTCTTATGTTAACAATTGAATTCGAAAACGCTCATACACGTGTCAGTTTTCAGTTGTAGATTAGACCGTAAATATTTTACCTACTGCTTAGTTACGTTTATGAGGTTTTCTATTATATATAAAATGCATTTTGTGCAGCATACAACAAAGCCGATAAAACATCTAACGTTATTGTAGACTTCATACATTGATCAAAAGTGAGAAATGCGTGAAAACTCATCTTATACACTCTCATCGAGCAAGATCTGTACATTCGTGATGGCTGCGTTTGGATCAGGATTGTTGTTAGTCTACATTTACAAAGTATGTCATTTGCGCGTTTTCAAATTTTGTTTTTAAATGAGCAGTACGTGCAAAGCAACTGCTTGATCAACTACTATTATATATTGTGTAGACTGGACCAAAAGTTCAATGCAAATTAACAGAGTTGGTGACGCTCATGTTACAATCTTTCTCATGTACATTTGTTTAGCGGAGCAACGCTTTCTTTTTTTGTCGAGGCGATACGTTTTCAAAATACAAAATCATTCTTAACGTAAAACAGGAAAAAAGGCCACCAGACCGAAAAATGCATTGACGTTGTGAAAAATGCATTATGAAACTCTGCATGACTATAAAAGGTTTTGCACTTACTTTTAGCACGTTTCGTAGGATTTAATAGCGCGGCTCTCATGATCTAACACGGGTGAGGGACCTATTTACTATCGCGGGAATTGCATATTTTCGCTGGCGAGCCGCAAAATCAATTAATTTTATCCTAAAATTTTACCTTTATGTAACTACAAATAAGAGTGACTTCTCTTAACATACCATCTAAGTACCTACTCATCATGGAGCTTCGCTTTGATGCGATGCTGGACCGCTCTAACACGGGTAACGAGAATTCTGATGCGGGCCAAATCAAAATGTTCGCGCGTGCCACATGTTCCCCACCACTGATCTAACAGAGGGCCTCCATCTGGTTTAAATCAGGTAGTGTACCATGATCTTTACGATGATTCTTTGTTTTTGCATCTTCAAAGCGACATTTTTCATTGCCTCTTGTGGAAAGGTCAAATGAAGATTTGCATTTTTGTGTTTAATGATATCGAAACGTGTTGCTTAAAATTTTCTCAAGACTTGGAAACAACACAAAAGTTCTGTGAACTGCAAGAAACCTCAGTGACTATGTTTAATTTTAGCATAATTAAAAAAACAACTGTAGTCAAATTTTATGCAACTTTTATTTTTGTGCACTTCACATTTTATGTCAGGATATGCTGTAAATATTTTGTAATAACGCATGGCTTTGAACATCATTTAAACCAGGGTCCTGAAACACGCGGGCCGCATGTGGCCTGCAAGTGCGTTTTGTGCGGCCAGCGATGCCTTTCGCGAGTTTTCTAACGATTACCATTTACGTTATTTAGATTATTCAGCAGTGTTTGAAAGTGCTCGTCTAACGAATGAAAAAATTCCTTTTAAACGAACGTAGAGACGACTAGAAATGATTTGTCTATAACTGTTGATACTTTCGCAAGAAATAAGATGCAAAAGCTGTTTCTAATAAGGATCAGGTACCGCCACTGTTGCGACAGCGGCACAATGTGGCCTTCGGGTTACTTCGTAAGTTCTCATTCGGCCCTCGGAGCAATTTGAGTTTGAGACTCCTGATTTAGACATCCCCAATTCATTATCAGCTTTAAAATCCTAGTCAAGTTTGATCGGCCATAGCTCCTGAACGAATTGGGCTAGGGAGACAGTAAAAACATCCCTGGATGCGGGAGAAAGCAAAGAATCCAGTGAACTTGACATTGCGATTTTTGAGAAAAAAACATATTTGTGCATTTGGCGTACTGAGTTTTTGGCAATTTCCAGAGAAAATCAACAAACCCATCCCCCCCATCCCGTTTAGCTTTTTCTATACGTTTTTTGCACTTCGCCGACGTCGTACGAACCCGGTAACACAATCCTAAGAACAAGAGTGTGTTCGGGTTGTTTTGAGGGGGAAATTTGGGGGTGAAGAGGTGTGGGTTGAATCGATTGACTTCCAGATGACGTTCTTGGGTCCTGAGATAAAAGTGCACAGCGTAAGTACTTGGTTTGTCTTTAAATTGATCTAAGAGCTATTCTGAATCTTTCGAGACCTTGATTAGATTGCTAGCCTAAGGGGTTGGGGAATTAAGGTATAAAGAGTCCAAAAATTTGGCTCAGCCACCTAGTGGATATTTTGGATATCTTCAAGAATGAAACTTTTCTGTCAATATTTTGGCTTGAAATTTGATAGGAAGTTGTAAAACACCCAGCTACGCCTGTTCTGCAACTTTGGTGGGGATAGTTGGTGTTGACTGGCGGAAAAGTGGCTTGAAGCGCAAAAAGAACGAAATCCTTTGTTTTTGCAGCGTTGACCCCCCACAAACATGTCGACTTTTTGATCATCATTGCAAAGGTATGGTTCTTGCCGAAATTATTTTGTAGAAAGTTTATTTCCAACGTGTTTGGTTTGGGCTCTAGCGCTGTTGGATGGAGACAACTGCATGGTTTTTCTAGCCTACACGAAAACCGTTATGTATCCCTTAAACGACGTCAAAATGACGTCCCAGGTGCATGCAATCTACCTCAAAAGATGTCTCCCGGATCCGATGATGCCTTCACTGACTCTCTAGCTCAATTTGTTTAGGAGTTATGGCCCATCATAACATGACGGGCAGATCATGCTTGGCCGATCATAAAGTAGTCTTTATACCAGTGATCCAGTGATTCCCAAACTTTTTTGAGCGCGACTCAAATCTGAGTTTGGTGAACACCTCATGTCCCAAGCCTGAAAAGCGTTGGATGATCTTTGGCCGTAAGTTGCTACGTTCGTTTTCACGGTCAGCAATCTTCTCTTTTCTCAAGTACCTACGACACAAACAGACACACACAAGCAGTGGTAACGTTGCAACTATACAACTCAGGTTTGGATCGTCTTGGCGCGACCCATTTTCTTACCCATCGCGATCCTTGTTTGGGTCGCGACCCATACTTTGGGAATCATTGCTTTGTACTAATCCTACATTACGGTGGGTAAATATCACACTACGATAGTAGCTGCCTTTGTTACTTGGTCAAATCCTTTCTTTCCCTTTGTTCTACGGATTCTATCCTGAAATGTAGTATTTGCAGAAAGATATCCTGAAATATAGTAGTTATGGTCTTAAAAAGTTTTTACATTTTTTAAATCTTCAGTATATTCAAAAAACAAACATTTGTCAACGAAGATCAACTGCTCAACACCGTGTTACGCAAAGGTGGTTATTTTTTTAAATTGCGATGGTTTTCAACCCCTGAAGCACAAAACATCAGACCAAAATTTGCAAACACTGCAGTTATTAGTAAATATGTTCTTATCCAAGTTGCTGATAAAAATTTATGATTTTGGATAGAACACTTTGGTACACGAAAAGCGTAAGAGCTGAATAGCCTTATAATGAATATCACGGCCAAAGCAAACGATGCAAATGACACATTGCAAACGTTTCGATACCAGGAATTATCGAAACGTTTGCAATATGTCATTTATATCGTTTGCTTTGGCCGTGATATTCATTAGATAGAACACGTAAATGAAATACCAGCAGGCTCTGTCAAGAAGGAAAACACGCGTACCTTTGAGTAGAGGCGCAAAAACACGTGAAAAAATCAGTGGTTCAAATCACGAAGAAAGAAAAATGGTTGCATATTTTAACAGGTCATTTTCATTCTGACCTTGGAGAAACGTGCTTAAAATTTAGCACTTCTAACGTTATGTGATAAATTTTCCTCTTCTGAACAATGCACATTTTTCACAATATTTGCACTTTTCTGTCATCTTGCAAAATCATGAATCCTGGCCAAATGCAATTCTGTGTTTAGTTGCAAACTGTCACCCTCAGCACATGCCAAGTTCTGTAAAATTGGGTTAGCTTGTTTTAAATACTAACGTGCAAGTTGCTTCACACCTCAATGTTGCTCTTTTTGAAACTGCTGCAAAAAAGCCAAGCCATTCTCTGGGAAAATGTTTCATGAATTTTAGTGATAATGTTACCTCATTTTCTAAACCTTTTTTTTACAGGTGAGATAAAGTAACTGGTTTTCAATAATTTCATCTGGTCATAGACGGAACTTCCGACGTTGCGCCAAAGATCGGACAAGCCAGTCCAGTAATGCCACTAACAAATCTGCAGTTGATCATGCTTAGCTTAGTCTCCTTTTGCCGATTGTGTAGTCAGTAGAAAGATCTTATACAGAATTTACGTACGACAAATGTGAAGTGAAATAACGGATTTAACATGCTAAGTCCTTGTTTCGACTTAAATAACGAAGTGTTTTATGAAACAGGCATGGACATGTCAAAGTAAAAGCCGCAAGGTACCAATTAATTTTTTTAGGGAAAACACTTATGCAGAAAGTGATAATTGGACGAGTTTATAAGCAATTGTTATCCAACTTTAGAAAAATAGTCATTAGTTCTGCGAGAATGATTTTAAAAACCCAACTTTTAATAATTTGTTCAATGCAAATTATTTGTAAACATTTTAAAAACCCATTAGATATTTTCGAAACAAATTGCGTATACAGGATGTGCTGAATTTCTGTTAAAGCCAATGCTAAAATGAAGTTGCAAAAAAAACATTTGATTAAACAAAAATTAAGCTTCTCTTAGCTTGAAAGAACCGTTGACCAAGATGAAGCGCAGTGTACCAGTGTGCTGCGGAGTGGTAGTTGTTTCTTTTACTATTGATTCACAGCGGCAGTATCATGTTTCATGATTAGGCTGCAATTAAAAGGCTACTTGCTCTGGCATTAGCTGGACATCTCTCAACGCATCGAATCTCGTAACGTTGGTACCACAATGAGTAGACTAGCCTATGTTATTAGAGATATTAGAAATTCTTTTCTTGAATATAAGTCAAGAACAAATATGTTTCATAAGCTCTGTTGATTATTTGGGAACACAGTGGCGCGGACAATTCGGCAAACAGTGTTGATAAATTGTAAGAAAAAGCCTTCCGAACGAGAAGTTATTTTCTGTCACAGCGGTGTAATACCTCCAATCGCATAGCTTTTCCAGTTAAAAATGCCACTTATTCCAATAGTTGCATTAGAATTTGCTGCCTAAAACTAAAAATACCTGGTTTATTGCAGACTGAAGGTACGTTTGCACATTTTCGCCGTCTGTCTCCGTTAAACTCCGAAGCTGCAGGTGGGCCCTTCGTGTATTGTACTAGTGTTTAGAAAGATGCAAGTAGATTTTGACGTTTAAAAAGGAGCATTTATTTAAATTAATACAGTAAATAATCGCAATAAAGTTGTGCAAAAACACTGTGCGTACACTGTGCTTTGGAAGAATATGCTCCACTTCTGTCAACAGTTTATCACTGACAGCTCAATCCATTTTACCGTCATGGATTTTTAAGATGTATTTGAAGGGTATCAAGCACATGTTCGTATTCTTTTATTGTGGATTATCTGCCCATGTATTAAAACAATAGCTAAATACATACTAATCGCTGAAACAGTATGTGCTTCGAAATATGATAATTTCTAAATCATCCGAAACAAAGTGTGATCAAGAACGTAACTTCGAAACTTTTTCAATCCAATAACCTCTAACAGAACAAAGATGTAATGGCGTAGACATCCCAACATTTTTTGGGAGGACAAACCATTTGACTTTAAGGGAACAACAGTATTTTGTTTGAGACACCGCCTCTCATAGCACAAAATTAGAAGATATGCTAGAACTTTGGGGGCATGCCCCCCTTTCCCGCCCTGGCTACGCCTGTGATGTGAGATGTAAGCAAGATAATATTTGTGCAGTTTATAATCTGCCTCTTTTCCGCAGTTTGGCGGGCAAAGAAACAAAAAATTCAGTCATGACTTTTGTTATATGGCATGACAAGTACTTCGGTTGGTGCATTTTAAATCGATTATTTTGTGAACATGAGTGACAACCAAGGGCATACGCAACGGAAGGGTTCGAGTTAACCCCCCCTTGGGCTTGATATGTTACAAAAATTGTATTACCTTCGCAAGGAGATTAATTGTTTTCGCATACTTTTTGCTTGTTAATTTGTCGACTTAATGCAAATATCACGGAATGAATTTTTCATACAAATTTCAAGGAACATTGTAAATGGGCTGAATATGTAATAATTAGGTTTTGGTGGGAATCTGGGTTATTGTCTGCGTCCAGAAACCATCTCACAACATTTTGCAGACCTTTCGTCCACTAAGCATGTTTAAGATCGTGTTCCACGATAGTTCATTTTGTCCGAAACCATGGTCTTTATATTGTCTGCTAAGGGCGTACGCAAGTGGGAGTTGGGGTTAACCCTCCACTTTAGTTTGATATGTTACAAAAACTTTATTACCTGCGAAAAGGAGATTAATTGTTTCCGCATACTTTTTGCTTGCTAATTTGTCAACTTAATGCAAAAATTGTAGTTGCAAATGCTCTGACATAGTGATGAGTGTTTTTACTCTCCTGTTTGAACGCTCATCCTGATATTTTTGCAGTTATGAACTGTTGTGTCGTAGCGTTCAGTGTGTTTTCCTTCGATATCCTAACTTAGAGCGCTGATGTTTTAGTTTATATTCAGTGCTAAGGGCGAACGCAAGTGGGGTATTGGATTTAAAAAAAACCTTGAGCTTGATTTTTTACAAAAACTTGATTACCTGCACAAAGGAGATTAACTGTTTTCGCATATATTTTGCCTGTTAATTTGTCGACTTAATGCAAATGCCACGGAATAAATTTGCATGCAAATTTCAAGGAACATTGTAAATGGGCCAAAAAGTAATAATAGGTTTCAGTAGGAATCTGGGCTATCGTCTGGGTACAAAAAACATCTCACCACGTTTTGCAGACCTTTCGTCCACTAGGCTATGCGTGTTTAAGATTGTGTTTGGCGATAGTTCACTTTATCCGAAAAATTGCATTTATTTTGTCTGCTAAGGCTGATCAGCGTTAGCGCTGACAGCATTGGCTGCATTAGGCCTACCAATTTCTTTAGCACAAAACTGTTTCACGAGCTCAAAAACAGCAGTTGTTAGCATAGAAGCATCCATTTGTGTCTCAGCAGGAAAAAAGGAAAACTAAAAGTGTGCTGGACTTCTAAAAATAACAGCAAAATCGGAAGTTTTCTTGCGTACTTTATGCGCTTTCTCAATTCTTGTGTAGTTTAGCAAGGTTCGATTTTTCAAACCGGGGTGTGCGCCAGCCAGTCCACCCGCATTTACTCTATGCTCGTTTGCTCATATTCGACAAGACATTAGCGCAGCCTCATTTTTCCGCTGTAAATTGCTCTGACGAATTGATGAGTGTTGTACCCCCTTGTTTTAACGCACCGCCTGATATTTTTGCAGTTACGAACTGTGTATCGTAATACAAATGACTACCCTATGTCACTGAATGAAACCCCCTCCATGAAAATTTTCTGCGTACGCCACTGGTGACAACACAAAAACCAAATATTTGCTTTTTTGTTTCAGTTGATTTCGCTTCCTTCGAATAAGACGCCCCTTCTAAATGAATGCAAAAATCCATCGCCTCTGTTCAAGGTAAAGTTTTGTGTTTCAAGTTCTAATGCAAAACAACAGCACACTTCACGTCAATTTTCTTCAAACAAATCTGCCGCTCTGGTTCACATAATTTTTGTGAATAAAAGCTGTTTCTCTTACAACGGCAAAGCAATCAATGGAAAAGAAAAGCGTAAGTAAAACACTTCATCCCATTTTCAATGAATAGGAAGAGATGCCACTTTTTTTTAAACTACGCATCCCCAACTCCCCACAACGCAACTACTGTGGAGTGTGTTTGATATAAGATTAATTCATGCAGTATTGAAAAAATTGCAGAATAGTCAAATTATTGCTTGAGGACAAGAGCATAATTAAAGTCACTCATGAGTCAGATCAACCTGCGCAAGCTAGCAACCTAAGTTTCATGGGATTACTCAAGAACGTACAAAAGTCCAACGAACATGCGCAGATATTGGCCTACGTGTCTGAGTTGAAGGAATACCAGTACGAGGCTAGAAAAAGTACAATCAACCGCAAGCCTAGCAGAGATCTCAGGAAGAATAAAAGAAGAACGTTTCGTTTAAGACAAAAGAAAGTTTTGGACTGAAAGAAAACGCAACTTACGTCACGTGATAACCTGTCGTTAGTTATCTTGCCATAAACGCAGCAATCACCGCCAAGCTACCCACGTGATCCACGAGCGCATGGAGACGGCAACAAAGAGCAAATCATTTCTTGACACATTCCGGGTCTAGGAAATTTCGAGATGCCGTTTCGGCGACGGGACGTTTCGGCGAGGGTGGTCGCAAATGTTTTACACGAAAGAAGTGTTTTGAAATACAGTAGATTTGCCCTATAAAGGCACTTCAAGGGACCGGAGAAAAAACGTCGCTAATGGCGGAACTGACGTTACAGCCGAAGTACAACAAATCGTTCTTCAAATGGCGTTTTAGTTGAAAGCCAGAAATTGGCAAAGGTTAAATGCATTCTTTGATCAGGATTTCCGCTTACTGTATCGTGTTTTCGCGAATACTCTAATAAGAAAAACACAAACAAGGATTTGAATCACTTGAAGTTGTATTTACACGCAGTACAGAGCATACAGTAGTAAAGTACTGCATTACATTCTTGCAAAAAAGTCGCTAAGTTTCGTTTGTGCTGTTCTGGAAACACCTTTATCTAGCTCAGGGTTTCCCAACCTTTCTCTGACTATGTACTCCTTCAGGAATTTGACAGATGAGCATGTACCCTTAAATTATAGATTAGGTTAAAAAGTAGGTTAAAATATTTTTGAAAAATAATATGGAGATATGTGCATTTCGAAACAATATACAAAAATATTTTCCCCTTCAATTGCTATCCTTACATGTACCCCTTTAGACAGGCAAGTGTACTCTACGTGGAAATGTACCCCGGGTTGGGAGCCCCTGATCTGGCACATGCTTTGAATTTTGTTGGAGGATCTTCCACCACGGGCTACTACTTCTTTTACTCGATATTCTGCTCACTTCTCCACCAAGTGTCGGTCAAATTAACTACAACTACAGTCGCAACAATCCCCAAAAATCCCAAATACAGTACATTGCAGTAAAACGTGGAACGGTTTCCTTCGACTCTTCGATGTCATTGTCACGTCACACCTACGCAGGGCCGGCCCTTAGCCGACTGGACCGATTGCTTCCAATCGGGCCCCGCGCTGCGTCTACTAACCTACACAAACTTACACTTTCTATTGAAGCATTGAAGCTGCTCATGTAGTGCCGGCGTGAGGCCTTCATGCAGTATTTTCTAAACGTGAGATCTGTTGCCAACGAAAACCAATGTGAATTGCGCAGTTTTATCACTCTCTTTCATCAGAATTCGTTCTGTAGAATCGTAACAGTGGTCTGTGTTGCGATAACGTGTGGTCTAGTTTTTCAGTAGCAGCTAGTTAAAGCAGGAAGTTTGAGTTTTGAAGCTGTTTTCTGTTTCAGTGTAAGCGTTTTGTACTTTCCAGGTCAAGTTTCAATAGTTGCTGCAACATACGGTTCGATAGCAGTGGCACAGTCAGCCCAAAATTTTGGGGTGGGCGAAATCTTTGACTTAGGCGAGCAACTTTTCAAAGCGCAAAATGACTAGACATGCTAAATATTTTATTCGTTTTCCTTCGTAGAGATCTGACAAGGCAACGTCTTTCCCTAATTACCGTATTGCCTCAAGATTTACTTGACCATTCCCGTTACCGTGGCATGCGAAAAAAGAAGTTTTTACCTAAAAGTAATTAAAACTTATTTACCATCGAAAGCCGTATTTTCATGTCTCGGTTAATTAATTGCTTCACAATATTACACGAAAAGAATGTTCAACAATTTTCTTTTTACTTTATCAAACGAGCCAGTGAGATGTTTGAGTCATCATATTGTTCACCAACTTTTCGTACTCAGGCGTGTATCCTGTCAAAGACAGCTTTAGGCAGTCGCCCAAGTAGTCGTCTGTTAGAACAGCACGTTGTTTGGTCTTGATTGCATTCATAAATGAAAATGCAGATTCACATAAACATGTTGAACCCAAACAGGAATGGATGCATTCAGCACATTTTTGATATTGCAGTATTTTGTCCCAACAACTCTACATAAATGAATTTCGCATGCCCGAGCCTTCAGCCTTCAGAAACACGTCAGCTTTCAATGCCAACATTTCCATTTCAACCGCACCTCTTTCTAATGAAAATACTTTACTGGTTTGGTGAGAAACACCACATACGTTTAAATCCGACTTGAACGAATTGGATACGTGTTCAACTGCTTCTTCGATTTTTTGAATATCCCTAAATCGAACATCAAAATAATCAGAAACCATGTTTACTTCAGCAACATACTTCTCGGGGCTCCAAATACTATCCGGATGATTTTGCAAATGGTCTTTGATGTTTGGGAAAAACTCAAACCGTTTTTCTTCAAGGTCGGAGATCAAAGCAGGGATTTGCATCTTACGCGCACCAATAGCACTGATCAGTTCAATCAGCGGTTTGCTCTTCCCTTGTAACTGCAAATTTAAGGCACTGAATCTGCCAGTAAAATCAGCCAGAAAAGCCAAGTCACTCATCCAAACTAAATCATTTCACTTGGAATAGTGTCACCTCTGGTTTGAAGAAAACTTTGATTTCTTGCAATACAGTAGATCTCGGAACCTTTGAATAAATTTGCCGCTACTGAGCCATCTTACGTCAGTGTGTAATAGAAGCTCTTGTCCCTCGAATTCTTGTCTGAAAAGACGACGTCGAAGAGATTTCGCTCTAATTGAATTTGCAATTTTGAATGCAATATCCATTACGTCTTTTGTGATCAGTCGTTTGCTGCACAAAACTTGTTGGTGGATTATGCAATGGTACTTTAAAAAATCCGGAAAATCATCATCTTTTTCGCACAACGCAATGAAACCGTTCACACTGCCAACCATTGATCTTGCTCCATCTGTTGTAACCGGCACCAACTTCCACAGAGGCAACTTTGTTTCAAAGCAATAGTTTTTAATATGCATTGAAAATATCTATGCCTCTCGTCCTTTCTTTCAAAGTTACGATGCCAAGCACTTCCTCTTTAATGCTCCAATCATGAAAAAACATACGACCGATCACAGTAACCTGTGCAGCATCCCTGATGTCTGTCGATTCGTCAATTTGCAGTGAAAAACACGCACAGGTATAAAAATTATTGTGAAGTTGGTGGGCTACATATTTCACTCATCATCTCTATTCTTCTCATCACGGTGTTTCTTGACAATTGTAGCTCTTTGATAGCAGTTTCAATTTCACTTTTATTACGGAAATCCTGAAAAAGGCTATCGGAAATTTCTAGAAAGCACTTTTCAGCAATTTCCCTTCTGAAAATGCTTTACCTTTTTTCGCTAAGAAAAAACTTGCTTTGAATGAGGCTATAGTAGTAGTTCTTGACGATGTACAGAACTTTTTTAGACCTTTTTGCTGTCCATGTAAATTTGATCTAAGGTCGTTAACTTTCATTTTCCTTGCTTCACTTCCAAGAGGATAATCATCATTATATTAGGCATGGCGTGTCATAAAGTGTCTTCCAATATTTCCTTTCTTGGGCAAAGTAAGGGAAGCATTACAGATAAGACAGATGCAGTTTTTATCTATCATAACACAGGAGTCAAGCTCCCATTTTTCATTGAAGTAATATTTATTCCTTCTCTTTAAAGCGCTCATTTTGTGGGCAAGGTTTGGCTGTAATAAACATTGCCCAATCGCTGACACTAAAAAACAGCATCTACAGTGCTCTTACTACAGCGGGTCTGTCAGCTCTCGCTACAACGCAAACTACTAACAGTAAAATTACTACTGTTGACTGAACAGAAAAGTAGACTATCTAACAATATTGAAAACATTAAATCTGGCGGTGGTCCTGCCAAAGTTGAGTGGCGCAAGTGCAAATAGAGTGTACCATTGCCTTAGCAAGTCATGCACAGATAGAAGTCAAAGTATCTGTTACGCCTAAATCATGATTTATATGCAATAATAGAAAAACATATTGTAATACCTTCGCGGCTTCTGCCCTACTACCCTATGGTCAGCCATCGCAAGAGACTCCAAAGAATAAACGTGGCCAATAAATGGATGAATCTTTTTATGTACTTTTTGGAATATTGATTGAAAAATGCTCTTTTTAGGTATCTTGTCAATTCAGTGCAAAATCAGGCTCGATCGACCAACTGACACTCGGCGATCGACTTGTTGGTCGCACCTGAATAAGACCTTAAATTCATAAAATTACACAAACAGTTTCCCTTTAAAACATAATTTTTGTTTCTTCCGGGTATTATATACATATTTGCTTCATTGGAATTAGGTACAAACCCGTCTTTGTTTGCGATCAATTTGTTGCTTGTTCCCCTCCTCGTTGTGATGTCATTTTCCCAGATCGTGCGATCAAAGGAAAATCACAAAAAAGGTTTCAAAGATAATTATGGAAGTCGCGTTGATTTTCTCAGCCAAATTTCAAAACTGTCCGATTTCATCTTGCTTGCTTAAGCTGACTTTTTGTGCATCACTGGTTTCCCGTTTCGTTTTTTGACGTGGCGACGGGTGTGTTGATGATACAGCCGCACACCTGCGCTTGAGAGCACCAGTGCATATACCAGGGCACATTCCAAGTTCGTCATTAATTGGCAGTTCAGCGCGATTGAGTGTAACGGCTCAACCCTTGCCTATTCTGTCCCCCGGTAATTGTAAATTCAACGCCCACACAAGAAAAAACAAGTTTTCTTGCCCTCTGTACGTGTATTCACAATTCTTGCGTACCGTAGTTTGGGAAGTTCGATCTCAAACTCCTGGCTAATTAAATTCGTGGCTAAAAGGCCACAGACGCTCTTCATTCTTTCTGCACAAGAATGCTTTAATTGTTGGAAAATTGTTTGGCGCAGAACAGTTGAAATCATGGGAAACTTCTCTTTCAACTTTCAGCAAACATCGTCATCCTGATTGGTCCAAGCGAATTTATCTGGCAGCAACCAAGGAAGCTCGGCCGATTTAGCAGAAAAAGAAAAATAATAACGTATTGCACCTTTATTGTAATGAATTTCTGCATAGATCTATTTGAAGAAGATGTAAGGACTGAAGATGCCTTGAATTAGGTAAAATTGATATCCTATTAAAAATGTGCGATTTGTTCCTTGCTTCCATGCACTGTAACTTCACTCTACAGGTGGAACAAGCAAGGAATCTATCGCAAATTTCAATAGGAAATCCATTTCACGTATCACAACGCATCGTCAGTCCTATCATCTTATTCAAATAGTATCTTGCTGGTTTCAGTTGTGGAGTGAAGTTACTTCAATACAGATATGCGCAAGTTAGAATCATCGCTAAAGGATGAAAGCAGAGCCCAGTACGCTGCTTCCTCGAAAGCCTACAGAAAACCTAAGGCTTTATATGTTCTGTATAGTGGATAACGAAATTTTAAGCGAGTCTTCAAACGAAATAAAAGTGCTCTTCGTTCCTGATTGAGAATGGAAGGCAATTATTATGAGAAAGGAAATTTTTGTTGCAATAAAATCGTGAGAAATTTGCATTCATTTTAACAAAAGTTGCAACGAAAAGTTGCATTTATGCACAAGCACATTAAAAAGCAGTGGATTACTTTAAACGGTTTTAATGCTAAATACTTCCAAACATTATCAGGGAGAAATGGCGATATTTTGCCAACAGTTTGCGTAGCATGCTGAAACTTCGCTGTACAGGGAATGAAGTTGCTTAGCGATTTAACAATTTGGCTTACAGTTCTGGACGTTTTTTTTGGCCGGGGATTTCTGCAATTGCTTTTAGGTTACTATTCAGTTCGAATCGGCGATCCAAATAAATTTTATTTCAGCTGGATCCCTTCAAAGTCAAATGTGTAACCTCTTTCATAGGCTTGAGCAATGATATGTTTTGGGCTCTCTGCTCTTTATAATGTATTTCATCATCGAGTTAAATACCACATTGACAATTTCTCTTAGCCTTCTAGGAAGGCTTTCAGCCGCGACTGATTTCTTCTCTTTCACCACAAACTGCCCTGTACCTTCGAAAGCATTACCAATCTCATGAACTTGTGGAAACATTTTGGTCGGAGTATTCTGCTGCCTTCAGCAACTTCTTTATCTGGTGACTACGGGTCGCCGTGGACTGTTGATTGCTGAAAACTTTACTTTTCGATCTATATTTTTAACTAGAGATCGACCGATATATCGGCCGATATTTGGGTTTTACCGATATATCGGCATCGGCCAAAACGGCCAATTTTATCGGCCTCAGAAGGTGTTGAAAAAACGCTGTTGTATTCCTCACGCATGCAGACAACGAGGAATTCAAGACAGTTATTTGCAGCAACGACAGCAGGTACGTTTTCATAAACAAGCAAACAAGATTAACCATGGAGCGTGCGTCGGCCGTCGCAGCCGAAACAAAAGCATCAACGGGAAGTTTCTCAATGCTTGGGGCTTGTTGTCTAGTAGACCGTGCTACCACGTGCAGGTGTTGTTTACGGACAAAACCCGGTTGTACTTCTAGAGAAGTTTTCGTGGCATGAAAACTTTCACTATAATTTAATCGTATTGTAAAGGAACTAACACATGTTGGGAGGATTTAATTTTTCGTAATTCGCTTTGTCAACACTGTTTTTTACGTACTGCCTGAATTTCGCACATTTCTCAAAACTAGAATGTAGTATAGAGTGGCACACAGCAAGCAGTTGCCCCAGGCATCACTAGACCTGTGCACGCCCCTGAGTGGAAGCACTGCCATCTCTGGATTATTTTTAAAGGCTTCTCAGCGGGATGTATAGTCAAAAAAGCAAATGAAAACGATTTTTACTTCTGAACATCTATTCTTCATGCATTGTATACAATTTCTCTTGACATATATAAAACAAACAATTGTTCACCGTGAGGGAAGAGTTAGTATGGCTGTGCGTCCCATCTGCAGATAAGCAAGTTTTGGTTCCCAAGCAGCTCAGAAACCTGAGCGTAGCCTATACAGTTTTCTAACGGCACAGTTCAGCGAAGCATTAAAGGTAGGGAAAGCTCGGGTAAAAACGTTGAGAACCACCAGTGGTGTGTTTAAGGGGAGGCGAGCGAGGTACTTGCCTCGGCCCCCCCC
>Ga0210059_1004863_pt1 | contig 21650 bp, 12 predicted proteins | sample Ectturendosymbi2_FD_188042 | JGI IMG/M metagenome (GOLD analysis project Ga0210059, IMG submission 188042) | Ecteinascidia turbinata endosymbiont from Florida, USA - Sample 2 (SPAdes) (version 2) | ecosystem: Host-associated > Tunicates > Ascidians > Unclassified | place: Key West, Florida...
CATCGTGGAAAGTACCTACTTGAATAGAGATATGTGCAAGTTTGAATCATCGCAAAAAGACGAAAGCAGATGGCAGTCGACTGATTCCTCGAAAGCATACAGAAACACTAGTGCTTTTAAGTGTGCAATAAAACATGTATACTCCAAACAATCTGTTCAAAGTCAGTTTGAATCTGCCTGCATTTCGCTACGAAATGAAGTAGTTGAAATGTTTGGCTGTTTCCGTTTTGGAATACGCTACACCAACCTCGTGCTCCGTGGCCTTAACGCTCTACGTTATGGGCTTGTTTCAAGCGTGTTGTTGTTAGACAAATTTTCAAGTCAAAGCTACAGAGGAAGTTGTCTTGGGGTGTTTGATAATATTTATAGACATAGTCGTATAAGAAAGTTTACTAAATTTTTTGTTTACATGAGCAATTAATTGTTTTAATTTACAATTTAATTGTTGGACAATCTGACCACAATATTTCGTCTTGATGAAGAGAGCAAAGCGGAAAGTTACCATTCATCTGCAGCGATACTCCTAAGATACTTTCAATATTATGTTTTTCTTGAATTCTTTCAAAGTTGAAAGTTACGCTAGGGGCAAAGATGCACAGCAGCAGGAATGCTTTTGAACCGGTTTTATTACAATGTAAAAAATATATCTCAAATAAAAATAGCACCACCTCCATTTACTGAAAAATGTATAGAGGTATGACTTCATTTCACTGATTGATCGCTTGCGATTTCAATTATTGCAAAGGTGGTTTTCATGGGCTTTGAAAGAACGTGTCGAAAAAAGCAGCAATAATATAAAAATAAAGCGTTGAAGAACATTACTTCAAATCCTTAAAACACGCGAGATTTTGTAGATGAAGACAATAGCGAGGTAGGGCGTTGGAGAAGTCAGAATATAATAAAGGATACATTAGAAGTAGCAAACGATTTTTCGGTGGACTAGCGCCTCGCTAATTAATGGCTGAAATTGAAATATTTTCATATCAAGTCAATCGATTAACAAACACTAGAAGTGCATGCATGGTGTTTTGAAATCTTTTAATTATTTTTTCTGATCTACTGCAGATTGGTCGCTGTAGGATAGCCATAATGAGTCTGTCAAACCTCTTGTTTGTAATTTTCTCTCTTTTACTGAATAATTACCTCGTACACAGTCTACCTGAATATTGCAGCTATAAAAAGATTGCAGTTTGTTCAACTGATGGTCAACAAGACGGTAATACACAAGATGGAGACCGTGGCGAGTTCAAGCGTCAACTTCAGCAAAAATTAGCCAGTAAACATTGAATTATTTATTTGACTTATGTCTTATGCAAGATTGCCCTCTGCGCATAAAAGTAATTCGTATTAGCCAGACCTTTAATAAGTCACTTATGAAGACAAGCAGTGTTTGAAACTGGAGACATCAATAGCTGGTTTAAATATAAGAACAGTAGAGAAAAATCTAACAAGTCATACATGCTTCACGACAAAAAAATATGTTTGATGTTTGTTGACGAAATTGTACGATTGCCAAATAATGTTTTTTGACTTTAAAACTATGCAAGGTTTTCTAACACTTTCGAAGTATCTGCATATGATCATGCCGTGTATGACCGGTTTATGATCAAACTTTTAAACAAGATTCAGACCACTAAAAATCAAGCGCTGCAGTAAACGAAATTAGCATGAAATGCCTTCCAGAAATAATGATGTCTTTTCTTGTTATTTGCATTGACCTCCCCGTATGAAGCAACTTTTCATTAAAAACAATGATACATTTTAATCAAAGCTTCATATCATTAGAAGACAAGCTTGATTAAAGCGAAAAAATTAAAAAACGATACCAAATCAGTAGCCTGCTTAAGACGGTGCTGAATCTTGCTATCGTTATTTTGTAATGAAGTGCGTCGTGGATGAAGCTTAGCAGCCAATCGAAAACATAGCATTTAACTTACGACGAAAAGAGATTGCTTTGTTTCGTTTCATTTTCAAACATGATTACGACTCTTTTGAAAGTATTTTAGTTTACGGTACAGTACTTTGGATCAACTTCAGGTGGCAGAAAAGGGGTTGGTTTATGGCAAAGAAGTAAATCATATGCAATGCAGTATGCCTTTCAGCAGATCACTTTCATGTATTTTTTGCACTGTCTATTCTGTGACAAGTGATTTTCTCTTTGCAAGCGGCTGCGGTTGGAAGTAACTATTTTTTTTAATCAGAAAAACCAAGAAAGGTAATGTGTGAATCTCGTTTACTCTGGACTTTATTGCTTTGCTTGTCATCTTAAAAAATCAAAAACAATGTCATCTAAAAACAAGTCACATCCTGTTCGGTGATGAAATAGCCCTTCATTGGGATGTGTGCACAAAATACCAGACCACTTGTTTTTTTTTTGTTAATTTTGGTGACGGCAATTGGCGGTAGGCCGAAGCCTGAATTGTGCTTCTAGCCGGGGCGGTTGAGGTGAACGCTCTTGCCTAAGGAGCGCTACGGCAATTCACTCAGTGACTGTGGATCGAACACCCAACCTTCCGATTGAAAGGCGGACACTTTGCCACTGAGGTATTGCCGCCCACATGTTTCGTTTCTATTTTCCGTAAACAAGTGTTTGCTGACGGTTATCTTACAGATATTGAGAACTTTTTGAAGCCAGGAAGTTGCTCTGCGTCATCAGTAAATGGACGGCAAACGCTGAGAAACGGAAGAGAAGCGTTCTGTGAAAATGGATGGACAGTTAGTTTCTTTGTGTTCTTGATCATAAAATTAGAAATTTAGATTAATGCAATTAAAATCGCCATGGGACGGTTGAGGTATTGCAAAATCTTAAGCCAAATGCACCAAAAGTTTTCATTAGGAAAATATACTTTATTTGATTGTTTTGGTGTGCTTGCAGAGTGGTTTCCTTTTATGTCTCTCATTTTTCTATTAGTTTGTAATCTACTTGTCTATTTTAGATTAATGACAAAAACAGGTCAACGATCAACTGTGAAAATTTCCTAAAGCACTGTTAACCTGGCTGTGGTGCGTAGGAAAAATGGTCAATTCAAATACAGTTATTGAATAAATACCGAAGTGTGACTTTGCCTATAGCAGCCTCTGTCCACAAATTGCAAGTTACTTATTGGGCTCGCAGGGTTTTTCATCGTGTATTTAAAAATTATTTTGTAGTGTGCTGCTTCCGAGCTGCATGAAAACGTTTCATGTCAAGACAGGCTTTTTAACAAAAGAAAACATATTTGGAAAGATTAGAGAAAAGGTTGATTTTTCGAATTATATATGGGGAAATGAGTGATGACGCGCTTGAGTTTGAAGCTGTTGCAAGCTGGTCTAAAATTTATTTTCATTTGTGCGCTTCTGCGTGCACTTCAGTTATATAAAGCCTTTTTGTTGTAAATGAAATAAAGTTTAGTTGTGAGGTAGCAATTAACTGTACAGTAGTAAATTGTGATATTACACTTCAGCTTGAAGTGCCACAAATAAACGGTCGGCGAGTTGCAAGCAGCTGGCAAGCAGAAACTGTCTATACCATTGCACTAGACCAGTGATTCTCGCCTTGGAGCCATTTGGCTCACTAAAGGCCGAATTTTTTATTCCTGTTTTTTTCCAAAAGGAGGAACTGGGGAGGAAAATAAGTATTCTGAGTTTACATTTTGCTGCTTCTGCAAAGGCTGATATTTCTAGCAGTTCTAATGCTTTTTATTTCTAGTTTGCATGCTTGTAGCTATAGAAAAGCTGCTAGGATGTACATTAATAATTACATTCTGCCTCTCCCTGCATTGTTGATTATCATAATCTACAAGGCTTGAGTTGTAATGACAAGCAATTAACTTTTGTGATGTATCAGTGCTGAGACGGTAGAAAGGTGGAGACCGTGGACTTGTTGGTCTGCTCTGTTGAAGATTTATGTGGCCGACTCAAGCGTTTGAGCTAAAGCGTTGCTGATTACTTCGAACAACAATTAAAAGCTTTAGATTTGCTGCAAGCTTTCGAAGAATCAGCCGATTGGCTTGTTGTTTTTTTCAATTTGCGAAAACGTTGTCTAAAATTCTCACAGTTTTCACATTTTCCCATCATATCAACTTATTTCTCAAATGAAACTAGTGTCCGGTTTCGATGGGCACCATCTCTTTCAAGACACTAAGATGTAAAGTCAGAATTGAAAACTGCACGCTCCCTTAACTAATGTTTTGTATGTTCTTAAAAAGATTTTCATTTAAGTACGATACGCCATCACAATCTTTTAATGTGGAATGAGCTACAGTGCCGGAAGACTATTTTTGTATAACAATGTTAGGTAGCCTAGGATTTCAAGGTGCATGACTGATTTTTTGAGCTCTGAAACAGAATTTCTACGGTTTTCAAAACGTAAATTGAAGTTATTCATTTCATCTCAAACGCACTTTTATCCTACAGCAAGATTCAAATTTTCTGAAACAGAGCCAGTTATGGTGCATCAAGTCTCTTATATGCAAAATCTACCATGTTTCGTATGAAAATGACGTGTTTTATATACAGTAACTATGCCCCAATTTGTTGTTTGTTTGGAATTTAATGTTTTATTATCAACTCACGCAAACAAAAGCAGCATTTACTACGGAAAAATGCAATGTTTGAAACAAGACATTCATTAAATTGTTGCTTGGATGGAAAAACGTACTTCATCTTCAAAATATCATTTTTCTGATGTTTCTTAGGTTATCCAACGCCGTTTTGACGGCTCTGAAAATTTCCAGCGCGGCTGGGAAAACTACAAAACCGGGTTTGGAAGTTTGTCAGGAGAGTTTTGGATTGGTAAGAGTAACTTTGATTCTTGCAGTTTGAGTGCAAATGTATTTAAAATCTTTGGGTAATTTGTTTCACGGCTTTTTGCAGCAACATTCTAGATTTTTAAAAATTAATCATTTGTAAATGATAACGCGCTTTTACTAAAAGCTTTTCTCTTCCGTAACAGAGATTGGTATTTTGGATAGCACGAAAGAAAAAAATGAGTGAAATATTTTCAGGACTGAATGCTATTCGCGAGCACACGAAACATGGAGGATGTCGACTTCGCATCGACTTGTGGGATTATGCAGATGACTACGCTTTTGCAGAATACAGGTTTTGGTTCTGTTTTTTGCAAATTGTTTCTTATTTTGTCATCTGAGCTCATATCGCTGCGCCAATAAGCTGGAGTTTATTTTCAAAATGTGTGTAGTGTATTTGTTTGAATTTCAATAGAAATAAACAAAACCAAATGACATGTTGAACGGAAAAACGACACTGGAATATGATAGCTGTTAGTCTCTGGTTTCAAAGTATTAACGTTTCTTCTAGCAATCATTTTTTAACACCCAAAGAAATTGGACATTCTCATATCGAAAGCATTACTCTAGTTCAGGGTCTCAAATTCAGCGACACCAAATCGCCAAGTGCAGTGACCTGGAATGTGGAAGACCATTGAGAAAAACTGAATTCACATCTCTGAAAACAGATAAAAATTGGTTGAGACATGCAACAGAAAGTATTTAGGGTTTCATTAATGTAGTTTAGGCTTTTGTATATGAACACAATTTTGCTGTGTAATTAATGACAAGAAAAAATCATGTTTTTGCGCTGTAAATGCTTTCGAAATTCAGTATTATAATAGCAAACAAACCTTAATCTTTTAAATTTGAGCGTAGTGCAGACGGAATCATCTTCAGTAGTAAAAAAAACTAGATGAGACAATAGATTTCAGCCATAATTTAAAGAGACATGCAATTGGTTTTAGCGCAAGGAAGTAACTTAATTGCAGAACGCTGGAACAACAATTTTTGCAAACCTAATTTTATGTAGAAGAGACCCAACGCAGTCCTAAGGGAAACCAAATCGGTTCGTTGATCTTACGGAATGGAGTTAAATTCAAAAGTCACTGGAGGTAAAAAAGCGATAATTGTATTTTTAGAGATGCAAACTATTACAAACAATAGTCACGCTCTTCATAGAAAATTAGAAGGCGTCAGCGTATTCTGTTCCTGCTCAGGTGTATTTAAAAGAAACACGTTGGTATAATTTGCCTCACTCTGGCAAATTTGTTTCCATCTTTACCAAAACTTACGGAAACGCTTTAGGTTCACAGGCACGTGTTTGAACAACTCAGAAACTATTCCCAAGCTCAACTGATCCTGAAAAAAGTTGTTGCATGTCAATAAATTTTATTATTTCAAACCAAATACATCTCCCTCCCCAAAAAACGCGGTTACTACGGTTGCAAACGACACGAAAATGTCCGGCATTCCGCCATTAGCCTTCATAGGGGGTCTGTACATGATTCATGTCGTGATGTGTTCGAAGCTCGCGGAAGTTCACGCAAAAAAGCAAATTAGGTTGGGCATGAAAATTTGGTATTTTTGTGAACTCTTGTATCAGGGTTTTTTTAAGGTGTTTTAAGGACCCGATTCGGGACCCTAGAACTTCAAATCAGGCCCCTAGAATCAGAGAAAATCGGGTCTCTGAAATCAGAGAAATCGGGTCCCTACAGGTCCATACCGGGTACCTAATATTTTCCTTAAAAAACCTGCTTGTCCATAAGGTGCATTTTGCCCAAAGTTGGCAAATTTATTTGTGACAGAGTCTGCCAATCTGCTGCATAGAATCGATCAAAAAACAGAACAAGAATGTGGTTTCAAATATGTAGTGGCGGCAAAGCTTGTTTGGAGTTAACGCACGTTTTTGCAAAAGGCACAACAGAGTTTTTATTGACAGATTGATGTGCTATTTTGCTTTACGCCTCACAAGCGTAACTGGGCTAAAGACTTGGACACACAACTCTTGCAGACAAATTAATTTATGTAACACAGTAGCAACGTTGGAATGTGCTACAAAACAAAAACCAAATTGCATGAAACTCTTACCTTTCAGGAGTTTGGGCAGAAGATTCGAAAGTGTTCCCTGCACACAGGAGCTCCATACTTCAGGCGCACAAACCTCGTCTTGTTTCGGTGCGACGCAGTGTCGTAGCCAGCCAAAAAATTTTGGGGGGGCCAAAATGTTTGATTTCAGGCGAATAACACTATTTTGTCTTGAAAATCGCCTCTCAAAGCACAAAATGACTATATTTTAAAAAAATTTTCTTGGGGGGCATGGCCTCTTTTGCCCCCTCCTGGCTACGCCTGCTGTGCGACGGGCGGCAGATTTGGCAGCGTATTGCTGCTAGCAGTTGTTGAGGGACTTGCGCCGGTATCGCTGACATCAAATCAGGAAATGTGCTGTGGATGGTGGAACGCACAGCGGGAGGCAACCTTGGGTTCGCAGGACGCCTTTGTACCAAAGGCCTAATCAAACTAATTGCCAGTTTCTTCTGAAAGAACCGTCGTTTCAAGTTGTTTTGGGGTTTGTGTGCTGAATACAGAATATAATAATTGACCACGGCTGCGTTCAAAATCCCATAAAAAACGAAGAGGTCATCTTTTGGTCATGCGGCTACATGACTGATAAGAACACATCTGATCAAATATATCCACACCACCTTTCGTTAAATTATAATTATTATAATTTTTGCCATTTTCACAAATCACTGGATGGTCATGCATGGCCATGGAGGAAAGCAGACAAACGACCTTTTAAAAGTGACCAGTGTCATGTCCTTGCTGAAAGCAAAAGCACTTTGGCCCGGGGAGTAATTTCCTTTGTCAAGCATTGCGCGAGGAATTTCTCGTTTGTTTGTACAAACAGTTCCCACATAAGTTAATCCGTAAGTTTTCTCAAACTTTACACGAGGGGTAAGACGTGAACCAATTGTCGGTTGTGGCATTCCAACCGCTGCCCCTGTATTTTCCAACAAATTTTTCAGTTACATATACCCCCAAATATTTGGACTGAACAGCAGTAATCGCAGCATCGTGATTACCTGCATGCTGACGAACATCTTCAGCATCTGCAATTTTCTCAGTACGTTTTCCCAATTAAGGAATGGCATTCAGCATAAAATTGCTTTGAGCATCGCAAGCCATTATGAGTTTTATTCTGTGCTTGGCAGGATTATTTGGAATGTACATTCTGAAGCCATATCTGCCCCTAAAAACCAGTAATTGTTTGTCCACCACAATGCGAGTAACCGCAGGCTCACGTTCATCGCCGGCTTGCATATCATGACTGCATTAGCCTTGAAAGTGGTAGTACGTTTTCTCCAAACATCAAAGCCCGAGGCAGGTCATTAGCATCAAAAATGTTGTTTTGGTCACAGCTAGACATTTCACTGAATGGGCGACACTCGCGAATTTTCAAGAACGGAAACTCTAGCACAGACCTGTGCAATTGAAACCTTTGAAAAGGCAGCCGCTCTGGCGTTTTTCAAATTTCCGCGGTGTTGAATGATAACAACTAGAAAACATTTTCTTTACAAACAGAACACAAACAGTTTTGCAGTGAAAACTTGGCTCACTCCATCCCAATGGAAATTATTGAACAGCAGGGTTTCTGACATTTGGAAAGCAATTACCGAACGTTCGCAGTTTGAATTTGCTTCTCGTCAGTGATGTTTGATTGACTGCCAAATCAACGCGCTTGGTACCACATGAAAATGTCAAAACATTTTTGCCGACCAATGGGAAAATTGATTTTCACTAAATTTTTGTTGGAACACGTCTCCCCCTAACTTGATACATACAAAGCTCATGCAGATTTTGAGAATGCTGCTCGACAGACCTTTTTCAAAAATCAGCTACTCGAAAGGTCACCTTGAAACGGGCATTTTTTGTATGGTTACATCACGCCCCAAGTACATTTGCCACATACGGGCAAAATGGACCTGAGCAGGGTTTTAAGAGATGTGAACTATGTTTTTTCCAACGAGATTAACTGTAAAGTAAGCAACGTTTTTATCTGAAAAATGCCTTGGCCGCAATTTACGATTTTTCGTATTTTCGCCATTGGCTATTACAATGCATCCTTGAACATTGAAACACATTTCCTTGTGTACCGTTAAGAATGTCTGCACCATGCATCTAACTGCTGCGTTCTATTTTCAAACACAACCAATTTTACATGTATCACATCCAGACTCCTTTTCTAGACTCCTTTTCTGAAATTCAAACATTAATATTTTCAGTGCTACACCACAAAAAACGAATCGTGAAGATTTGATGCAGCGTTATGAGACTAGAAAACACACAGCATGATCTGCGAAAAATCGAAACGTTACATTCTGGGATCTTGATTCTTATGAAATGCAATAAGGCAAGAATTATCAAAGGTTCATGTGGCTGCAACCAAGACCTCGGAGGGAGCGTGTTTGAGACCCCTGCTAGTCTGGACTCTCTTTCGAACTTATATCAGCAACTACATTTACAAAGGCGTTTTAAGGATCGCGAAAGCCGCCTAAACCGGTACTTGAGACAACTTGTGGCTATAACTCGCTGACCGATTGCGGCAGGGAGTCAATGAAGACATCATGAAATGGTCTTCTTTTTGAAAAGAACCAGTAAATATGCACTTGATGTTTTTTGATATTATCACAGGATCCACTTCGTGAAATCATGCTATTAAAATTTTTTCAACTGCCATTGTATCCGTTTTTTCAAGGAAAGTACACGAAAATCCGCATCTTATTAAGTCTTCATTGACTCTCTAGCGGGATTTGTCGACGAGTTATTGACGCAATTGCCTGAAAGCACGTAAGAGACTTTCGTGGCCTTTGAAGGAGAGGTTGTGAAAAAAACAATATTTTTTTCTTTACAAAATGTGAGTTAGTGATACAGAGCTAATCACGACTACTTCTGCAGAGTTTTTTACGTGGGAAATGAAGACGACCAATTCCGGTTGCGCATAGGACTTTACTCTGGTTCAGCAGGAGACAGTCTTGCGAATGTTGTAGCACATCACTCAGCAAATGGCATGCGATTTTCAACATGGGACAGGGACAACGACGGGTAATAATAATTTCATGTGTTTCCAAAGTTATGTTATCAGCCACAGGCTTTTGTTCATTTGCACATTCAGATTTGAACTCACGTTTTGTTTCGGAAGGTTAGCGGGCAGCCGCGGTGACAATTCTCGCAACAATCTACGGTCTACATAAATCTCTGCGTACTTCTCGCCAAGGCATATGCAACGGACGTATTTTCTTTTTCTTCAGAAAACTTGAGTGTTTGCCACACTTGTGATTTTGAGTGTATTTGTTAGTAAGTGTTTTGACAATCATAATTAAAATCTGATTTTTGCTGTTTGCAACAACTTGGTGCTTTTCTTTATGATGTGTCAGAATGTTTCATTGTTAGAACTCCCAGATTCACTGGTTCAAATAAACATTTGTTTATTTGTCAGAATAAATATTTCTGGATTTTTCTGCAGTTCCTTTAATTTGAGAAATATATTTTTGCTTTATATTTGAATTAATTTTATATCAAGATAGTTTTCAACTGTGGGCATACTTATACTAAATCTTTATTATAAATAAAAGGTCAACAGTGTATTGGTGTTGCAGCCCTAATGAGGTGTTCAGGATTGAGCTGCAGCAGTTGAAAAATACAATTGAACAGTTGAACAGGTGTTACCTTAGCATTTAATTCCGTTTGATTGTTCATCGCAGCCTGCTTTTATAAAATCTTCTTGAAGCTGGAAAACAATTTTGAATTTTTAAAACCGTGTCTTGAAATGTTATGATATGATGTCTTAGTTCCATAGAGTCAGTTGTTCATTCCATAGCAACTTAGAAGATTTTTGACTGAAATGGAAAGTAATTGCATTCAATTTAGCAGCATTTACCAAATTGATTTGGCTGTGCTTTCATCTGTTTCTTCGCCAGGAATGATTTTTGTTGCTTTGTATTACCTTTTATTGAAAATTACCTGCTTTTTACAACATCCGGGAACTTCGGTGGTTTTCACATTTCAATCTAAATCTAGGTTTCAATTAGGTCCGTGAAACACAGGAAGTCGTAAAATTATCTTGAAACAAGAGTGGGGGCCTAATGTTCAAAAAATCAAGCTAATTTTAGATCAAAGTGGTTTTCCGCCCGTATGTGACGTAATGAACCTCAAATTCAATTGTTTTGAGTCCATCTGAATTTATGTTGATTGTTTTCTTATAATGAAACAGTTGTTCCTTTAAATTTATTGTAATTTTTATTTGTAATTTGTGACTCCTTGCAATAGCAATGTATTTTTTTTGATCTAATAACTTACAAATAAAGTCAAATCAAATAAGACAATGTGCTTGGATCGCTTTCGAATAAATCTGCAGCGAAAACTGAATACTTTGCTCAACAACATCGTTTAAATAACGTTTGTGTACAATAAATTTTTGAATTTATTTTTCTACAGAAACTATCACGTAAATTGTGCTTTCAATTCAGCCGGTCATCACGGCGGATGGTGGTTTAACAGATGTGGCTACGTAGCTCTGAATGCTCCTCGTAGCCGATCAAGCGGAATTTGGAGAAACATCGTGTGGGGGCAATGGAAAGGGGGAAATACGGCAATAAAAGCGACCACCATGAAAATTAGATGTGGCTAAACGAGTGACCATTTGCAACATTTTCGCAGGATTTCATTTGATATCAGCGATTGTCTGTTTCATCATAGCACTACCACTGACTGCTTCATTGTATAACTGCTAAGCTTTTCAAGTCGCATTGCTCATCCATGTGTCTTCGGGAATTGAAGCCTTTTAACAAATTAAAATGAAGTTAGATTTTTTCATGAAAACGTTTCAAAATCGTGGCTAGTTTGCACAAACATTTTGTTTTGCTGTAGACTTCTCGACGCTTAATAGCAGAGCAATGCAGCCCATGCAGCTCATGGTAAGACAAGGTTTTGAATTATTAAAAGGAACAGGGTTTTGTGCGGAAACAAATTCATCAGACACTAACATCCTCGACAATCAGGTTTGAAAGAAGCAAGCAACGTTTTTGGTATGAAATAAAAAAAGTATAACTTTTTGAATACGAAGTTGCACCTTGAATAAAGAGCATGTTTCCTCAGTACCGTGATCGTACTTAAAACTTGAATCCTGATCCTACCACATACGTTGGGTATTTTTTCCTTTCACAAGACTTCATGAAATTGTAAGATTTTGTGAAAGATATATAAAGACGTTGTTAATAAATTTCACATTTTGTTTCATGAAATACAAAAGCTTGTAACCTAAACATAATTTAGAATAGTTTTAGTAAAGTTTGTTGGCATTCGTTGAAAACGTATAGATTGTAGTTTCAGGTTTGCCTCACAGGGCAAATAAGTTGTCACTCTTTGGTAGCCGATTTGTTTTGAAACAAAAAATTTCAGGCAATTTTGCATTTCGCAATAAAACCATAGTAACTTTGCGTGATGCTCAAAATCCTTGCTTACCTTCAACAACGCCTCCAAGAAAAATTCAGAAAAAATTAAGAAAAATCATCACTTGGAAAGTTTCCCTGCCTTGTATGAAAACGCAGTTTTGATTTGTGCCACAATCTTTTTGAATTGTGCCAAACTTTTGGCAAATTTATTTGCGACCTGGCTTGATGGTTTGCTTCCTTGCAAATGCACTCTCATTTGAGTTCGTCCTGGCAATTTAATGAACCCTCTGATGTTTCGTTTGCCATACAAGATCTGCAATTATCAAGGCAAGCTTCGAACAATGAAAAATGTAGAACTTTAATAGTCATAAAAGACGCCAGGCAAATACTTTGATTTAGTTTGAGAGAAGAAACCAAGTCATTAATGAAAGACACAGCAATTAATGTAAACTTTTTCTTCAAAGATACATGTTTGAAAGCGCGTAATTTTGAGGAAATTTAATGTCACAAACTACCTAATTTGTGGATTTTCCTGCACACCCACCAATATTCTTCTACCCTATGCTCAAAGTAAAAGATGGCTTCATTTCTTTAGTGAAGGGGTGAAAGTGTTTTGTACTTAATTGCTGCCGAACTTTTTCTTGCACTGTCGTAGCCGATTAACAACAGCACTCTTTTGAACACGACGAACGAGTGAGTCTGCAGTATCAGTAATCGTGTGTCGCATCAACGCGAAACTTCATACTCTAGCCAATCACTACGACTCACAGACACGCAAACATCGAACCACTTCTCAGTGACACGCAAGACCAGCTATTTCCAACCCAGAGGCCGCATGCAGCCTAGTAAAAGTTTTTGCAGCCCAGTGAGCATTTCATTATTGCGTATGTACAATACAATGACAACCTGTATTTATGCTGTTCTTTTTGCTACTCATGTTGTTATTTCGTAGCATTTGCCACCAGGTTTCAAATCAAACTGATGAATTAGCTCATATGGCGATTGTTTTATTAGTAGCAGTCGTTGCTACTAAGAAAATACTAATAAAATAAGATGGTCGGCACCTAATAAAGTAATCGCCAGAATAGCTAATTTATCTGTTTAGCCTCTATTTATTTGGACAGTCTTAAATTCGACATTTTCGATGCAATGGTCTTTAGTGCCTGTTTATCATATACTACGCACTTGTAAATATCCACGTTTCCATTGACGCCTAGGTGCAAAACTGATTTCTAGTTTTCTGATTTCTACTCATGTGTTCTTCAGCACTAATCTAATTTCTAACTGTACCCTCGTTGTTCCATTAGCATTAAACTTGCCTGTAGTATCATAGCTTGGGAGTGATTGAAAGTGCCAAACAGTTGTTATCATTTCAGTTAGTATTCGAATGCTTCTAGTAGCTTTGAACTAAACTTTAGTTTGCTAAGACACAAGTAAGTCATTCAATGTGCGGCCCTCATGAAGATAGTGACATAATTTTTGGCGCAGTAAGGCATTTCAGTTGGACATACCTTAGCAAGAACATGAGGCAGCGAAAACTCCAATTTGAAGAAAAAACGTTGCATTTCCTTCCCTAGCGAATCGGAAATAATTTGCGACAACAAATTTTCAACAAACACAACGACACTGTACAGTGCAAAATATTGAAACAAGCATTATTAATTGTCATTAAACCATGCGTGGGATAAAGGCGGGCGCAGATATTTCTCCAACGCTCGGTTTCATGTCAGATTGAGGTGAAGCATCGCCCAGGTTGTTGGGTGATGAGCAGGGACGCCGGAGAAGCGGTAAAGTAGGTGAGGCCAGTGAAAGAATTGAGAACAATGGAATCTTATAAAAAACAACAAAATCGTAACCAGTTATGTTTGTTTCTGTTCATCAAAAATTTTGACCTCAAAAATAATAACAGACATTATAGAAAACAATCCTAAATCGCGTGGGTGCGCGAATAGCTACTATAAATTTATTTTAAGTCTATTTTGGTAAACCATTAAATTATCTGAGATTCTGCTCTGAAAAGGCACCTTCGACACCGTTGCCCCCCTTTTGCAAAGGAAGGAGGAAATAACTTCTCCATGTTTCCGTTCTCCGGTGTCCATGGTTATGAGAATGGTTGTCATGCCTCCGCCGCCATGTTCGTCGATCAGTGGGCATGGCCTCTGCGAGCAATTTTACCCCGAGTGCTAAGCCTAAGACAATACCAGTCCCCTAGCATCTGGGTTCCTAGTCGTATCATGTATAGCTTGTTTGTATAGTAACCAGAATATAGATAAAACAGCGGCCTTGGTAAGATTTAGAAAAACAGTAGATTTAATAGTTATACTGGCAACTGGCTTACACTAGTAACTTTGCGTTTGATTACAGTAAACGTAGCGTGCGTACTTTTGTCCTCCTGGGCCCGGGTACGATGTACCTCTTGTATCCCTTCTCGAAGGCCATGGGTTCCCGATACATATTAAGCCCATTTTTTGAATGATTTCACTCGTATTCCACTTCGGCCTGCTGCTGTATTTTTAGCGTGTACCAGAGAACTGAATTCGAACTTCCGGTTTTGGCTTTGTGGAGACTTCAGCAGGTTTCTCTTTAGGACGATGTAAAATCAACAGCGTGCGTGGCTGATGGCAACGCAGAACGTCTGCTGGAGTGTTCTATTTTAATGCAGCATGCGGTGAAAACCTATGGAAATTAAGCAAACACGCAGAACGAAAATTGTCAAGCAAACATTTCACCACCGTCGCAACTCTTGTTTATTTGGTTTACGAACGTTTGGACAAAACGTTCGAATTTGCCATTGGAGGGTGGATTGAAAATACGAGAGGTAACATGCCTAATGCCTAGTTCTGCACAAATGGCTTCGAAGTTTTGTGAGGTCAGCTGGGGTGCACTAAATTTTTTTACTAAAATCTCAGACGGTTGTTCTGTGGCAAATATCTGTTTTAGCCTTCGACATAGATTGAGTGGTTGTATACAAGGGCCTCCGAGACAAATTTTACCAGGGGGTACGAAAACCGATACCGGGTCCCCTAGCTTCTTGAGCCCTTTTCGAAACTTGCATGATTTGTTGGCGTATTAATCAGAATGCAAAATAAAACAGTTACCTGTCCAAGATTTACAAATAAATTAATTGCAATACAAGGCGACCAGGCTCGTAGCTGCGAGAAGGCATTCGGGGCAGTGCCCCCCATGAAGTTTTTTTGTGTCCCCCCATATTTTATTGCACCCAGAAAAATTTGTTTTAACCATATAATACAAAGAAAAATCTTTCCTCCCTAGAAATGCATTTTGCCCCCGCACACCTTAAAACCTGGCTGCGGGCCATAGTGGCAACTATAGCCTGTACTATTAGTAGATGTAAGGACTGACGATTTGTAGTTTTACAGTACGTGAAATCGATTTTCTATGTAAAGGAAAATTTAGGTTTTATTGGTCCCAGATTTCCTCATTTAGATACATCCGTGAAATCACTGCATGGGTTCGGGTCTCAGATGTATCAAGGACGATGTTGACGAGTCAAAGCTAGCTTAATCTCCCTAAAGCTTCTGAATGGCTAACTAATTCTGTTAGAGGTTGTAGACTTAATAGGCAGTTGTGTTATTTTTATTTCATAGAAGATATGCACAATTAACACGTAAAAACTCGTCGCTTCATGCGAAACATGAAATAGTTTGAACTCTCTCTCAAATCAGAATCACAGACACAAGTAATTCAGCAAGTAACCGTTCTTACGGTCCTCCAGTTTATATTTTATTTAATGCTTTAGTCAGAACTTCTTACTAAGGCTGTAACTCCCGAAAGGGAAGATACATGTCTGATGAACAGCCATGATGTGTGCTTAATCGTGGCAGGGATTTTGCAGATTCAAAGAAGGAGTTTTAGGTTTAACTTCCGCATGTGTTGTCACGTATCTAGTTTTGTGACGATAGCAAGTTCTTCAATCAATATGCTATCCAACGTTTGTGGAATGACAAATCCAATTAAATTTGGGTGGACCAGATTCGGAACATACTCCCAAATATGTAACAAAAATCAATTCTAGATGACTCTAAATTTGTTACACAGGGTGGCAGAGATTCTCTAAGACAAGTCCAATAAAGGGTGACAGAGGTTCCCTCGGACTAAGCCAATTTTGTCACATAAGACAATAAAGATTGTCTTTGACAATACCAATTTATGTGGCATAGGTCAATTCGGACAAGCCAAATTTATAGTTCTGAGCAGCAGAACTTCACCCGGACAAAGCCACTAGTGTTGACCAAAAAACAAGTCATGGACATTGCTTTTAGTCTGAGGACTCAAGTTATCGAAGGTCTAGGATAAACGCTGAGACAGACGATAGCACTCACAGCATCCCTTCCGAGCCTCAGGATACTGCAAGGCAGAGCCTCAATTTTACTTCAATGGCTAAACCAAATTTATGGCGTAGACCAAGGAAGGAGTTCTCAGTTAAGAGTCGAAGAGTGAACTGATCTGGGTTGCCAGAGTTGCCCTTTTTATACCCAAATCTTTTGGAAAATCCCTAATTAATCATTTATTGGTTCCTCATAAAACATTACATCATAATATTAATGGTTCTTTGCTTCATGGTTTTCAAAGACATCATTTTCGGATGATTTCCAGTACTTTTCAATGACATCATTATTTCATGGCTTCTTCAGCTTTGACCATAACGTCATTTATTCTTTGTTCGTTGGCTTCTCATTTTAGCCATTTGTTGACGTAATTTATTCACAGATTGTTTCTGGAATTCTGTCATAACGTCATTGTTTGAATGTTCCTCATCCTTGTCAGACTGTTCAAAGTAACGTTTGCGTGTCACGTTTTTCATGCTTGACTGGTTACAGCCTTTGGGCTGGTTTTTCTTGTTTTTGTTGCTTGATTTCTTTGACATTGTTTCTTTTAATCAGATCAACGCTTAATATGTACAGACCATTATTATGTGTCTGCTACACCTATAGAGAAATGATGTTGGTTCCTTGCTTGTTTCACCTGTAGAGTGAAGTTAATTCAATAAAGATAAGGGCAAGTTTGAATCATCGCAAAAAGATGAAAGCAGAGCCCAGTCGGCTGATTCTTCGAAAGCCTGCAGAAAACCTGGAGCTTTTATTTGGCCTATACGAGTAACACATTGCAAATTATTAGCTGTGTATATTTCAATGAGCTCGTACTCAGAAAAATATCTTCCTACTACTGTATAAAGTAACAATCATAGCTTTTTACTGTACGTATCATGTTATTCAAAAAATCCTCAAAACACGTTCAGTTTCGCTCAGTACAGGTAGTAAAAAAAAGTTTTCCATAGATATTTGTGTAAAAAGAAGGAAGCAGGGACTTCCTATTTTTCAAGATGTGCTCCAGTTGAAATTTTTTAACGGATTCTGGTCTCATTCACGCGTCAGACGTTTCTCGCATGCGCAGTTGCATTTCGATTCTTAAAATCCTCAAACTAAATCTTGCCAAATTCAGTCTGAAATAATGTGCAAACAATTTGCAATTTCTGAAATTGATGCAAATGTCACGATTGTCTCAAAAACACTTTTCGTGTCTTCTTCTCAGCAAAGATTTTGGTAATATCGTCATATTCTACTTCTCGTGCAAGTTTGGATCCAATATCCAATCTGGCAAGGTACACCGCACGGGATTGACCGCTGCGTTGCTCTCAAATAATTTTTGATTAGTTTAAGCTTCCTAAATGATCTCTCTGCAGATGCCACAGTGGCTGGAATTGCGAGCAAAATTCTTAGGCAAATACATATATTTGGAAAACGTTCTTGAGACATGAAGTCGTAAATTTTATTTCGCAGGTACGGTGGAAGCAATTTCTCTTTTCCAAAATTAATTCAATGTACGAAGGGCAAATGCCGCATCTCAGTAACGAAAGTTTCTTCGTCCGTATCTTTAAAATATTGTGTGGCTAGGATTCTCGCTTTTTGGTCCGTTACTGCAGCAGAGTGATCCTAGTAATTCCCTGTTGCATCAAATCGTTCTTAAATGCGTTTCACAGCATTACAACGCACGATTAGCCCTCCAATGACATTATCAATAATAGCATAGACAGGAACCGAGTTTGCTAAAAAAATTGGGGGGCAAACCTTTATTGTTTGCGTTTCGATGACGTCGCCATGTTTACTGAACCGTAGTACAAACTTTTTCAAAATCTGGCAAAATGGGGGACACATATGGTATTTATATATTTTGGTGACCATGGCCCAAGTGCCTCCCCTGGCTACACCCAGCACCAAGTACTGCATTTACTATGAAAACATTAATTCAGAGATGGCATTAACTAGATATAATTATGTTCAAAAATTGTGTTAATAAATTCAAATTTGGTCAGTTTCAAAATAAAACGTACTGCTACTAAAAACCACAAGATCACGTAGATCACATTAGAAACAAACCACAAGATTTTGGTAAATACTAGCAGTGGCAACCAGGCGCGTGACCAGAAATTGTAATCGGGGACAAACAATAAACGAGTTTCAACATTTAAATATTTTTAAAGTTCCTTGTTTTTAAAGCATCATCCATGAAACGTGCATCTTTCTGGCGTTTTCTCCTGAACAATTGCGTTCAGATTTAAACCGACAAATAAAAAGTTGCTTTCATTGAATTGAGAAGTTTTAAAAGTTTTGATAGCGAAGTTCCAAGCTTCTACTTTGGATCAATGCCACCATTTGCTCATAAACCTTTCCTCGTTTCCTGCAAAAGCGCTAGGAAACCTCTCAATGCTATATATGCTAGATCCGTAGTATGCTTTCTGCAACCAATATTGCAGTTGAGCAAGAAGTCATCGGGGCCTCCATTACGATTGCGCTTCTTATACTGCGTTTACACGCTTCTGATGTACACCAACACAGCACGTTCAAGCGAAGCCGAGGAGAGACTGCTATGAGGCACTGACTTCCGAAGTAGGCTTTCTACAAAATTTTCGCAAATATAAGAAGTGGATCCCGTGTCATCAAGGGCGTACGTAAGAGGGGGGAGTTAACCCCCCTCTTGAGCTTGATATTTTGCAAAAATTTTATTATCTGCTCAACAGAGATTAATTGTTTTCCCATACTTTTTGCTTGCTAATTTGTCGACTTAATGCAAATACCACGGAAACAACTTGCATGCAAATTTCAAGGAATGTTGTAAATGGCCCAAAAAGTAATAGTTAGCTTTTGGTTGGAAGCTGGGTCATCGTCTGCGTCCAAATACCATCTCACCACTTTTTGCAGACCTTTCATCCACTACGCATGTTTAAGAATGTGTTGCGCGATAGTTCACTTTATCCGAGACAATTGTCTCTATTTTGCCTGCTATGGCTGATCAGCGCATGCGCTGACTGCATTGGCTACATTACCAATTTCTGTACCATGGTAGAACTGTTGCACGAGCTCAAAGACAGCAGTTTTTAACACAGTAGTATTCAGGCATTTGATAATGTCTCAGCAGGGAAAAAGGACAACTAAAAGTTTGCTGGACTTCTATACCTAACAAAAAATTGAAATTTTTCTTGCGTACTTCATGCCCATTTTCAATTCTTGTGTAGTTTAGGGAGATTCGATCTTGCAAACCAGGGTGTGCGCCAGCCAGTCCAGCCGCACACTTTCCATGCTCGACTGCTCGTATTCGATAAGACATCAGCGCAGCTTCATTTTGCAGTTGCAAATTGCTCTGAAGCAGTGATGAGTGTGTTTTACTCCTCTGTATTAACGCGCAGCCTGATATTTTTGCAGTTATGGACTGCTGTATCGCAGCGTTGAGTTTATTTTCCTCCGATATCTTAACTTGGAGCGTTGATAGTTTATATTCAGTGCAATGACACATAAAATAGGGGAGTGTGTGTGGAAGTATATACATATTATCTCAACAAACGTCGTTAAAACGTTAGTTTAGAAACGTGAATATGACGTCAAATTGTGACGTCACAAATGGGGCACACTAAATGCAAATGTCCACCATATGCCACTGAATGAAACGCCCCCATGAAAATTTTCTGCTTACACCATTGGTTGTCATCTAATTTTTGAGCGAGTAATTAATGTATGAAGTTGATAAACGCAAACGCTAGTCTCTATATGCGTTTGAAAAATATTTGGATTTTTTATAATCCGTAAGATCTTTTAGGTATGTTCAACTTATTCCGTAAAACCTTTGTAGCTACTTTAAACTTACTTCGTTTGAATTGTTTGATGATACTTTGCAATATTTAACTGACTTCATTTAAATATAAAATATAATTAAAATGTAAATACAGTTGTAACAACAATACTACAAAACTTATTGACCACGCTCAGCTGCATGTAAAGATAGCTTAGCACTGTACGTGATTAAATTTGTACTAAATCACGGGTTTCTAGGAAATACAATAACTTACCTGCAGAATTTGAAGCCCTAATGGGAAAAATTTGGTTTCATTTTAGTCACATGCACTTTGCCAAATCGACCGATTGCAAACTCAGGGATGGATGTAGGGAGAGATAAAGATGGAGTCGCCTCGGACCCCCTTTTTTAGAGATACCGGGCCCGCTCTTGAGAGCTTTGCATCATTGTTTATTTAAAAAGGTTATGTACCCCTCTTGAGCCACATTTGAAGAAGCTCAGAAGCAAGTCATATGTTTTTCTAAATAAAGCAAAAAGTATGAGAAAATGTGACAAATGCCACAGTTTCAAGCGTCCAGCTGCAAAATTTCAGATTTTTGTTCCTTTTGTATGTATATTTTGCTCTTGAATTTTGTTCATAAATTGAAATGTGACATGAATTTAACTCTTTTATCGACGTAATCCCACGTCTACCTTTCGCAATGGCGATTTTTTGACCGCTTTCTGAGAACTTTCCCCTATATTTTAATATGTACCCCTATGCAAGTTATCTCCGTATATGTAAGTAGTGGCAGTCTCAATTCCCTCAACACTTACTGTTCTGAACTTATCACAACATTCACCAACAACTAAAAGTCACATATCTACAAACACAACAAAACAAAGTTATACATGCACGACAAAGAAATGCCAAGTTGAAGCATTTACACCGCAACGTCTCGCCAAACTGCAACTAACGATATGTGCAGGCCGTCCTACTGATCCCGTTTCAACTTCGAATGAACAACACCTCACGATCTCCTTGTTAATCACGCCCACAAAAAAATGAGCACATTTGTAATCTTGAGTTTTGATCTTAGCAACAGTGCGTAATTTTTTCTTTTTGTTTCATATGTCGACTTGTGCGCAGGACTGAAGATGTGTAACTCACGAAACTAGTTTCCTTACGCAATAAATTGCGATCGATTCGCTTGGTGTGGGTCATTGCTGTGTCTTTACAATTATTGCTGAATGATAACCAGTGGCGGCTCGTGGTGAAAATGGCAGGGAGGGCTGCGAAATTTCATCTCTGGTTGAACATACAGGATTGTCGCCCTGCCCATTGCTGTTTATAATGGCGTTT
>Ga0210059_1004864_pt1 | contig 21648 bp, 8 predicted proteins | sample Ectturendosymbi2_FD_188042 | JGI IMG/M metagenome (GOLD analysis project Ga0210059, IMG submission 188042) | Ecteinascidia turbinata endosymbiont from Florida, USA - Sample 2 (SPAdes) (version 2) | ecosystem: Host-associated > Tunicates > Ascidians > Unclassified | place: Key West, Florida...
CGATGTGCGTGTCGCACTCCTTAAGAAGATTGAGAAGAATGGGCATTTTACGAGGCAGTCCTCGGCTCTTTAAGGAGACTTCGACAAAGCCATTGCTTTCGCTTTTATAGTGGATGCAACTAATCGCTTTACGAATTGGCATTTCAGAAGGCGAAGCCTACTGCGCATAGATATCGTACGTCACTTGCGCGGTGACGAAAATGCGACGTCATTTGCGCGGTGGCCGGTGACGAAAATGTTTCGAACCGTGGTTTCAAAATGGTTGACACCATCGCTTATTCAGTCAAGTTGGGCAACATTTTCCATTGTTGGTTACGCTTTGCCGTCGCGAAAAAAATGTCCAACTGTGACAAAACAATAGCTTTTTGCTGTAAAAGACGTGCAGTCATTACCGTGTTGCTTACCACTAAACATGCTGAAGAGATATAAAAGGTTAGGTACGAGTAGTGCACCTGCCAAAACAGAAAAACGCTTACGCGTTGCGCCATCACTTCACAACTTACTCCATAGTGTTCATCTCGAAACACTGGGATTGCAAAACCTGGAACGCTTCGTCGGGTCCGAAATCCATCGCGGCCTCGTTTGACAAAGTGCTGTGACAAAAGAAAGGTATGGAGTAGATTTTTTAAGGAAAGGCAACGCGATAAGCAACACCGGGAGAGTGAGATCTGCTAAACACCAAAAATTGTTTTCTCGTCTTAGCACGAGATTTTCAGTAAGTTTTTGCAGAGTGTAAAAAATCCTGAATTACATTGAAAGGATTAACGAATATGGTGAGACTTTACGATGTGGAGGTGTCAGGGAACAGATTAGTCGAAAAAAATTTAGTTTTTTTTGGGTACACAGCAGAATTGTCGCCGGAGCTCATCATAATCGTTCACCTGAGGAAGAGGAGCGAACAATCAGTGGTTGGACCGGAGTTATAAACGGGCCTAGTTTTGAAGCCCGAACCCGGCCCGACAGTTATTTTTTAAGCCTGGTTTAGGCCTATAAGCTAAATTTACCGAGTGCCTAACTGCGGCGTGTTGGTGGCTTAGCAAACTAATTATGACTATATAATTCACAATTAATCGCTTTTATAGAGAATATCAATCAACTCAATTGCTTCAACAGCACCTGTCGACGGAAGTCTCCGCTGTTGCGAATAAATTTATATGCAGGCCCGAAATCGGCCCGCAACGTTTTGACAAACTCAAGCTCAAACCCGGTCCCACCCGAAAAGCCCGGCCCAACTTACAACTCTGGCTTGGGCAAAATTTGCACCATAATATAAAATAAACAGTCGAAGAAACTGGCAGTTCTTGTTGAAATGTGAGGACCAGAGTTCAACAACTGCATAACCCAAGTTCTATTTTCTGAATGAAAGGATGGAATAAGAAAAGAAAACCTATTGCGACGGCCTAGTAGCGCTTCAGCATTGCAGCGTTGACTAAATAACAGATATGTCACTTAAACGAAAGGAATGTAAGCTTACATTCACAGTTGCTGCCAGATTAAAGCTCGACCGAATCGCAAACGACACAGAAGCAACGCTATTTGGCAGCAGCGAGGTTCATCTTTAATGGGCATAATAAATTCGTGCACATGTCACAAATGCATTTGGGAAAAAGTTGTTGCTTTCGATGGGCGCGAAACTGCTAAAGTTTGCTAATTACTTTTATCCGGTAATTACTATGATAAGCGAATGTACTACTTGAACGGCCGCTAAGTCCACAGGGTAACCACTCCAACATCCAGGCTTGCTCATGGGACACTTTTTATGTCTCATCTCAATGACGTGTTATACTGTCCCATCCCACCGAATTCCGGGTAAAACTAGTAATACGAAATACATATCGTGCGCATGTCAAACGTCTGGTCTCTACAGAGCCGTAGCTATGACCCCCCAGACCCCCGGCTACGAGGGCAGTAAAATTGGGTGACTCTTTCTTTAGTTGTCATCTAAAGAAAAGCCCAACAACCTTATTTTTGGGAGCCTCGCATCACCCCGTCGTGGCACTGGACCCTGCGTCTACTGCTCCCGGTTTTGTGAGCATGTAATAGTGGCGTTTGACTTCACAAAATTAATGTTGTATGACGTCAAAATTACTTACGATGGGACAAGTTTCAATGGGATTCCCATAGACAAGCCTGCTAATAGCAGTACTTTCTATTTCTAATGTTAAACACACAAATTCACACAATGAAAGCAAAATTCTAACCAGGTTTGCAATTACAATTGGGGCGATTTCACTTCACAGTTGTTTATATAAATTCATGAATAAAAGGATAATGTAAGCATTTTTCTTTGAAACGCTATAACCGCATTATTTAGTGACGTAATACTAATTTAATGATAAGGCTGTGCCAGTTCTAATAGAAACACTTTGTAATTAAATGCAAAAACACCGAAGACGAGAGATTTTTTTCACTGTATGTTATTCCGTAATTTGGTTGCTTTGCATGTTGAATGTCGTTGTTTGGATGTTGTTTACATATAAAGACATTCGTAACACGCTTTTCTGCTTTCGGTGGGTTTTAATTTGCTGGTGGAATAATGGTATGTATTCCTTTGTGATATATAATGGAAGTTGTTTCAACATGTATGTAAGTGTAAATATCTTGAATTTCGAGGAAATCTTCCGCTCATTTTCTACAATGCTCAAATATTTGCCGTCGATATACGGAAGGAGACAATTGTCGCTAACTAGAAAGAAAATCAGACCGTACGACGCGCCGCACGCTGCAAGCAAGGCTACGGAAACCCGTTGCGAAGGTTGATCTTACTCCATCATTTTTTCGGTTTCCTTGATCTGGTCCTGATTAGCGTTGTACTTGTTGCGAGCCTCGTTGGCGCGATCGACCAGCGCTTTCGTCACTTCGTCGTACGGCACGCCGCCGTCGCCGGCAGGTGGGGGCTCGGTCGCCTGCAAAAGGTTTGTGCGTTGTGTGAGATGCTTCCCACGTACGGGGAGTGCGACAGCGACACTGAATCGCCGCGAGACTCGTTTTGCTCAAGTGGCGAACTTGAGCTTTTTCCAGATTTTTTCTCGGTTCCGAATCGGCGATTTTCGATTCACAAAACTGGGCCACGTTCACGAAAAAAGTTAACATTTTTCGAGGCTACTGCTCCCTTACAAATCCAGCGCAACGAAAGAACGGAGGTTAAAAACCAGGCTTCGAGCCGTCAAGCAAACAGGTAGTCTGATTTAACATGCGAAACGCTTTGAAAGCGTGCAGCGTCTGAACAACAACCACATAACCGCGCAGCAAAGAAAATAATTAACACTAGTTTGCGTGCCACGGACAAAACCAACAGAAAACCCGCAGTCTTGCAGAAGCCATGCAGCTCGTAAGAGAAAAGCTTCTAAAAAGAGTTAAGCAATTAGCTTGAGGAAACATGACTAACTTCCAGAAAAACGCAGTTAAGGAAACACGAACTAAGATTCCTAGCCAAACAAATACTCATTAGTAAAGTCGTTACTGATATTCGTTGCGTTTCCAACAACCCACCAGAAGTTCAGTGCGAAAATTCTTTTGCCCAGGAAGGGCACAAGAAGTTAAGGTCAGCCTAGGGCCCACAAAACTCTTCTTGCTTACAAACCTATTTAGGAATTTCGCTTTCGTCCCATTGCTTCCGTTTACATTAAACACAGATTTTCTTCAAATGGCGAGCAGCTGGCCTTTAAAACATTAGCGCCTCACATTGTTGGCAACGCCCACAATAACTTTATAGCGACGAAACAAATCGATTCCAAAAAATGTTAATAACCAACAAAGCTTGGAAGTATTGAGGAGAAAAACTATCTAAAATTGGCAGAAATATTAACCAGTTTAAATTCCGTATTTTGGGTAGTAATTCCAGAAAAACTTGACTCTTGAAAGAAAACCTGCAATAACTGCTTCCAGCCTCGTTAGTTTCGCAAAGTAAGGCTAAGTGAAAGGTGGACGCCAGAGGTTGAGAAAAACTTTCTTTTTCGGCACATCTTGAGACAATCTGCTTCAAGTATTCACTGCTAACTGCAGCGCTGTCTTGTCAGTTCATAAAAGAATCCAAACTACACGAAATGATCAGCAGTGTGAAAGACCCCGGCACTACGGCGAAAAAGCCCATGGAGCTACGATGTATAGACACGTGGTTGTCAGCAAGTATGAGCTGAGCGAAAATCACGATACACAACTTGCTTTGAAAAAAGCTCCCTCAATCGGTATACATCTTGTTTTCTCACCTAAATCAGTTGGTTAATGAAATCAAGAGCTCAAAATCAAACTCCGCAAGGCTGTTGTGTGTGTGTTAGTTCTGGCATGCAAAAGAAAACGCGAATCTCAAAAGCAGAAAAAGGAAATCGAACTCCCGCTCTATCTGTTACCTTTTTCTGCTCATCGTCGTCGTCACTGTCTTCGTCATAATCGTCTTTCTCTCCTTCGTCCTCTTCCTCATCTTCGTCACCGTACCTATCCTCATCTTCGTAATCTTCTGAACTGGTAGGCCGCTCCTCAGCGGGATGCACCTCGTCCAGCAGTTCCCTGTCTGCGTCGCCTCCCGTTTCCCCGCTCACCTGCTCTGGCTGAGGGAAAATTTTTTGGGGGGTCAGGTTCGGCAAAACTCGAAGAAACGACACACCGCAAAGTGTCGGCTCAGTGGTTCCCGGTACGTTGCGATATCGATAAAGTTGCGCTGAATCGAAACTGGTGCATGACTTGGCAGACAAGCAGTTTTCGCCTCTCCACTGTCGCTGATCAACTCTTGCAACTAGAGAACTGCAGGGATGAGAGCGACACTCACACAAATCGAACTCGCCTTCAGCCCGAAGGAAGTCGGTCGGTTAACGCAAAAAATCAGAAAAACACCATTCGCGCCCATTGCAGCACCAACGTACGCGACCCAAGGAAAGCAATAGTGAAGTTTTTACTCGATTCGAGTTAATGATGCTTTGACTCCATGCGAGTTAAGTGAAGTTGTAACTCGATGCAAGTTTATTGAAGTCTTAACTCGATACGAGGTAAGTTATAACCCGATGCGAGGAACCAAACATCGCAGCCAACTCGAGCGAAGCAACATCTGACGTTCTTTTTTCACCAATTGGCAGCTGTGTTTTTATATACCACCATTTAGTCACACAGCCAGTAACCTTATCGATCATGCCTTTACTATCCGCTCGCTCGCTAGCGTATCAGGCATTGGTCAGCTCTCCGAACCCGTGAGCTGTGTGCCGCAACAGCTTTTACGTGAAGATGCAAACACTACCTGTTAAAGCATGGCGCCACCGACATACCCAACAATGCGGTTTTGGTATACGATGTGGAAAAATGAACTTCACTCCGCAGCTTCCTCAACTTGAATATCTCCCAAAAATTGTTTCAAATTTTTTAAAAACTCTCTTGGAAAACTCTTTCTATTGCCCGTTCACTTATATAGAACATTATTTCCTTGTTATTGCACCGTGGTTTTGAACGCCTACTAAAGCAACTTGGGTTTAGCGCATATATTTGCAGCGTAACGCAACGTTCAAGCGGTTTAGATCAAGACGACCTTGCCAACCTCACCAACAAGATCTGTTCAAGCCATAGTATGAAGCAACGCATCAACTGCGTATAAGCGTCACTTATAATAAAAAAAACAGCACGATCACACCCTTCACAGTAGCAAACACTCTCACGCGGCAAACAACGTACAGTTGGAGGCTCCTCCAGCTCTTCAATCGGAGGTTGCAAATTTGTTTGAAAGGTTTCGTTTATAGCAGGCCAGACGCTATCCATGAACTGCGATAAGTCGACACTTTCAGACTGGAGTAGGTTCTGCAAACAAATGCGGCGTCACCCTCTGCCAGCCAGCGATAGAAATCAGACCAGGTCGATTTTGACAAACCTGAGCTTCCTCCTCCGTGAACGATCCGTCCGACTTTTCGGGATCGAGCTCCGGATGACTCAAGACTTCTTTTACTGTTAGGCTGAGAACAAAACGCCCCGTTCTGTCACATGGTTTCTTTCAAGCTGTTTCAAAAATCTGACTGCAGGGTTTTCTCGGGTCAGCTTTTAAATTAAAAAACCTGAATTGATAAAACAGTGTCAGGTCCATGTACAACATTTTTCTGAAATGCGTTGCACTCTGAATTGACATTTGGTATTCGCAACATGTCTACTGTACCGAAATACCGTTGACGTAAATTTGTGGAATAGTAGCTTTTGGCTGGTCTTTAATGTACAGTCTAAGGTCGTTTGTAATCAACATGATCCACTGCAAGTAAGGCGCCCAAATCCATTTATGCAACATAACATTGCTGGCGACATTTCAGTGCACGTCGAACTGACCAAGACAACCTTGCAGTAAAACCTGAAGATATTTATATGGTACTCAAAACTATTTGAATTAAAACCGATGAACATTAAACAAAAACGCACTGCAACATTAGAAACTTACCAACGATAACCGCAGTAACGCTACCGAATATTTTCAGAAGTAAGTCCCATGATCCTTGTCTAAAGGATAGTGCACGAAGGGTTGCCTAATCAAGACGTTCTGGCACAACGGGCTTAAAGCAGAACTTGGTGACGACAACAACAACACAAACCTCGCGTCCCGATCTCCATCCATTTCGGAAAATGCTTCATTGCCGCGCTTCTGGTCCGCTTCATGCGCTGCTTTCGCCTTCTGTTCAGCGACGACCTTGTTGTGTTCGTCAACGGCCACAGATTCTAGAGCTTCGACTTCTTCCTTGCTCGCCTTCAGCGACGTCTCAGCTGCCTTCAACTCGGCGATGCGCGCTTCCAGCTCTTTGATTTGTTCCTGCACAAAATCACACAAAAGTGTTTCATTGCATTCGAGGATGCATTTGCACGCATCGGAGCTGGTGGCGGTTTCACTTCCAGTGAGCACACATGCAGGCCGAAGCCATGGGGGGTGTTCGGGGGCGGTTCCCCCTAATTTTTGTGCCCTCGTGCATTTTGACATGCCCAGAAAAATGTTTCAAACATAAATAATAACAAAAATCATTCTCCCCTAAAAATGTATTTTTCTCCACCGAAGCCTTAAACTGGCTACGGGCCTGAGGACATGGTTCTCATCACCACATACCGTATAAACACAGTAAAACCCGTAGCTAGTCACCACAAAGGCGACGCAGTTGAATCTATCAGCAAAGTTTTTTTAAATAGGAAATCGATTTCACGTAACACTACGTATTCTCAGTCCTGAAATCTCCGAGCAATGCTTACGGGTGGACTGAAAATTTGAAAGGCTAAAGCAGGCATGTTCAAGACAAGACTGCAGTGAATAAATCAAAACACAAGCTGCGGCAAGTAAAAGCGGGAAAATACGCCGTTTTCAAATAATGCAGTACTGCACATCTGAAGTAGAAGCTGTATGCCACTACACATCTGAAGAATGTAAATGCACACAGCTTTAGCTGCACACAAAGCAAATGTTTTGAGACATCGAAAAATTGGTACATTACGAAAATCAAGTTGCTGCAAAATATGGTTGTGTGCTAAAAAAACGAAAAACAGACTCGTAAGCTGGCATTAAAAAATCGGAAGTTGACAGGCAATGAAATCCTAAAGTTAAATATAAGAATAATAACATTTTAATTTCAACGAGATAAAAATGCTACTATGATAATGTATGAGATGTTACCACAAAAAAAAAAAATCACAAGAAATGAACCAAAAGACTTACTAGACGTTCAGCTTTTTTTGCTTGTCCCGTTTTAACAAACTCCTGGCGCAAAATATAACCTTGGTTGGCTTCTTCCATCCGAAGTCTGTGCTCCTCCATTTCAACTCGTCGAAGTTCAATGCATGAGTCTATGCATATGGTCATTGAACATTTTAAGAAGGGTGCAACTAATATTTTACACCACGAAAAGTAATCATACTTGAGCAAGTAGTCGGGCGGCTCCATTCATCACTGCCATCACAACAATCACATATGCCATCATTTACACGAGAGGATGGAATGTTCATAGGTCGATATCCTGAAAGAAGACCATAACCATGGTGGTTAGTTTAATAAACAGCGTGTCTACATTACCACTTATTACAGGGGTTTCAATCAATCTGCATGGGAACCGCAATTCGCCATGGTCATTGTGGTTGCAGCCTACTTCTACAGATTGCAAACGAAGCAAATTTATTTCTGGCAAACAAATAGTGCTCAGGGCAAACATTATGACAAGAATGCTGCGCATATTTCATGCATGCCATTATTTGTCTGTATTTCTTTGGGAAAAAATAAACACAAAACCAGATCAGCATTAATTTCTTTCACTTTTTGATATTTTTTTTGCCTTTCAGAAGATCTCCACAAAACCCATAGTGTATTCGCAATCCACCAATTGCGAAATCACCAACTTATTGCAAGCAAAAACTGTACCAGCATTAGTGCAGTGGAATGACCCATTTGGGCAAGCTGATGTTCCTGGCTCATCAGAACCGTCATCACAATCACAGTAATCATCATTGACAAACTTAAATGCAATCGTTTTTCTTCCATCCAAACAAGTAAAATCTCGTGAAGAATCATATAACACTTTTTCTGTAGAAATATGTAATGCTGTGTATTACAATAGCTGTGTTACCAAGTATACAGTTGCAAAGATAAAAGACAAACTTGATCATACACATGTAAGCCATTGCAGTTTTTTTAATAACCAGCGAGTAAAGACTGTTAGAAATCGGCATTAATTGCCATATTGGTTCTGTAGACAAGAAAAAAATAGTTTATCTGAACAATTCAAACAAAATTTTTGAGCAAGTTGATACACACCACTATGCAAGCATCACAACACATAACAGTTTGCTTACTTGTTAAAGAAACCCCTCTAGGTCTGTCAACTTGAATGACAGTGGATGATTTGACATGTGTCAAGTAAAACAACAATGGAGTCAAAAGCCAACAGCTCTTCATTATGAATTAACAGTTTAACAACAAATAAAAGATGTGCAACAGCTATAAACCATACAAAACAACTGCTTGAATTTTCACATGCTTTCCAGTAAGCACAGTACTCCGTATAGCCATTTTTGCCAAATGAATTAGGAAAATATCTTACATTTAGCTGGGGAAATCTGGTAGATCTATTTATACAACAAACTTAACCTTTGATTTTGGTGCTCTGCAAGTAAATGGCTCCAGCATAGCAAAAGCCTGGTCTACCTACTACGTTCAGAAACTTCGACAAAGGTGCAAGATGAACTATTGACCTTTCTTTACGACAACTTTGGCACAGAAGTACAATTTTCAATACTGATCTTCTCTGGGATGTTTACTTTTAGATTTGCTTGTTTTTGATGAGGAAACTAAAGTGAAAAAAGATATCTCGTTAGTGGATATAGAATGACACAACCAGAGTCACAAAAACAGATATTCTACTATGAGCAGTGACATCACAATGGTACTGATAGTAAAAGCAACCTTATTGCAGAAAATGTTGTTGCAATATCTCAGGCCTAAAAGGTCTGTTTAAGAGTTTGACGAGGTGAGTCTCACAACGGTTAAAATATATGCAACACAGTCTGAACGTTTGTCAATCTATGAAAAATATGAAACATCAAATTCCAATAAGAATTTATTTTTATAATTGTATTTTCGGGCTTCATTTATTGTGGAGTGCTGTTTCATATCACTCTGATCATGCCATCAACAAATCTGTTTACAACATCTGCCTTTGTTGCTGCAGTGCCTTCATAGTGGCATCCAGGAAAAGTGTCCACAACTGTTGCATCCCATACCAGGCTTTGACCTCTGTACCATGCACCCAAAGTCTATCCATCAGGCCTCCTCCTATCCCCTGTCAAGCCAACGGGTTTCAAGGTAGAAAGGAGATTAATGCAGATTACACATTCTGCAGTTATGCTGCATCATAGACACATTGTTTCAAGCTAATTTGGAAGTGCCGTTTGACAGTAGTTGCATTACTTCGAGAAGTGTTCTATTGTGTAAATCTTTGTAGCTTGCGTTGAGTTTTATTAAGTTCATGCAACGTTTGCAGTAAGTTTTGAAGTTGCAGTGAATACTTTTAGTTGAGTAAGACATTATTGTGTATGCTACACTACAGTCTTGAGGTTGTTTACTTTCTCTGACCTTGCTTTAGCCTTTCAACATTTCATTTGTTAGCACTGCTTGCTGATTTAAGGACTGATGATGCATAGTTTTACATGAAATTGATCTCCTATTAATATTTGTGATTGGTTGCTTATTTCACCTGTGGAGTGGAGTTACTTGAATACAGATATGCACAAGTCTGAATCATCGCAAAAAGATGAAAGCAGAGTCCAATTGGCTGATTCCTCTAAAGCAGTGGTTCCCAACCTTTTTTGATGCATTCTTCCCTTTGCTTATTTCGGAACTTTTTGTTCCTCCCCTATGGCACTTTCATTCCTCCCCTGTTTGGGTTCGTAGGCTACTATTAACTACAATTGGAACAATGGTCTTTATTGATGACAATAACTTGATTAATATAAGTCGGAAAAAGTATTTGTTGTCAAATTATGGCACTAAATTTATCAACAGAAACGTGTGATAGTCCACTAAATAACTTACAAATATATGAAGTGATATTACTACATGAAAGAGCCAATGTCAACTTAAAAAAAACATAATTACAAAGTGGAAATTTCCTCAACTCATGAAATTAGAATTCCTCCCTGTTTGGGAATCACTGCTCTAAAGTCTATAGAAAACCTTCTAGAGCTTTTAATTGTAATGTGGGTTAATGATATTTTGAGAATGGAATTGATGGGACGCAGCCTGCGTTTGTATTGCAGGAGAGCCTATGCAGCCCTAGTTCACCTGCAATTTTACCATAGCAGCATTTTGTGTTTTAAAAAATTTTGGCACCAGTTTGGAGGGTAATTGCAATACTGAGCTAATCCAGGCTGAGCAGGTTTCTAATGTTAGAAAATGGGAAGGTTTCTGACCAGGCAGCAGTGTGACTCTTGTGCAGTGAGTAGTTGACAGTGGATCCAATGACTCTTGATGTTGAGCAAGGCATTTAGTGAATCTCTGCAGACATGGTCATCCTAGGCTGATTGTAATTCCTTTTATAGTGTAAAAGATTCATTCATGGTGTTGGACGAAGCAGTAGTTGCATTCTTTACTTCCCTATGAAGGGGTTCCTGGTTGAGAGAGGGAAGCAGACGGCTGACAAGGCGCTTACAATCATAAGATGATAACAGGAAACATGGCAGAGACAGTCTGAAGCAGAACAGAGACCATAGCCCCCATGTCGGATTGGAAAGGATTGCTTGTAACCAGCTTTCTTTCCCAAAAAACACATTGCATATTCTTTCCATATTGGTTTTTATAGTGTCAAACACTTCCAGTTCCTTTTTGCATTGAAGTATGGGGCACTACACAGCAAATATATGAGTTTGGGGATTGAGAGGCAATTTTTAAGATGAAAATGCTTGATGTGGATCAGTTAACTCAAGGTTTCCTATGATATTGCCAAGTTGCCCAAGCACTTCAGTTTTTGCCTCTAAGTGCAGGCAGATTCCTGATGCAGAGGCACCTGATAGTGGCCATTGTTTGGGGTCATGGATTGAAAGGGATGGGAAATGATCATAGCAGAGCTTAACTGTTTGGAACCGCTCTTTGGTGGTTGATAATGAGTAGCTCATGGCTGCAATATGCCAAAAATAAAATAAACTCCTTAATGATGACCACTTTCAACCAGTTGCAATCAAATCTACTGGTGTGTATGGAAGTCAACTACCCTTTTTTCAGTGGACTCACAAAGAAACTTGTTGATATGTCTGGTGACTCCAGGGAGCGACAGTGGTTCCACGAACGCTTGTTCCAAGCTGTGGTCAGAGGGAACCAGGCCCGTCGCCAGGATTTAGCAGCAGGGGGGGCCACATTTTTAAAATACAGTATTGGATGTATGTAGCAACCGGGTCGCCAAACGTGAAATGGGGGGGGCACCGATTTCAAATGGGGAGGCTGGGAACCACTGGCCCCCCTGTTGGCGACAGCCCTGGAGGGAACGCTGGTAGCATATTGGCCTGTGTGCAGGTTTGATCTGATTTTGGTTGTCCCTAGCATACTGCGCCCCGCTTGCCTTTACTTCAATGTATAGCTCTTGCCTTTTGAATGTTCCATGCTTTGTGTAAGTTTTGTGGCCCTCTTGTCCAGTGTTACTTCCGATCATTAATTAACATCTGCCTCAACAAGATGTTTGTGTTTTATACTACACAAGTTTCTTCAGCTTAGGATAACCATTGCTTTTAGTAGGTCATTCTTAGAAGATCTTTTAAAAGCTATACAGTCAACTGGAATTGATGGCATTTTACAACATGTACTCACACATGACAACAAAAAATTGTTTACAAACATACACCACTTTTAAAGTTCCTCTTGAAGCATACAAATCAAATTGGCTGCCAGGCAAAGTAAAATTACAATGTAAGAAAATGTTGTGGAAAACCTCATGCATGCACTAATGCTAAATTCCATTAAGGACCATCACTTTTGTCTTTATGATTCATGGTTTGCTGACAGTAAGTCAAGGTTATTTACTAGTTTTGTTCCAAACTTGGTTACAGCCTGATGGCAGGACAACAGTGCTTTAATGCTACTACAGTATTATAATTAATCTGGTGGCAGTCTGTTCTTGTCTTTCACTAGCATGGGATTCTTATATTTTTGTAAATGTAGACCACAAAATAATTAGTATTTACAATGTTTTTTTAGTGAGTGTTCAGGACCAGGCTTTCTTTGAGCCTGGCCTAAACATACAAGAAAGAATGACATAAACAGGGTGTCCCAGAAGTCGCGCACCATGCAGATTTTTATGAAAATACATATAAAAAACACTTTTATTGATCACAATCATAACAGATGCTCAAATTGATCACCCTCTGCATTGACACATGAAACATAAAAAATAAATTATTAGATGGTGCGCGACTTGAATCATAAAAAAACAAATTATTATATGGTGCACGACTTCTAGGATACCCTGTATTGCTCTGACATAGCTGTAGACATGCTGTGTTATACAAAACAGTGAATTAGTCAAAATCTACTACATTTACAATTTTTCTTTTGATGACTACATCTGTGCATTCATTTTCATTGTTAACTTAAATCTTTTAACTAAATCATAATTGAGCCAGCACACACTGTCACAGTTATGCAGCATTTTCACACATGCTTTCAGAATCAACATCATTCTCAATTGGCCACAATGAGGTGAAACACTGAACCAAGAGGTACACACTAACAAATTGCACTTTTTTTACTTCTTGTTTATTGCCAATTGAATCATGTGACCCACTGTGTAAAAAATTTGGTGGCCTCTGCTTTTAGAATTTAGATTGAATGATATAATAGTTGGGCCAATAAGAATGCCCATCGAAACTTCATATACTTTTCTCACTTTCTATTGATTTTTAAAACGTTTGGTGCTGGTTCACTTGTCATTCTTACATCATCATGAAAGGTTATTTTCAGTGCAAATAACACTCTTAACTTCAAAATACTTTTAGCATGTTTAATGGCTATTCCTAAAAAAATGCTTGAAAGAAAAAAAAGAAAGATTTGATATAAGGTTTGCTTGTAGAACTATTTCAATAGCCTTTACACAAGAGAAGCTTAGAATAATCAGCCATGCCAGAAGCTAGTCAAGTTTATCTTATCTTATCACACCTGGGATTCATAAGCTAGAGTTGAGTCTCAAATAGTTACTATAAGCAGTTTTTTGTTTCTACTCTTGCCTATTAAACCTCATTCAGGGATGCTATGTATATGTGTCCGGTGAGACATATGCAACTGTAGTACTCTGCCATGGTCTCTAGTAAACTGTATTGCTTCCTCATAACTTGTGTCGATAGACATTGAAATTTGCCTATGCTATATGTTTTGTTTGCTATAAGAATGTCATGGTTGCTGCATTGCTTACTGCCTCATAACCTAAACCTTTACTGCAGTGGTGGTTCTTAACCTTTTCTATACCATATCTTCTTTAAGTAATCATCCTTTGTTTCAAGCCTCCCTAACATTAAGTAAGTTGTAAAAACAAATGTATTTATTGGTAAAATTACTGATCAAACTTTCCATGTTTTAGAGTGCTTAAGGACCTGCTCTCTCCCAGAAATTTGTTGACAGTAGAAGCGTGTTCCCTCAGTTAAGAACCATTGCTCTGTTGTGTCTTAATTTTCTCACATATGTGCATGCCTCACTGACACCTGTTCATCTGTACTCATCTCATACCTCAACTCTTCACCCATTGATTGTCCACCATCATCTATTCTATGCTATGTGTGCTTTGTCTGCGTTTTCATCAATGGATCAAGATCAACCAATTTGGCATTTGTGTACCCTTGCTTCTGATTGCCTTCTGCACCATTTGTTTGTTTACTTGTCTAGTGTACAGAATGGAGGTGTAAGAATTTGCTGAAATGCATGCAAAAGCAACAAAACTCAGCAGTCTTGGGTTGTGCTTTTATGATTTATGTTTGCTGTTTAGTGTTGGTGCCTGCTGTTGTACATTTTTGAACTTTTGTTGGCTTGGTGTTGACCTTTCGATATACATGTATCATGCGCAATTAATTATGCAACTACAAGCAGTATATCCTTGCTTTGCAACTATGCAAGTGCCAAGTATAGAAGCACTTTAAATTGTATTAGGCTATTATTAGGTATGCTTGTTAGTTGTTGCCATGTTTTTTGGGAAGTGCAATACACATGATTTCCAAATAATAGCCATATTTCAATAGGGTTGCCTGTAAAAGGCGGAGCTTGGTTGCAGAGGTTTGATGACATAACTGGAGTCGGTAAAACCGATATTTTTTGTTGAGCAATGAGAACTAAATGGTAGTAATCTAATTGTACTAAAAAAGGTGATGTTACACTACGGTAAAAAAAGTCTATTTTGATGTTTGATTGTTTTTGGCTATCTGAGTTTCACAACGATTCGGGGACAAAAAATAGGTTTCAACAGTTGTAAATGTATAAAATTTTTAAACATCAGAAACTTCCATGCATTTCATGTTTAGGGGAAACGCATGATTAAGTTGCAATGAAAAAACATTTTTCCTTCACTTTTTTTCCTTTTTTTGCTTTTGCAATGCAACTTTTTTCCACTCCAGTTACGTCATCAAACCTCCGCAACCAAGCTCCGCTATTTACGGAGCTCTGCCTTTTACAAGCAACCTTTCAGTAGGTCAGTATTGCTGCTTTTTTGTGCAATGTGAATGTGCAGCTGTCACTTCAGTGGCAGAACACTTGTTCATTGTAAGGTGCAATGTTTGTTTGCTGCTTCATTTTATCTGGCTCATGGCTGCACGTGTTGTTATCTGTTATGAATTAAGTGACTCAAATGAAGCATTGGCATTTCCGCACATCATTGATGGCTTCAACAGCTATTTATTTCTGTTAAAAAGACATGGAGTGGATTACCGTAAACTACAGGCAGGCAGAATCTCACTGAAGATCTACACGTGGTGAAATGTGAAATGTACGGAACCCCACGGTGTTACTGTTTTAGCATAGGCGAGATACACAGTAACAATTATGTAAAACTGCACTATATTAATGTGCAGCAGTCCTCACGTGACGTCTAGCCGCATAGATAATACTGTAACAACAAAACTAGATTTAATCATTTAGGCTATGGACAGCGAATTTTCCTTTGTTTTGATCATTCGATTCTTTTCTACGTACTTTTGTTTATTGATGCAACAGTGTATTCAGATAGATAGACCATAATTGGCTGATATTTGGGTTTTGCCAATATATCGGTATCAGCCAAGACATAGGTGTTGGCAAAATGCTGTTATATTCCTCACACATCCAGACAACTTACTTAAGAAACTCAACTTTCTTAGAAAGCACAGCAAAGCACTCAAAACATTAGCAAGTCAAGACAGTTATCTTGCAACAAGAACAATGCTAGGTTAAGGCTGGCCTAGAAAAAAAAAACGTTATGATTGGCAGTCAATTCACACAAAAAAGGTAAATGCAGTCAGCAAAGATCTAAACTATGCAGAAAACGTCCAAACTTTCAGGACACCTAGACCTAATTTCTGAACAGAAAATCAAAACTCGCAAAGTACTGTTACGTACGAAACTTTTCAATTAATTTCCCACGCGGCGGCTTACTCTTGCGCAGCACTTCCGGGTTTGGATTTTCTTGAAGCAAATACAAAGTGGCCCAAGCTCCAGTCCGCCGATGCATTTTTCTACGAATTCATTCATATCACATCTATGCGTTAACAGTTACCTCAGATTCATCTTCCATGTCACACTGCCTAATAAAACAAAGAAATGTCACAAAAGTGTTTAGTCATTCACTCCAAAAGCAAGTGTACGGTATGAAAAACAGTGAAGCGTGACTTGATGCAACCAATCGCTTCAAACCCCGAATACCATTCGCGATGATGTCATGAATCGACTCCAGCCCGGAGGTGGCCGTCAGAGATGAGCGGAGTGTGAAATTTTTCAGTCCGAGTCCAATCCTGATCCGATAAAATTAAATCCGATCCAGTCCTGATCCGCAAAATTTTTGAAAATCATCAGTCCGATCCAGTCCTGATCCGCCAATGTCAAATCATGTATTTTTATTTTGCCTCATGAGGCGAAAGAACTAACGGAGCTATTTTGCCTTTAGCCAATTACGATTGGTTGAAGGCAAAATGATTCCAGCAGTGCTTTTGCCTCATGACGTAAAATAGACACAGCCTTTTGGCATTTCCAAAATCAAGGAAATGTCATTTAGGCACCAGAGGGAAAAGCACTGCTGGAGATATTTTGCCATTAGGAGAATCCGATTGCTTGGATTGGTCAAGTGACAAGGAGGACACAATTGGATTCACGTAAGATCCTTGTTACATGACCTAAAACCCAAAACCTAAAGCCAAAAGCTAAACCCAAAACCTAAACTCAAAACGTACACCCAAATGTAAACCCAAAACCCAAACCTAATTCCAAAACGTAAACCTAAAACCTAAACCCATAACCTAAACCCAAAACCCAAACCCATAACCTAAACCCAAAACCTACACCCTAAACCCAAAACCTGACCCCAACACTTGAACCTATAACCCAAAATTCAAACATAAGCCCAAAACCTAAAAGTTGAACCTAAAACCTAAACTCGTAAAAGGTAGACCCTAAACCTCAACCCTAAACTTTTTGGAAAGGAAGTGACTACGGATACGCCTGTCCTGATGAAAGGGTCAGTTTGTCATTCAAGTGTTTTGGGTCTCGTCGTGTAGTGGTTAGGGGTCACGGCTACTATGCTGATGGTTTAGGTTCGAATCTCACCTTCCCCACTTTCGTTTTGTTTTTTTTGTACTTTTTTTCAGGTTTAGGTGTTACGTTTAGGGGTTGGTGTTAGGATCGGATAACTTTAGGTTAAGGTTAGCTTAGCTTAGCATAGGGTTAGGTTAGCATTAGGTTAGGGTTAGGTTAGCTTAGGGTTAGGTTAGCATTAGGTTCGGGTTAGGATTAGGGTTTATCTTTTACGTTCAGTGCGTTTCTACCAAGCCAACTGCACTCTCGTCGTGCGTAACTGTTACGTCACAGATGGCGCATTCATAAGTTTTCTAATTTCAAGATCCACAGGCGTATCTATAGCCACTGCCTTTCAAAAGGTACATTAAAAGCACTCCTATCAAAGGTGTAGCCTCTACAAGCTAAGCGAAAGGAAATGGTGAGAGCAGAACTAAAGAACAATCGCAAAGCAGGCATAGACGCTAACCACTCAACTACATTCACGTTGCTACAATACTAGAATTCAACGTTATATGTGAACAAAGGTGGATAAAGTTCGAATTGTGAAATAGTTCCAGCAGAGTTTTTGCGTGTGATGGCAAAATATACACTACCATTTAGCAAACCTGTGAAATCAGATCACAACAAAAATTTTTGATATTTTCAGAATAATCACATTAAAACAACCAAAATTTTCTCAGTCCGATCCAGTCCTGATCCGCCAATTTAAAAAAAATTGCAGTCTGATCCAGTCCTGATCCGGCCAAAATTGGCTTCAGTCCTGATCCAGTCCTGATCCGTGCTCATCTCTGGTGGCCGTGGATTCGGTGTCAAGCGAAATTACTGACTTCACGCAATGTACTCATGCACAGAGTAATATCATACATACCAAATACGCTGAGAAAACTGATGATTAGGGCTTAGGGATTCGTGTTTAGGTTAGTGTGTCGTGTTGGGGTTTGGGTTAGGGTGAGAAAAAGAAAAATAATTGAGGTCTAAGACTGCGTCCAAAATTTTTCAGTGCTTGAAGTTATTCCCGTACTATAGCTTGTTGTAGGCACGTGACATCTAACCAAAATGTTTCAGCGTAGACAACACACATCAAAAAAGTAATTTCCAAACTTTATGTTCTTATTCTAAGAAGCAAAATGCCTGACAAACAGTAACAGGTCAGAAATTTCGCAGAGGTCAGAAATTTCTCTTGACACCGACGTGCCGGAGTCGACTCCGGCAGGATTCTGCACTTTTCTTTCTGTCCCGGAGTCAAACATTTGCGACAAACCGGACCCAAATCCGGGGTCACTTTTTAATTTTGGCAGTTGCAGGAGTCTGTTTGGTAATTTCTTTAGTAAAATATGGGTAAATTCCCAGCTGGACTGATGGTAGCCTGAGTCTGAACAGGAGTCGGATTCTCATATTTGAAAAAGATCCGGAACCGGACCTGGTTCCGGATTCAAAAATTTTGGAACAGGAGCAAACTCGAAGTCTGCAAAATTGACTCCGGTGTCAAGCGAAATTTCTGACTTGTGAAATTTCTGACTTCACGCCATGTACGCAATCACAAAGAAAAATTCTACAAAGCAGATACGCTGAGAAAACTGATGATTAGGGCTTAGGGATTCGTGTTTAGGTAAGTGTGGGAGAGTTAGGGTGAGAAAAACAATTGAGGCAAAAGACTAAGTCCAAAATTTTTCCATGGTTAAAGTAATTCCAGTACTATAGCTTGTTTTGGGCACACGACATCTCACATAAATGTTTCAATTTGCACAACAGACATCAAAAAACGTAATTGCCAAACTATATGTCCTCACTCTTGAAAGAAAAATAACTGAGAAACAATAACAGGTCAGAAATTTCGCTTGACACCGGCCACCTCTGCTCCAGCCTAATTTTTTACGGATATGCTCGACTAGACTGCAGGGATTACCACTATCCAGTTTGCCGGTTAGATATCAGTCTGAAAACAGGCTAGATAGCTTTTCTCGTTCTAAACGTAATATGTAAAATTGTGTTTTTTTTGACAGTTAATTGAATTTTAAGTCACTCATTTCAAAATTAGTGAGATAGTTTAAACCAGTAAGTTGTTTCCAGAGGTGGGCAACCGCTACTTTGTTAATAGTGTCGCTACCGCAATTTGTTAAATTTAATAGCGGCGCTACCCCACCTGTTTCTGAGTAAAAATAGTAGCAAGCTATCGCTGCCGCTATTCGCTACCGCTCCTTTTGCTACACTTTGAAAAATTTTTGGTGTTGTTCTACTGACGTAGGATCTATTTTGAAAAACCTAACCTTGAATTTCTTTTTGACAAATGCTGTTTAAAGAAAAAACGAAATCTGAAAAAAATAGTCGTTGAACAGTTATGATATAGGACAAGTTAATTTACAGTGTATACACATATAAATGAAACATAGACTGAAGAAACGTCCATAGCTTCGTGAGTGGATTGCTACAGGTTCAATAATTCGCCTTTACCAGTGCAAGTTTCGTGTTGTCTGCACAGCAGTGTTGAACATGATCCGGTCTCCGGATCGCGATCCGACCGGATTGTTCACTTCAGAACCGGATGCGGATTGGACTGGATTTTGAAAAAAAACTCAACCGGATCAGATATGGATATCCAAACTGCATTGATCACTGCTGTAAAATGCTTAATCAGAGTTTTTTCGGATATAAACCGGATAGGATCAAATATTTCGACAGGTCTACCGGATTAGGCTCGGACCGGATAACTGAAAGAAAATTTTGGACTGGATTAGGATTCCAACAATCTCCGATTTGTTCAACACTAGTGCACAGTACTCAAGACTTCAAGAGAATGGTCAAGCAATAAAAGATCAAAACTGTTTTTCACAGAGTTTAATGCGCGTGTAAATTGAATTAGGCCCGCAACCAGGGTGGGGGACAAACTGAGCAATCAAAGCCTCCCACGACATTTTTGTGCATTATTTTAGATTTTCATAAAATGTTATGTCGATCTATGTTTCATGTGAAACCCCTGAACAAACTACTGACTACTTGTATTTTAAACTGAGATCCTTGTTCCTGCATGGTTCAATTTATTCGCGATGGTAGTTTTGTGCATAACGTAGTTTCTATAGACTGCGTGCAAAGATTTGCTATTTAGATATTTGAGAGCGAATTGACCAACCACACTTTCCTTAACCCCTTAAAGCACATAGCTGCCACTTTTTTGACCAAACTTTGTAATTCCATTACTCGCCAGTGGCCAGTGGCTGGAGAGGTGTTCAAACCATCTACGGATTTAGCAAGACATCTAGTTTCGACTGAAAAAAAAAATTTTCAGTTTTGGGTTTGGAGTTCTCTTGGGGGGAGTCACAACTGGGGGTGTTTTTGGCCTACTTTACCCGGCCTTAGGCGCCAATCCATAGAGTCAATTTTTTCGCTCAAGTTTTTTTTTGGAAGCTAGACTATCATCTGAGTGTTTAGAGCCCTTGATTGGCTTTCTAGCATATCTGGAACCAAAATTATGGATCAAAAAACAAAAATAAAGTTGCTAAATTAAGGAGAAAAGCACCCCGAGCCATAGATGGCTATAACTCGCTGTCAGAATGAGCTAGAGAGCTGTTCAAACCCTTTAGAGACTCGTGAAGACCTGTAGTTTAGACTACAAAAAAATTTTTAGCTTGAGATCTCGTTTTTTTGTAGATGTTCACATAATGAAAGGATGTTTGTGCATATTTGTTTACATTTGGATGATGTCGTCATCCCGGGGAGTCGAACATTCCATCCGATTTTGTGGATCAAAATTTTTTTGGATTCTAGGCTACAATACGAGTCTTTAGATTGTTTGATGGACTTTCAAGCATTTCTGGTTCAAAAGTAAAGGCAATATAAGCAGAAATTAATTAGGGAAATCCCTTTAAAATACTCATCTTATTCCCCAATGATTTGGAGTTTTCTGGTCTTGGATTGGGCACCAGAAACGCCAGGAAGTCGATCTAGGGCTCTAAAGTTTCATATTCCAGCCTAGAATACAACCAAACTTTGAGCCACTATTTTGGCTCATTGTCCGGATGATGACGTCCAAAATAGCAAATAACCAAAAAAGCAAAGGCTACCCTTTTTCTGACGACACCCAGCGAAAACCCCAAACCCAAATCTCAAAAGTTTTTTTTTTCAGTGCAAACTAGAAGACTTCACGAGCCTTTCGAGGGTTCGAATAGCTCTCTAGCATGTTCTCGCGGCGAGTTATCGCAAGCCGCACCAGCCGCCAATGGGAGACTCATGCAGCTTTTGGATTTTTGTGCACAACCGCGTTTTTGGGCCATAACTTTGGTTCCAGACATGCTAGAAGGTCAATCAAGGGCTCTATAGACGCGGATGATCATCTAGTTTCCAAAACACTTTGAGCCAAATTTTGGCTCATTGGACTGGCGTCCAGGGCCAGTCAAAGTTGGTCAAAATTTCAAAAACACCTCCACTTTGTGATGTCC